>FKKE01000927.1_pt1 | contig 12257 bp, 16 predicted proteins | sample 1106331 | NCBI WGS metagenome assembly FKKE01 (sample SAMEA3931202, study PRJEB13176) | freshwater metagenome | biome: Drinking water system; feature: drinking water; material: freshwater | place: China | collected 2013-02-06 | reverse complement strand
ATCCCGGCTTCGGCACCAACTTTTCAAGTCTGACGGCCAACCTGCGACAGCGGCCTTGTTCTGAGCCAGCGGAGAAATCGAATCAAGGGCGCAGCACCGCAGATGGAAGTGACCCCTGTCACGGTGATCAGGGCGGTCAAGAAGATGAAGAAGGAGCGACAGCTCTTTCTGGAAGACCTTCTTGCCGCCACGTCCCCCGAATACCTGCAAAGTGTTCGTGAGGCACGGCGGGACTATAAGGCCGGAAGAGTGAAATCCCACGGGGAAGTCTTCGGTCGGTGACCTATCGGCTGACCTATACCCATCGAGCCATCCGAGACATTGACGCACTCGATCCCACCACCAAGCGCCGAATAAGCAAAACTCTCCTTCGCTACGAACAAGATCCGCTGACGCACGCGGAGCCCGCGTGACGAAGGCGCCCTTGCACCCCTGATTGACAACCTTTCGCGGCTTGATTTTTCCTGCGGAAAGGGGCATAGCTTTGGCGGGTCAACGCCTGATCACTTCTCGGAAGGGCGTAGATCAGCCGATGGATTACGAGCTTCCCAGGCTCCGTAGGTTTGCCCGCACCATTGGGTCAATCCTGTTTCTGTTCTGCCTTGCCGGGGTGAAGTTTCCTCAAGACCCACAGGTGACGATTCTCGGTCTGCAACTAACCATCGTGAGGCGTGATTTCGTTGATTGGGGGCTTGTGTTGGCTTCGGTCTATGCGTCAGTGCATTACCTCTACGTTGCTTGTTTGAAACTAATTCCACCTTGGGATGTAAAGAACCCCGCCCAAAGGGCGGGGCTTTAAGAACCGGTCAGAACAATTCCAACTGGGGTCCCTGATGCTCTTCGTGCTGATGGTACCGGATGTACTTCTTGATCACTTCGGCAGTCACCTGGTCTCCCACTGTCCGCACAAAGTATCCGTCTTCCCAAAACTCTTCTCGCTACCATTCCGCTTTCAGTTCCGGATACTCCGCAAACAGCCGGCTCGCCGAAATACTCTTCAAGATCCCCACCACCTTGGCAATGGCGTACTTCGGGGGAAAATTCACAAACACATGCACATGGTCCTTCGCCACTTCCAGTTCCTCAATCTCAAAGCCAAACTCCCGGGCAATCTCCCGGAACAACTCCCCTGTTCGGTGCCGGATATCCTCTCGCCGAATCCATTTCCGGTACTTTGGAGCCCAGACCAAATGATATCGGGTATCGTAGACCGCGTGGCTCGTCCGTTTGAGGACCATGCGGCCATCTTAGCACCAGCAGGGCCTGCCGCTGGCAGGCCGAACTTTTCCTCCCTGCCCAAAGGGCAGGGCTTCCAAGTTTCTTGTTAGTGAACTTCTGAATACTGCTGAAGGAATTTCATTGCACGGTGAAGTCCCTGATAAGTTTGTGCGACGATATTTCCCAGGTGTTCCTCTTGGTGTGGCAATGTCGCCTACGCGGTGGCCTGAAGAAAGCCATAGGGTCTGTCTTCCAACCACAGTGACGAAACGCATGTGTGTAAGCTCCCCTGTCAACGAGACACTGGCAAGGGAGAACTTCGGGCTTCGAGGTGAGCCCGGTAGACCGCTGGCGGGATCCTGCCCAGCGTGTCATGGGGCCGCTCCTCGTTGTACTCCTGCATCCACTGGGCACTGATCTCCTGGACTTGATCGAGGGATTCGAAGAGATACGCATCCAAGACTTCGTGCCGGAAGGTGCGATTGAATCGTTCCACAAAGGCATTCTGGCTCGGTTTGCCCGGCTGAATATAGCGCAGAGCGATCGCGTGCTCGGCACACCATGCGGCAAACCGATCGGCCAGAAACTCTGGCCCATTATCCAAGCGCAGCGCCTGGGGGCACCCGCGCCAGGCGATCACCTGCTCCAACACCCGAATCACGCGCTCGGTCGGGAGCGACGTATCCACTTCGATCGCTAAGACCTCGCGCACCCCTTCATCCAACAAGTTGAAGGTCCGGAACCGACGACCTCCATACAACGTGTCGCTCATGAAGTCGATGGCCCAGACGGCATTGGGTTGCGGGATCACGGTCAGCGGCTGACGCAGCCGGCTCGGGAGTCGCTTCTTCATCCGCCGGGGCAAGTTCAAGCGTAGTTGACGATACACGCGCCAGAGGCGTTTGTGATTCCAGGGATGCCCATCGAGCCGGAGCCGATCGCAACACTTCCAGAAGCCCCAGCGACTCTTCGCAGCCACCAATGACGTGAGCGCGGCGATCACCGGGGCATCGCGCCACGCCCAGTCCACGAGGGGCCGATAGTAGGTGGCTCGACTGAGCCCCACGGCGCGACAGGCCCGCTGAACCGGAAGGCCGCCCTGTGTCACCAAGTGTGTGACGACCTCCCGCCGCTCCGCGGGCCTCAGAGCTTTTTTGCGATGACATCCTTCAGCGCCGCGTTCTCCAGGGAGAGATCCGCATACATCCGCTTGAGCCGGCCGTTTTCATGCTCCAGCTCTTTGAGGCGCTTGATGTCGGAGGCCTCCAGGCCCCCATACTTGGCCTTCCACTTGTAGTAGGTGGCGGAGCTGATGCCGTACTTCCGCCAGATCTCATTGACGGGGCGGCCGGCATCGGCCTCCTTCAGCATCGACACGATCTGGGTCTCCGTAAACTTCGACTGGCGCATGGGAACCTCCTGGCTAGGGGGACTATTCTGCCAGAACGTTCTCCTTTCAGACTGTCTCAATTGGCGGGGAGCTTACATGTCATGGATCCATCGGACCGATCTGATCGGTCTGATCGAATGGTCACTGACGAACGAACGGCTTGCCGGCCCGGTGAACGCTGTCGCGCCGGAGGTGGTGCGCATGAAGGACTTTTGCGGCACGTTGGGGAAGATCCTCGGCCGCCCCTCCTGGTTGCCCGTCCCGGCGTTTGCCTTGCGCGCGGCCTTTGGAGAACTGGCCTCGATCATGACCACCGGCCAACGCGTCGTCCCCAAGGTCGCCCTGGAGAGCGGGTATCGGTTTCGGTTTCCACAACTCGAACCCGCGCTCCAGTCCATCTTGGGCAGGCGCCAGATTCAGAGGTCTAGCGTGCGCGCCGATCGGATTCGTCTTGGCATCAGCCGCTGTCTCCTCGGGGATGAAGTCCGGTACGACGGGGACACAAGCGAGACCGCTTTCTGACCGACGTCTTGGGCCGATATGTCGAATGGGAGCCTGTCTGCCCGGAAATGGAAACAGGATTCGGTCGCTCCACCGCGGCTCACCGAACCATTGAAGTTGTCTACTTGTCCATCATCCAGGCAGGGAAGTTTCAGGCACAGCACCTCCCCTGCTTCGCGACCGCGCAGTTGGGTTATCTCCAGTCTGTGGCCGCTGTGCCCACCACATAGCTCATCAATGTCGGGAGATCCTGGAGCACTTCGATCCCCTCTTGTTCCAAGGTCTGCTTTGCCGTCAGCGCCCCCGCTCCCCCCGCTTTGACCGGGCACATGGATTGAAGCGCGGCCATAATCTCGCGCGCATACCCCCTCAATTCTTCCTCAACTGCATCAGCCGGGATGGACAGGACGACAAGATCCGGCCTCGTCTGGTCGCAAAACGCCGAGAGGGCCGACGCCGGCACGTCGGCTCCCAAGAAATAGACGCGACAGCCCTTGAGCCCGCATCGATAGGCGATCGATTGGGCGCCGATATCGTGATACTGCCTGGTCGGACAAGCCACCACGACTTTCAAGCCGCCTTCCCGAACAGGAAGCTGATTCATGGCCGTAAACAACTTCTGTCGCACCAGGTTCGTCACATAGTGCTCGATAGCGATTCCAAGCCGTCCTTCATGCCACAGGTCTCCGACGCGAACGAGGAGCGGCAAGAGTATGCGATCCAACGCCTCTTCAAAGGGGATTACCGCCACCGCCCCGTTGAGTCTCCGTTCGAACGAGGTGCGGTCCAGCGGATCCAATGCAGCGATCAACTCCGACAGCAGTCGCTCAAAAGGGGCTTCGGCCAGGACCGGCAGGCTCGGTTCAGCATGAAGCTGAGCCAGCAATCGGTCACGTCCTTGCGCGGCCAGCGAGCCGATTGATGCGCCCTTCTCCATCTCCCGCTTGATGTAGCGCAACAGCGCCACATCCTCATCGGAGTAGTTGCGATACCGGTTGGTCCCGCGCGTCGGTTGTAGGAGCCCATAGCGGCGCTCCCATACCCGAATCACGTCTTTTGAAAGCCCGGTCATCTTCGCAACTCTATGAATTCTATGAGTATTCATCGTTAGAGACTCATTTTATTATTGTGTCCATAGTTTGTCAAATATTTATTTAAAAAACACTTGACACATTAGACAAAATGAATTATACATTAGACATAATTGATACAAACATTGAACAATAAGACCTGCGGAGGTGATCATGGCAACAGCTTCGGCAGAGAGAACAAGGGTGGATCAGGTGCGTAGCAGGGTGGGCTCTGCTCCGCTCTCGCATGAATCGACCTGTACCAGATGCGGCGGGCTCATGGTGAGCGACTTTTGTATGGATCTACTGAGCAGCACCGGCGAGCTGGAGTTCGCCGTTAAGCGCTGCGTGCAATGCGGTGATGTCGTTGATCCCGTGATTCAACGTAATCGGGGGTTGCGGCAGGAATCGATGGCGGTTCGGTTTGTGGAAAGGGCGTTTTCAAACGCTTGTGTGACGGAAGGTCCAAAGTAGTGTTCTCAATCAACCAGGGTGGTCCTGGCGTTTCCAAACCAAGGAGGTTTCCCATGCGGAGTCAAACAGTTCTTCAAGTCGGATTGGGAGTGATATTGGCGGTAGGCCCCATCTCCGTCGCAACAGCGGCGGACCAACCGGGTAGTGACAAGGATATGGTGCCGATCCCTAAAGGCGAGTTCACCATGGGAAGCAGCGAGCATGCCGATGAAGCCAAGCACCAGGTCGTGCTCGATGCCTATCTGATCGACAAGTACGAAGCGTCGAACGCCCGGTACAAGGAGTTCATGAAGGCCACCGGTCATCCGGCTCCGGCTTATTGGGACGATCCTCGTCTCAGCAAGGCAAATCAGCCGGTCGTCGGCGTGAGTTGGACTGACGCGAGCGCCTTCTGCAAGTGGGAAGGCAAGCGGCTGCCGACCGAAGCGGAATGGGAGCGCGCGGCCAAGGGTCCGGACGGCGACAATCATTATCCATGGGGACACAAGCTCGATCCTAAGAAGGCCAACTATGGGCAGAATGTTGGTCGCACGATGCCGGTAGACTCCTACCCAGACGGCGTCAGCGGGTTCGGAGTCTACAACATGGCCGGGAATGTCTTTGAATGGGTCGAAGACTGGTATGACCCGAAATTCTACAAGGAGAGCATCGCGCTGAATCCCAAGGGCGCGGAGAAGGGTTACAACTTTGCCAATCAGGGGCCGGTCAAGGTGCTGCGCGGCGGCTCCTGGCTGGCGCCTGAGACGTCGCTTCACACGAGCCACCGGTTCTGGAACCAACCGGACAACAACTCCTACGGGGTTGGCCTTGGGTTCCGTTGCGCGAAGTCGGCTCAGACCGTGTCAGACGAAGCCATGCAAGCCGGACGCGATGCCTTCATTCAGGCCCTCGTCGCGATGGGTGCTGAAAAGAACGCCGATGCGATGGCCTCCATCGAGAAGGCGTTGGCTGCGGAGCCGGGCAACAAGGAGTACCTAGCCACCCGCGACCTGATCAAGAAGAGCACGAAAAAGAAATAGCAGACACAATGAAAGGGGGGCGGGCTCCCCGCCCCCTTCGAATCAGATTTTGTGAGGGGAGGAATGTGATGAATGCGACTCACGCCATAGTTCTGGCGGTCCTGGTGGGAAGCGGGACGATGTTGGCCGGAAGAAGCCATGCGGACGAATCGCTGATTCCCTCAGAGATGGTGTACATCGGGCATGGGCCGTCGGTGATGGGAGTGGATAAGGCAGCGCCTGCAGACTCAGGGGAAAAGCCCACCGCGTACGAGCGACGGATGAACACCCCCTGGTCGGCCGACGCGTTGAACGACGAAGGGCCGGCCCACATGGTGTTTCTTGATTCATACCTCATGGATAAGCACGAGGTCTCAAACAAGCATTACGGCGACTTCATCAGGGCCAAGGGTCACGCTGCCCCCGCCTATTGGGATGACCCTCGCTTGAACAAGCCCGAACAGCCTGTGGTCGGAGCGAATTGGGAAGACGCAAAAGCCTACTGCGAGTACCGAGGTAAACGTCTTCCCACCGAAGCTGAATGGGAAAAGGCGGCTCGTGGTCCTCATGCCAACATCTATCCCTGGGGCACTGACTTCGATCCGGCGAGAGCTAACTACGGCAAGAATCACGACGCAACCATGCCGGTGGATTCCTATCCAGAGGGTGCGAGCTACTATGGCGTCTTCAACATGGCAGGCAATGTGTTCGAGTGGGTCTCAGATTGGTATGACCCCCGTTACTATGGACGGCTTGAAACGATGGTCAATCCAAGCGGCCCGGCCAAACCCATCTGGATGGGCGGCACCGGCACCTATGTTGACCGGCTGACGGTCGGAGAAAAGCGAGTTATTCGTGGAGGATCGTGGATCGCGCCGGAGGGCACGGTCAGGGCGACCCACCGGTTCTGGAATCATCCGCTCAATAATAGTTATGGCGTGGGTTGGGCTTCCGTTGCGCTAAGACCGCTCCGCCCGAGATCGATCAGCAGCTCAGGGACAGCTACATTTCGGCCTTAGTTGAGATGGGCAGAGAACGGTTTGCGGATGCTCAACAGGCGGTGGCCCGTGGCCTGGCCATTGATCCCAAGAACGTGGAACTGTTGGAGCTTCGTCCGCTGATTGAGCAATTGATGAGGAAGCCGTGAGGAAGGTGCCACCGTTCTGATGAGCGGTGTGATCGTGACGGAGGCGTACACATGACACACTACGGAACACTCGTTCTCAGACTTGCATTCGGAGCGCTCATAGGGGCTGCGACGGTCCAGGCCGGCCCTCTTGACCCAGCCCGTCATCCGCATCCGGACAATGCGAAGGCGGTTCATGAGGCGGAACATGCCGTGGATCATGCCTGGGAGGTCTATCATCGCGCGGCATTAGGGGGAACCGTCGCCTCCCCTGCCCTGCAGGCTGAAATCGAGCAGCACCTGCACGAAGCCAGAACCCTCGTCACCCAGGCACAAGAGGCAGCCGAACGGGGGGACAAAGGTCAGGTGGAGCATCTCGTCGGTCAAATCAAAATCCATACGTCCCACGCCATTGAAGGGAGCAAGGAGCAGAAGAAATGACACCAGGTCTGCGGAGGATAACAAGTCGTTGGAGTACATTAACAACGATCGTCGCCCTCGCTTGTGCCGCGGCACAGGCGCCAGTCCTGGCGGCGGCGCCGGCTGCTAAAGAGCTTGACCCGGTTCCCATGGTGACGATTCCGGCCGGCGAATTCTTGATGGGCAATCCTGAAGGAACAGGCCGGGCCGATGAATGGCCGCAGCGATCCGTGTATCTCGATGCCTTTGCGATCGATCAGGTCGAAGTGACAAATGAACGATATATGACCTTCGTGACGACCACGGGTCATCGAAACCCTCCGAATCCATACGACACTGGTCCGCTTCTGTCCGCGAGGGGTATCGAGCAACTGCCGGTGGTGCAGACGACGTGGTACGACGCCAAGGCCTATTGCAGTTGGGCGAAGAAGCGGCTGCCGACGGAAGCGGAATGGGAAAAGGCCGCCCGGGGCACGGATGGTCGTTTGTTTCCTTGGGGCAATGAACCAGCGACCTTGCAGCGGGCGAACTTCGATCGTGAATGGGATGACGAAAAAACTCTCTATCCAGTTGGGTCATTACCAGGCGGCGACTCGCCTTATGGAGTCAAGGACATGGCTGGCAATGCCAGGGAATGGGTCTCGGACTGGTACGACCCGGAATACTACAAGCACGCGCCGAACATGAACCCACAGGGTCCCGACAAGAAGGGCGTGGTCCGGTCGATTCGGGGCGGATCGTGGCATAGCCCGGTGGCCGACATCACGACATCAGCAAGAGGTCGCGGCGGGTTTGCGCTGCAAACCCATGGCACCGGCTTTCGCTGCGTTCGAAGCCTCGAGGGAGAGAGCCACCAGAAGTAGCGGATCGAGGTAAGACGTGATGGAGACCAATGACAGCCGTACACGCTCGGAGGCCGGTTCCTTTGACCTGTCTGGGAGATGCCGCGACTCCGCACGGCGTCTCCCACTGAGGCTGACGGGTCTCTCCGCACGGAGGGGCCCGTCACCTCGGTGCCTTCCTCTGGAAAGAGGTCGCCAATTGTCGATCGATCAACGCAGGAGCTGGCCATGACGCCTGGCATACTCATGATCGTGATGGTCAGCGGCTTGTGCGGCGGGGCAGTGATCGCTTCGTGCCCCGGAGTTGTCATGCCAGCGTCGACCAAGCCTATCGATCGCCCCGACGGCCTCCAAGGCCGGCTTCTTTTGTCGCGACATCGCTGGTCCTGTCATCGTCCGTGATTTGGCCCTGGATCTGGAACCGGTCTGACCATCGAGGGTCCCATGGGAGCGCTCAATCAACCGGAGCCGCAGCCCGCCAGGGGCATGCCTGCCCCATCCGATAGATGTGCACGCTGCGGAGGCCTGATGCTGCCGGAATACTATATGGACCTGCTGGATGACACGGGTGTAATCGAAACGTCGGCAATGCGATGCACCGAATGCGGGGACGTGATCGACAGCGTGATTCTTCGCAATCGCGCCGCGCCGACCCCGGATCTGACGTTGGGGGCCAGAGATCGGGCCTATGCCCAACGGGTCGCCACCGGGAACAGCCACAAGGGCAAGAATGGGAGCATTCCCAAAGGACAGAGGGCGCGCAAGCTTCAATGAACAACCACCAAGCCATCGCCCTCTGAGGAGGAATCAGCCATGTCTATCGTGATCACAGGCGGGAGCGGGTTCATCGGTCGAGCGCTCTGCCAAACATTCCTGCAACAGGGGCAACAGATCACCATTCTCACTCGCAGACGGGCCGAGACCGCTCGCCTGTTCGCATCTCCATTGGTGACCGCCGTGGAATGGAACGGCCGAGACCCTGGCTCCTGGGAACGTTGCCTGGCCGATGCGGATGCCGTCATCAATTTGGCCGGCGCGCCCATTGCCGAAGCCCGCTGGACCCGGGCCCGCAAACAGTTGCTGTTCGACAGCCGGATTATGGCCACCAGGCGGGTGGTCGATGCGATCGCGCGGCGAGGTTCCCGCCCTTGCACACTGATTAATGCGTCGGGTGTCGGGTACTACGGCCCCAGCGATGATCGCATCCTGGACGAACAGGCGGCGGCCGGCGTCGGCTTCCTGGCCGAGCTTTCCGCAGCGTGGGAGGCCGAGGCCCTGCGAGCCAGGGAGTTCGGCGCCCGCGTCGTCGTCATGCGAACGGGCATGGTGCTGGACCAAGACGGCGGAGCTTTGCCGAGGATGCTATTTCCGTTCCGGTTGTTCCTCGGCGGTCCCATCCTGCCGGGAACGCAGTGGGTGTCCTGGATTCACCGAAGGGATCTCGTCGGACTGATCGGTTGGGCGCTTCGTACATCGGAGATCAGCGGTCCGATCAACGCCGTGGCGCCAACGCCGGTGACGATGAAGACCTTCTGCGAGACCCTCGGCCGGGTGCTCCGCCGACCCTCATGGCTTCCTGTCCCCAGTCTGGCGCTGCGGCTCGGGCTCGGTGAATTGGGAACGTTGATGACGACGGGGCAGCGGGTCGTTCCTGCACGAGCCTTTGCCTCCGGGTATGTCTTTTATTACCCGGAGCTGGAGCAGGCCTTGCGGGCCACGCTCGGGAGGGAGGGTTCCGTCGCAGCACTCACCTCGAATGACCACCACGCCTTCTCTAATTCCGGGAGGATACGATGACCAAGATAGGCATGCACATGGTGATCATGCTGTGCCTGGCGTATCTCGTTGGAGCGCCAGCAGACGGGCTTTCCGCCGTCCCGGCCGACGACGGGCGACCCACCTTCAAAGTCGGCGATCCGTTGCCGGACGCCTCACTGTTGGGATCCGACGGCACCCCGGTCCGTCTTGTCCAGGCGAACAGGCGCGTGCGGCTGATCAGTATCGTCCCCCAGCTCAACACGCCGGTTTGCGATGCACAGACCCATCATGTCAGCGAGCAGAACAGCGGACTCGACCGAACCGTTGAGATCGTGACGCTGAGCACCAATACGTGGGAGGACCAAGTCGCCTTTGCCAGGAAGGCCGGCATCACCAACGTGACGTTTCTGTCGGACGCGCCGAGTCACGAATTCGGCAGAAAGAGCGGACTGATGTTGCCGCACTACAAGATCCTCCATCGCTCTGTGATCGTGGTGGACCGGGAGAACATCGTGCGCCATTTCCAACTGGTTCCGATGGGGGAATTGCCGGACTTCGAATCCGCTTATGCGGCGGCACGCCGGGTGGCCGCCGCACCATAGTCCAGGGAGTCAGGTCGTGATTGTCTCCGTGCTTCCATACGTGCACATATTGACTGCCGCCCTCGTGGTCGGGAAGGTCGCCCTGCTCTCATTTGTGGTGGCGCCCTGTCTTGCCAAGACGCTGGAGCGCGAGCCTTTTCGCAACGTTGTCCGAGAACTGTTCCCAGCCTACTACGCCTTCGGCGCCGGCGCCGCCGTGGCGGGATTCCTCTCCGTCGCCGCGCTGAGCCTGGTCCGCGGCGTCGATTCCGGATTGCTTGCCGCCGGCATTCTGTGGCTCTTCATCCTGTCCGCTGAGAGCTACTGCCGTTCATGGCTCACTCCTCGCAGCAATGCCATGCGGGATCAACTCAACGAGTTGGGGCGGCAGGGCGCGCAGGATTCCTTGCTTCAGTCTGCATGGGACCGATTGCACCGGCGATCGGTCCATCTCAATTCACTGGTCTTGATCGCCGGACTCTGTGTCTTGGGGCTCGCCATGGGATTCCAGTAATCACAAGGAGGCATCGCCATGAAGATCACGAAGCGTCGTCTTGCCCTTTTTCTGCTCGTGCTGGCCCTGAGCGCGGCTCCCTTGCTGTCTTCCGGAGCATCGCTCCAGGCCTTGACCACGGAAGGATCCGGGACACCCGGGCACGAGCCTCGTTCGTACGCGGATGAGCCCGGCGTTCCCACTGGCGTCATCGGGGTCTCCTTGCATATCGCCGCCGAGCGGGTGGGTGAGCCTGCGCTTTTCTATGTCGGCCACGTGCACCCGCAGGGGCCGGCGCACCAGGCCGGGCTGAGCCATGGAGACGTAATTACTACCATCAATGGAGCCTCCGTGACCGGCAAGTCTCATGACCAGATCGTCAGGATGGTTCGCGGCGAGGTCGGCACCACGGTTTCACTGGGAGTGACAGGGGACAAGGGCGCGCGGGAAGTCTCGCTCAGGCGGGTTGCGAGCGAGACCCTCAGCAAGGGCCCCATGGGGGGACCGAGCGGCCCTTACCGATAAGCGGCCATGTGTTCCGCTGCCGCATCCCTTCTAAGGGCATTCATGCAATGCGTTGGAGAGCCTCCATGAACACACAGTGGCTATTGAGACGGAACATTCCGATTTTGATCTGGTTCGTCGTGGCTCTGTCCCCCGGGTATGCTACAGCCTCGGCGAGCCCTCCTGTTTCGGAATCCATGCGGACCGATCTCTCGAAGGTGAACCGCTATCTGGCAGCCGGAGACTATCGCCGGGCATTAGAGGCTTGTCAGCGGACGATCGACCGTGAGCCGTCGGTTGAAGCCTATCTTTGTCTGACCTACGTGTTCCACGCGATCGACGGATATCTGGAGCATCTCTCCCGTCTGGAACGATGGAACACGGTCGAGCAGTTGTATCTGAATCTGGCATTTAAGGACCCGCAGGACCTGGTTGATCCTCCGGGTGGAATGGCTCGCATGGCGAAGGAGATGATCCAGACAAGCGTCCGCCAACAATCTGATGTGAGCGCCGCCATGGCGACCAGGCTCGACAAGTCCACCACTGAACGACGGTGGCAACAACAGGCGGCCTGGCGACTGGCCAGGCCTGAAGACTGGTGGTCGGGCATTCCCGATGGATGGAATTGGTGAAAGGACGGCTGATGAAGTCGCTACGAGTCGGCACTGACATCCAGATGCTTGGGGGACTGTTTTTGATCGTGGGGGTCATCGACCTGGTCATTATTGTCCTCTACCCGCACTACGCCCTGAAGATGTTCGGAACAGCCATCACCGGTCCGGCCTCCTTCCTGGTGAAGCTCCACTCCCCGGCCCTCCACCTGCTGATCGGCTATGGATGTCTTTTTTTCCGGACCTGGGCCTGGGGCATGGCACTCGCCTA
>FKKE01005232.1_pt1 | contig 12283 bp, 12 predicted proteins | sample 1106331 | NCBI WGS metagenome assembly FKKE01 (sample SAMEA3931202, study PRJEB13176) | freshwater metagenome | biome: Drinking water system; feature: drinking water; material: freshwater | place: China | collected 2013-02-06 | reverse complement strand
ACGTGACGCTGCTCGTCGCGCTGGCTGTCGGGGCGGTCGCCGAGATGTCCGTGCTCAGCTTCGAGTTCGCGGTGATCTGCGGGTCGGCGTTCGTACTCGGACTCATCGGGCAGATCGCCAAGTTGTGTGGCGACGTGGCGATGCAGGTCGATGTCGACGACGCCGTGCGCGGACAGGTGTTCTCGGTGCAGGACGCGGTGTTCAACATCGCCTACGTGGGTGCGGTGACCGTCGCGGCGCTCGCAATCCCCGACGACGGCCGGGCGGTCGGGCTCGTCGTGCTCGGGGTGGTGCTGTACCTGCTCGGAATGCTCGTGGTGCGCCTCCTGCATCCGCGTGGGCACTGGTCCGCCGAGCCCACGACGGTGCGGCCCAGCGTCACCGACCCCGCCGCGTGAACCGCGGGTCCCGGTTGTCATAGGCGGCGTCGGCCACGCCGTCCGCATCCAGGTCCACCAGCACCACATCGTGGCCGCCGTCCGCGTCGGAGTCGACGTAGAGTCGTTCGCCGACGATCCGGCCGCCCCGGTCGGCGCCGATGATCTCGGCATCGGGATCACCGTCGTCGTCGAGGTCGACCCGGGTGACCTGCGCTGCCGGGGGCTGCGGAGTCCGCTCGGGGACGTCGCGCCGCGGCAGTTGTTCGCCGGCGAGATCGGCTCGCGCGACGGGCCGGTCCCAGAGACCGGCACCGGAGTCGCGGTAGTAGGCGTCGGGCTCGCCGTCGTCATCGGTGTCGAGCGCGGCGACGTCGGCGACACCGTCGGCGTCGGTGTCCCACATCGCGTCATCACGACGACCGTCGCCGTCGAAGTCGAGCCGGATCGCGTCGAAGAGATCCGACCGCGGTTCCCCGAGCGCGAGGTCGGCGGCCCCGGACCAGCGCGTCGTCGGACCGTCGCCGGTCCCGAAGAAATACTCGATCGCCGGGTCCATGAGGTCTTGGACGCACCGGGGCCCGATCCGGTTCCCATCGATCGGTTCCCAGCGCCCGGGTTCCCGCTGTGCGGTTCCCGATGGGTGTGGACACCTCGACCACCCGGTAGGTTGTGGCCCATGTACGTCAGCGATCTCGGCGAGCAGTGGCATGCGGCCCGGCTCGAACCAGCCCTGGCACATCTCGACTCTGCTTCGGCGGGCCGCTCGTCGTACGCACTGATCGGCGCGATGACCGCGCACCTCTGGCGGGAGACCGAACGCGGGTCGTATGTCGCCGCCGACGACCGCGCCGAGGAGATCGCGCGCGACACAAGGAATCTCGCTGCCCTGATCGGACACACCGGCGACGAGGTGGTCTTCCGTGAGAGCGCCCGCGCCGCTCTGCGCGCCCTCCTCACCAACTGGAGCCTGCCCGTCACATCGACCGTGTGGGTGGCGAAGAACGAGTTCGGGCCCAACCTCGAGGAGTTCGAGCGCCGCGGGTACGCGGTACGGACCATGCCCGACGGGGACGTCTACGGTCACGTCGACACCGACGCGCTCGAGAACATGCTGCAGTTCGAGCAGCCCGACTTCATCCACGTCTGCCACATCGGCTCGATGTCCGGTGTGGTGCAGCCGGTCACGCGGATCGTCGAACTCGCGCATCGGGCCGGTGTGCCCGTCGTGGTGGACATGGCGCAGTCGGTCGGTCACGTCCCCACCGTCACCGGTGCCGACGTCGTCTACGGCACCAGCCGCAAGTGGCTCACCGGCCCGCGTGGCGTCGGGTTCGTCGCGGTGCGTCGAGACTCGTTGCGGCCGGTACGAATCGACGGTTCCGAGGCATTCATCGCCGGTCGCCTCGGACTCGGTGTCGCGGTCCGCGAGTTGCTCGAGATCGGCCAGCAGCGCGTCTTCCGCGAACTCGCGAAGATCGGCCGGGTCACCCGCGAACGACTCCACGGCATCGCGAGCTGGGAGGTCCTCGAACCGCTCGACGAGCCGTCGGCGATCATCACCCTCGCACCACCGCCCGGATGGCAGTTCGACGACGTCGCCGCGGCCCGCGACAAACTGCTGTCACTCGGTGTCCTGGTCACCGCCGCGGACACCTGGCGCGCACCGCTGGCGACCGAGCATCCGGTGCTCCGGATCAGCCCGCACCTCGACGTACGCCGGTCCGAACTCGACCGCGTCGCAGACGCCCTGCGCACCATGGGTTACTGACGCTCGGAACGAGCGGCACCGCCGGTCGGCGGTCGGTGAACGGCGGCCGGCGTCTCGATCGGCGCGTCCGTGGCGTCGCGGACGTCCTCTCGCGATACCCCCGGAGCGCACTCCCGCAGAACCAGTCCGGCGCGGCCGACGTCGATCACCGCGAGGTCGGTGATGATCCGATGCACCACCCGTTCGCCGGTCAGCGGGAGCGTGCACTGCGTCACGATCTTCGGTCGGCCATGACGATCGAGGTGCTCCATCAACACGATCACGGTGCCCGCTCCGTGCACCAGATCCATCGCACCGCCCATCCCGCGGACCATCGCGCCGGGCACCATCCAGTTCGCGAGGTCGCCCTCGGCCGAGACCTGCATTCCGCCGAGGACGGCCACATCGATGTGCCCGCCGCGGATCATCCCGAAGCTCGTCGCCGAGTCGAAGAACGCGGCGCCGGGCCGCACGGTCACGGTTTCCTTGCCGGCGTTGATGAGATCCGGATCGACGGCGTGCGCCGCCGGATACGGGCCGGTTCCGAGGATGCCGTTCTCACTGTGCAGGGTGAGCCCGTGCCCGGCCGGGAGGTGGTCCGGTATCGCCGTCGGCAGACCGATGCCCAGGTTGACGTAACCGCCGTGCGGCAGTTCCCGGGCAGCGCGGGCAGCCATCTCCGACCGGGTCCAACCCCGGCGGTCGGCAGAGCCGGATGTATTCATGACGAGCTCTTTCCGGTCGAGGTGACGAGCCGCTCCACGACCTTCCGTTGAACACCGGTGTGCACGATCCGGTCGACGAAGATGCCCGGCACATGCACCGCCGAGGGATCGATCTCCCCGGCCGGCACGAGTTCCTCGACCTGGGCGATGCACGTGCGTCCGGCGGTGGCCGCCACCGGATTGAAGTTCATCGCCGCCTTGTTGCACACCAGGTTTCCCGCGGTGTCGGCCCTGATCGCGTGAACGAGTGCGAAATCCGCGACGATGGAGTTCTCGAGGACATAGCGTCTGCCCGTCCAGGGACCGTCGAACGCGCGCACCTCCTTCGGCGACGACGCGACAGCCACCGTCCCGTCGGCGTGGTAGCGCCACGGCAGGCCACCGTCGGCGACCGGTGTCCCCACGCCCGCGGGCGTGAAGAACGCCGGAATGCCGGCGCCTCCGGCGCGCATCTTCTCCGCGAGCGTGCCCTGCGGGATCAACTCGACCTCCAGCTCGCCGGCCAGATACTGCCGGGCGAACTCGCGGTTGCCGCCCACGTACGAGGCGACGACGCGTCGAATCCGTCGGTCCTCGAGGAGAATCCCCAGACCGTGACCGTCCACGCCGCAGTTGTTCGAGATCACCTCGAGGTCGGTGGCCGATCCCGCGGCCAGGGCGGCGATCAGTTGATCGGGTATGCCGGCGAGACCGAAGCCACCGACCACCAGCGATGCCCCCGAGGGGATCTCGGACACCGCATCCCACGCCGTCGCACAGATCTCGGTCATCGGCGGGCTCCGCTGGTGACCGTCGTGCTCGTCCCGTGGACGGAGCCCACGAGTTCCTGCACCAGTTCGACGGCGCGCGGCCACGGTCCGTAGCCGGCGGCCGGGTTCAGGTGACCGACGTCGCCGAGGTCGACGAGGCGGCTGCCCCAGTGCTCGGCCATGCCGGCGACCCGGCGGAATCTGGCGAGGGGATCGGTGCGGCTCGCGGCGACCACCGACGGGAACGGCAGGCGGCGGCGCGGAATCGGTGTCCACCCGGATTCGACGAGTTCGTCGTGTGTCGGATAGCCCGGGGGAAGCGGGGTCTCGAGGTCGGCCGGCGTGACCAGCAGGGCACCGGTGATCTCCCGGTCGGCCTGCTGTGCCCAGTGCACCGTGGTGATCACCCCAGCGCTGTGCGCGACCAGCACGATCGGCCCCTCGGTGTCTCGGACGACCGCGTCGAGCTCCCGAACCCGGGCCCGACGGCTGAGTGCGTCACGCTCCGGCGACGGGACCGTCCGGACGCGTTCGAGTTCGTGCGCGAGATGCGTCTGCCAATGGTCGTCCACGTGATCGCGCAGACCCGGCACGATCACCACGGTGACCGGCGATGCCGTGGAGGTGGTTGCGGTCATGACCTGCTCCCGGAGTCGAGGGACGCGAGTTTCGCGAGGCCCCGCGGGTGAAGGCGTCGGCCGACCAGCAACGCGACGATCGCGGCGATGTACACGAGCGGCGCCAGCTGCATCGCGTCGGCGAGGCCCCAGTGGTCGGCGAGCACACCGATGACGAACGGCCCCAGTGCAAGTCCGAGCAGGTTGTTGGCGACGGTGAGGGTGCCCATGGCCGACGCGCGGACCGATGGGTGGGTGAGGTTCGCGACCATGGCCGCGGTCGGACCGGATGAACCGGCGGCGAAGAACGCGCCGATGCCGACGAGTGCGAGCTGAGCGCTCCCGCTCCCGAGGCCGAACCCGACGGTCAGACAGACCAGTGACACCACACAGAACACGCAGGCGGCCAGCCACTTCCGGGTGACGTCACCGCGACCCACACGGTCGGTCACGATGCCGCAGACCACCATCCCGCTGCCGACGAGCAGGACCACCGCGGCGGCCGCGACGCCCGCGCGATCCGGGGCCAGGTCGTAGTACCGGTTGAAGAAACTTGGCATCCAGGCGAGCAGGATCGCGGCGGTGAACATCTGCAGGCCGCCACCGATGTAGGCGCACAGCACCGCGGGGTTGGTGAACAGGCTCGAGACGGGCGCCCGGAAGTTCGTCGTACCGCGCTGTCGCGATTCGACGATGTCGTCCACCGCGTGGTCGGCGAGACGACGCTCGGTCACCACGGCGCGGAACACCGCGACCAGCAGCAGTCCGAAGACGGCCATCGCGGCGAACGACCAACGCCACCCGAGGTTCACCGCGATCACGCCGCCCAATGCGACACCGAGGACGGAGCCGAACGAGCCGCCCGCCATGAAGGCGCCGCTCAGGGTGGCATGGACGCGTGGCGCGAACACACTGAGAACCAGTGCGATGCCGACACTTCCGTACGCCGCCTCACCGACACCCACGAGGAACCGGGCGCCGAGCATCTGCTCGTAGTTGGCCGCCACCGCACACAGGAGGGTGGCGACCGACCACAGCACCGCCATCAGGACGAGGCTGCGCACCCGGCCCCATCGATCGGCCAGCAGGGACAGCGGGAACGTGAGCAGGCCGACCATGAGTGCGACGATGCTGGTCAGCGACGCCAGCTCCGAGTCGGATACCAGCCACTCGGTCTTGAGGAACGGGAACACGGCGCTGAGAACCTGTCGGGACATGTAGTCCGACAACAACAGTGCGAAGGTGAGGGCGAAGACGATCCACGGGTAGGTCCGTACCCGACGGGATCGCCGGAGCGGGCTGTCGGTGCCGGCGGGGGCGGGGACCGGCGTTGCGAGATTGGTTCCCATGAGGGACTCCTGACGGTGTGGAGCGAGCCGGATCAGGCGTGCTGGGTGAAGCCGACCTGGCCCGGGCGGCGGTTGGGGGGATAGCCGAGCTTGGCCAGCGTCTCGTCGGCGTCGCGATAGGTGTCGCCGATCCGGTAGATCTCGCGCGCCTCCTTGCCGGTGGCGACCTCGCGACCGAGTTCGCCTGCGATGCGCACCAATTGACGGATCTGCTCGACCGAGGTGTAGCGCTCTCCGACGCGTCCCCAGATGGTGTCCTCGTTGCCGCATCGAGCGTGCAGGCCCATGGCGATCGCCATCGTGTTGACGGGCAGGACCGACCGCATGAGGGTTTCCAGGGTCAGGCACGCGCCGTCGGGCACGCGCTGGACGAAGTTCATGATGTTGTACGGATTGGGCCCGTCGAAGCCGCCACCGATGCCCACCCACGTGAGGTTCAGGGGACCGCGGTAGACGCCTCGGCGGATGAGCCGCTCGACCGTCTCCAGCTGCGGGATGCTCGACAGCTGGAAGTGCGGCTGGATCCCGGCGGCCTGGAGCCTGCGCAGGTGCTCCTCCACCCAGGCCGGGCCGGCCGGGACGGTCATCTCCCGGTAGGTCGCCGACAGTTCCGGCCTCGCCAACGACGTGCCGGCGACATCGTCGTCGGTCATCAGCTCCATGATGTTCATCTGGCTGGTGTTGATCGCGATGGTCACCTGATCGGGAGCGGGGGTCAGCTCCGCGAGCATGTGGCGAGCGTCGTCGGACAGCCACTTGGCGTCCGCACCGTCGCCCTCCGGGGCGAACGAGATCGAACCGCCGACCTGTAAGATCATGTCCGGCACGGCTTCCCGCAGCCGACCCAGCAGCTCGTTGAACTTCGACAGACGCTTGCTGCCCTTGCCGTCGAGTTCCCGGACGTGGATGTGCAACACCGTCGCGCCGGCTTCGTAGCAGTCGACCGCCTGCTGGACGTGCTCGTCCATGGTGAGCGGCAGGTCTTCACGGAAGTCCTCGGGTTCCCACTCGGGGCCGTAAGGTGCTGCGGTGATGACCAGTTTCTCCTGGGTCTCCGGGAAGAGGGAATCGTCGTGGAAGTGCATGGGAATCTCCTTGAGTGTGGTTGTCGTCGAGTGGTTTTCGGGTCCGGATCAGAACGGACGATCGCCGATGATCCCGGCGCGCTCCATCTTGCGGGCGGCCGGCCAGTAGTCCTGGACCGCGTAGTGCTGGGTGCTGCGGTTGTCCCAGATGGCGACGCTGTTCTCGGTCCAGCGCCAGCGGACCTGGTACTCGGGCACCGAGGCCTGGCTGATCAGGTACTGCAGCAGTTGCGCGGCGCCGGGTGCGTAGTCCAGACCGAACCGGACGTTGTCGGCGGTGTGGTAGTTGACGAAGTGCGTCGTGAACGAGTTGACGAACAGGATCTGTTCACCGGTGTCGGGATGCGTTCGCACCACCGGGTGTTCGGCGTCGGGGAAGCGCTCGCGCAGCGCACGCCGGTCCTCGGGCGACATCCGGGCGCCGAAGGTGGATTCGATGCTGTGCCGTGCCCGCAATCCCGCGATCTGCGTCTTGACCCGCTCGGGCAGCCGTCGATAGGCCTCGGCCATGTTCACCCAGATCGTGTCCCCGCCGACGGGTGGTGATTCGACACAGCGCAGCACACAACCGAACGGCGGGTTCTCACGCCACGTGGCATCGCAGTGGAAGGCGTTCTCGAAGTGATCCGGGGGACTGTCGACATCCTTGTAGATGCGGACCAGGCCCGGGTGGTCCGGATCGCTCCCGGCGACCGGATGATCCTCGAGCGGTCCGAAGCGCTCGGCCAACGCCACGTGTTCGGCCCGGTTGAAGTCCTGATCACGGAAGAAGAGCACCTTGTACTTCTCGAGAAGCATTCGGAGTCGGGCGAATCCGTCGTCGTCGCGGGCGATGTCGCCGAGGTCGACGTCGAACACCTCCGCTCCGATCGAGCAGGTCAGCGGTTCGTACCGGAACGCGGTCCGTACCGGCGTCTGGGAAGCGGTGGTCATGATCGTCCTTTCGATCGGAGTTGGCGAGGCCGGATGCCGGCGTCACACGGAGAAGACAGAGGAGCCGACGGTGCGTCCGGCCTCGAGGTCACGGTGGGCCTGCACCGCGTCGGCGAGGTCGTAACGCTGATTGATCTCGATCGTGATGTCGCCACCATCGACAAGTGAGAAGAGTTCGCTCGCAAGCTCATCGCGCTCGGCGGGGTCGGCGATGTAGTCCGCGAGCGCAGGGCGGGTGACGTACACCGAACCGCTGGTGGCGAGTTGCATCGCGTTGATGGGAGGTACCGGACCGGAGGCGGTGCCGAAGCAGACCAGCAGCCCCCGCCGGGCCACACAGGACAGGGATCGCTCGAAGGTCGCCGCGCCGATGCTGTCGTAGACCACCGGGACGCCGGCGCCGTCCGTGAGTTCGCGGACGCGCTCCACGACGTCCTCGCGGGTGTAGATGATGACCTCGTCGCACCCGTGCCGACGCGCGGCCGCGGCCTTCTCGTCCGACGACACGGTGCCGATCACCCGAATACCGAGCAACTTCGCCCACTGACAGAAGATCAGGCCGACGCCCCCGGCTGCCGCGTGCAGCAGAACCGTGTCACCGGCGTGGACCGGCCAGATCCGGCGAAGCAGATAGGCGGTCGTGAGTCCGCGCATCGTCATCGCGGCTGCCGCCTCGAAGGGAACGCCGTCGGGGAGGTGGATCAAGCTGTCCACGGGCATCACGCGCTCGGTGCTGTACGCGCCGAGCGGGCTGCCGGTGTAGGTGACGCGGTCACCGATCGCGAACCCTGTGACGCCGGGTCCGACTTCGGCGACCACCCCGGCGCCCTCGACTCCGATACCGGCCGGCAACGGAGCCGGGTACAGGCCGGTCCGGAAGTACGTGTCCGCGAAGTTGAGTCCGACGGCGTGGTGAACGACTCGCACCTCCCCGGGTCCCGGGTCGCCGACGGCGACGGTCTCCCATCGGAGCACCTCGGGCCCACCGGTCTCGTCGAAAAGTACTGCCTTGGCCACGGTGCTCTCCCTGCGTCTGTGATGACCGTTGCGCCGGCCACTCACTGTGATGAAGACAACAGTACGAAGAATCCGGGCTCGTTGCTTTTCCCTACGGGACACTCCACTGTTCTTCTCGGGACATAGACTCGACGGCGTGAAACCGCTGGTCCGCTACGCCGCGCTGAACAACTTCGTCGAACTCGGCCACACCCTCGGCCTGGAACCCGCTCACCTGATCCGTGCCGTCGGTCTCGACCCCGGGAGCCTGCCGCTGCAGGACCGGTGGGTGCCCGCCGACGCCGTGGCGGAACTGCTCGAACGCGCCGCCACGGACACCGGCAGAGACGACTTCGGACTCGCACTTGCCGCACAGCGCAAACTCGCGAACCTCGGGCCGGTCAGCCTGGTCATCCGGGAAGAACCCGATGTCCGGAGCATGCTGGCGGTTCTGATCCGGCACCAGCACATGTACAACGAAGCGGTACGCATCCGGCTCACGGAGACCGGCGGGCTCGCGACGATCGCCGTGAGCGTGGACGTCGGCCGTTCCGGCGATTTCCCGCAGTCCACCCAACTCGCCGTCGGCGTCGTCACTCATCTGTTGCGAATGTTTCTCTCGCCCGACTGGCATCCGTCGGCCGCGACGCTGACCGCTCCGGCACCGCCGGACCCGGCCCGCCACAACGCGTTCTTCGGTACCACGGTTCGATTCGGCGGCGACTTCGACGGGATCACGGTGTACACCAAGGATCTCGACGCGCCGAACTCCCATGCGGACCCCGAGCTGCGGCGCTATGCCAGCCAGTTCCTCGACGGCGGTGCCACCGATCGGGGAGGCGACATCGAGGGCCGCGTGCGGGAACTCATCGAACTGTTGCTCCCGACCGGCCGCTGCTCGGTCGACCAGGTCGCGCGCAGCCTCGGCGTCGACCGGCGCACCGTGCATCGGCGACTTGCCGCCCAGAACCAGACGTTCTCCGCGGTACTCGATTCCACGCGCGTCGAACTCGCGCGGCACATGGTCGCGAGCGATCGCCACACTCTCACCGAGACCGCGGACCTGCTGGGTTTCTCCTCGCCGGGCAATTTCTCGCGCTGGTTCCGGCGACGCTTCGGACAGTCACCGACGGAATGGCGACGTGCGGTTCGAGCGTGATCGCTTGCGCTGCAGACGATTCGACAGATCTACCGGCCCACGACCTCGCCGAGGATCCGCTCGATCTCCGGCCGTGCCGCGTCGGCGTCGACCTGCACGAGGCCGATCCGCGTGCGCCGGTGCAGGATGTCGTCGGTGTCGAGGGCACCCTCGTGCGTGACCGCGAACTCGACTTCGGCGCGGGTGACATCGATGCCGGGGACGATCGGATCCAGGGGACGGGGGAGAACGGCGGCGTCCACCACCGCCGGCGCCTCCCCGCCGAACCGCTGCACGAGCGAAGCCGGCAGCCCCTGCTCNNGTGGCGCGCCGCATCCGGGCCGGCAACGTCAACCTCAATGGCGCGCAGAACGAGCGCGCCGCGCCGTTCGGCGGCTACAAGCAGTCCGGCAACGGTCGCGAGCGCGGCGTCGACGGCGTCCTGGGCCATGCGCCGGTAGGTGGTGAGCTTGCCGCCGAGGACGTTGACGAGACCATCGCCGCGGACGCCGACGTGGTGCTGCCGCGAGACGTCGGCGAGGACCTCGGAGTCGCGGCCGCCGCCGCGGGTGTCGACCAACGGTCGCAGACCCGCGAACGTGCCGATGATGTCCGAGCGATCCAACGGCCGTGCGAGAGCGGGATTCACGGCGTCGAGCAGGAAGTCGATCTCCGACTCGTCCGGCATCGGGACGTCGGGGATCGGCCCGGGCGCCGCGACATCGGTGAGGCCGACGTAGACGCGCCCCAGTTGCGCGGGGATCACGAAGACGAACCGCGACACCGAGGTGCCGAGCGGGGTCATCAGCGCGGCGTCGGGGAATCCCAACCGCGCCGCGTCGACGACGAGATGCGTTCCCCTACTGGGATGTACGGCGAGTGCATCATCGATACCGCCGGACCAGACACCGGTGGCGTTGACGACCATCCGCGCGCCGACGTCGAAGCTCTCACCGGTCAACTGATCGGTGAGGGTGGCCCCGCGGCCGTCCACGCGCTCGGCCCGCACCCGGGTGCAGACGGATGCGCCGTAGCCGGCCGCCGTACGTGCGAGGGCGACGACGAGCCGAGCGTCGTCGACGAGCTGACCGTCGGCGGTGGAGATACCGCCGCGCAGACCGTGGGGGGACACCGCCGGGAAGCGGGCGAGGGTCTCCAGCGCCGACACCCGGGTCGGCGGCGGCAACAGCGAGTCGGGGGTACCGGCGTTGCGTCGGAGCACATCTCCCGCGCGGAGGCCCAATCGGATGATCGAGGTCTGCCTGCCGCCACGGTCGGGGATGATCTGGCGGAGGGGAGCGATCAGATGCGGAGCGATGGCGGTCATCAGATGATGACGTTCGACGGCACTTTCGCGCGCGATCCGCAGATCACCCCTGGCCAGGTAACGGAGACCACCGTGGACGAGTTTGCTGCTCCAGCGCGAGGTTCCGGCCGCGAGGTCGTCCTTCTCGACGAGCGCGACGCGCAGGCCACGGGTCGCGGCGTCGAGCGCCACCCCGGCGCCGGTCACACCGCCGCCGATGACCAGCAGATCCAGGGGATCGCCGGACGTCAGACGGTCGAGCGCACGACGACGGGTGTCGGCGGACAGGGTCGCCATCAGACTCGCACCGCGCGACCGGCGCTCACGACGTCATCCGTCGACGCCCGCACCGGCCGGACGCAGATACCCGGCCAGCATCTCGTGCAACTCGGTGCTCCAGCCCTCGGCGATGATGTCGGAGACCAGCGCCCCGGACTGGAGGAACGACTGCGCGATCAGCAGCACCATCGCCGCCATCCGTTTGGCGTCACCCGCCCGGACGTGGCGCCGTTCCTGGGCCTGCGACAGCATGTCCGAGAGAATCGCGAGCGCCCCCTGCTGACTCGTACCGAGACGCTCGAAGACGTACGGCGCCATGAAGTCTCGCTGCTCGCGCCACAGCGAGGCGATCAGTTCGTCGTCGCGGAGCGCGCCGACGACCGCGACCACCCGATCGACGAGCGCATCCAGATCGGCGGGTTCGCCTCGTCCGCCGATGGCGTCCTCGACGACCCCCAGGACCTCGCGGGTCAACAGCCCGCGGATGATCTCGTTGATGTCGGGCCACCGGCGGTACACCGTCGGTCGGCTCACGCCTGCTTGTCGGGCCACCTCGGAGACAGTCACCTTGCGTCCGCCGCTACGCAGCAGACAGCTCCGTGCTGCATCCAGAACGAGATCCCCGATCTCCTCGTTACGGATTGCCATGATGTGTAACACTGTAACGGATCACTTGAACGGCGGGGGGCCGACTCATATGACTATCGAACACGCCACACTCGTGGCCAGTCCGTACGCACGGCACGGAACGGGCCTGCGCGTCGCCCACGACGCCGCAGAACTGCTGCGTGCCCGCGGCGTGGAGGTGGAGATCATCGTCGGCGAGGACATCGCCGACGCCGCCGATCTCGCCGGCAAGGCAGCCCGCGGGGACACCGACGTCCTCGTCGTCGTGGGGGGCGACGGCACGGTGCGTCTGACGGTGGAGGCCACGATCGGGTCGGGCAAGCCGCTGGCCGTCATCCCGGCCGGGAGCGGG
>FKKE01001752.1_pt2 | contig 12286 bp, 13 predicted proteins | sample 1106331 | NCBI WGS metagenome assembly FKKE01 (sample SAMEA3931202, study PRJEB13176) | freshwater metagenome | biome: Drinking water system; feature: drinking water; material: freshwater | place: China | collected 2013-02-06 | reverse complement strand
GCAGCACGACGTATTTCATCGGTGTCCGGGTTCCCCCATGCGAGAGAGGCTCATGCGTCTCGGTGCGAGAAACCCTGCTGAGAGCTGGGAAACGGCCGACTCATGGGCAATCAGAGGTTGAGGAGGCGGGACACGTCCTCGTGCGTTGCTTTCACCGTTGCGGGCTTCACGGACACGCCCATCGCGGTGTCGGGATCTTTTAAGCCGTGGCCGGTCAAGGTACAGACGACGGTTTCATCGCCCGTGAGCAGGCCCTGTCGGCCCATCTTCATCAAGCCGGCCACGGAGGCCGCCGAGGCCGGCTCGCAAAAGACGCCTTCCTCCGCGGCGACGAGGCCGTAGGCCTCCAGAATCTCATCGTCGGTGACCATGTCGATGCGCCCCGCCGATTCGCCCACGGCCTGAGATGCCGACTTCCAACTGGCCGGGTTGCCGATGCGGATGGCCGTCGCGATCGTTTGCGGTTGCTCCACGATCTTGCCGAGCACGATCGGCGCCGCGCCGGCCGCCTGAAACCCAATCATCTTCGGCAGGGGGCCGCTCACCTGACCGGCCTCGCGATACTCTTTGTAGCCTTTCCAGTAGGCCGTGATGTTTCCCGCGTTGCCCACCGGCAACACATGGAGCGTCGGGGCCGCGCCGAGCTGATCGCAAATTTCCATCGCGGCGGTCTTTTGGCCTTCGATCCGAAAGGGATTCAGCGAATTCACGAGTTCCACCGGGTGGGTGGCACAGATCTGCTTTACGATCGTCAGCGCCTGGTCAAAGTTGCCCTCGATTTGAATGACCTGGGCGTGGTGCATCATGGCCTGTGACAGCTTGCCGAGCGCGATCTTGCCGGCGGGAATCAAGACATAGACGGTGAGGCCGGCCCGCGCGCCGTAGGCGGCCGCCGAGGCCGAGGTGTTGCCGGTGGAGGCGCACATGACGGCCCGCGCGCCCTTTTCCAGGGCTTTGGAGATCGCCATCGTCATCCCCCGATCCTTGAATGAGCCGGTGGGATTGGCGCCTTCGTATTTGAGGTAGACCTCGAGGCCGGGCTTGATGCGCTTCGCGAGTCGCCGCGCCGGGATCAGCGGCGTGTTGCCCTCGCCGAGCGTGATCACGGGCGTCTTGTCCGTGACCGGCAGGAACTTGCGATACTCTTCGATGATTCCGCGCCAGCGCGACATGGTGTTCCGCCTATCGCTCGCAGCCGAATTGTCGCATGTGTCGCATGGATCTCATTCGTCCGGCCCTTCGACGCGAATCAGCGTCGTGGGCTCCGAGATGAAGGGCATGCCGTCGATTTCCCGGAGCGCATGCTGCACGTTCCGCTCGCCCGCCTGGTGGGTCATGATGACCACAGGGACCGTCTGCCCTTCCTTGCGGCCCTGCTGCAGCACGGAGGAAATGCTGATCCCGTGATTGCCGAGCACGCCCGCGATCTGTGACAACACGCCCGGCCGGTCCACCACCATGAACCGGATGTAGTAGAGAGACCGGATTTGCTCCATCGGCCGAAGCGGGATCGGCCGTCGTTGATCCTGCCGGAACGAGGCCGGCGGTACCCGGCCCGCGGCGCCGAGCAGCAGATTGCGCGAAATCGCCACCACGTCGCTCACCACGGCGCTCCCGGTCGGCATGGAGCCGGCACCCTGCCCGTAGAGCACGATATCGTGGACCGCGTCGCCGACGAGCTGAATGGCGTTATAGACCCCTTCCACCTGCGCGATCGGCGAGGTGGTCGGGATCATGGTCGGATGCACGCGGGCCTCGATGTCGCCGTCGCCGAACTTGGCGATGCCGAGGAGCTTGATCGTATACCCGAATTCCTTCGCATAGGCGATGTCGAGCGGCGTGATGCGGGTGATCCCTTCCGTGTAGACATCCTTCACATCGACGGGCGTCCCGTAGGCCAGGCTCACCATGATGGCCAGCTTGTGGGCCGAATCGATGCCGGCAATGTCGAAGGTCGGATCCGCCTCGGCGTAGCCGGCGCGTTGCGCTTCCACCAGCACTTCCTGGAAACTGTGGCCCTCCTTGGTCATCCGGCTGAGAATGTAGTTGGAGGTGCCGTTGATGATCCCGTAGATGGAGAGGATCGTGTTGGCCGCAAGGCCTTCCATCAGCGCGCGGATGATGGGAATCCCGCCGCCGACGCTGGCCTCGAATCCAAGGTCGACGCCGGCGCGCGCGGCGGCCTCGTAGATCTCTTCGCCGTGCGCGGCCAGCAAGGCCTTGTTGGCCGTGACCACCTGCTTCCCCTTGGCGATCGCGCCTAGAATGACTTTCTTGGCGATGTCGTAGCCGCCGACCAACTCCAGGATGATGTCGACCGCGGGATCCGCCAGGACCCCCTGGTAGTCGTTCACCAACATGCCAGCCGGCAGAGCCACGCCGCGATCCCGCTTTACATCCACATCGGCGATGCGGACCAGTTCCACGGGCACACCCACCCGCCGGCGGATCACCGCCGCATTGGACTGGAGGATCTTGACGACCCCGGTGCCGACGGTGCCGAAGCCGACCAGCCCGACACCGATACGGGTGCGCCCGGTCATACCGATTCCCCTTCGAGTTTCAAAGCCTTCTTGATCCCGCGAATCGCCTGGCGGGTGCGATGCTCGTTTTCGACCAGCGCGAAGCGCACGTGCTCATCGCCTCCCTCGCCAAATCCGATCCCGGGTGACACGGCGACCTTGGCTTCTTTCAGGAGCATCTTGGAGAATTCCAGTGAGCCCATGCCGCGGAAGGGAGGAGGAATCCTGGCCCACACGAACATCGTGGCCCGCGGCTTATCCACGTGCCATCCGATCCGATTGAGCCCATTGACCAAGACGTCTCGCCGACGCTGATAGCGGTTGACGATCTCTTTCACGCAATCCTGGGGACCATTCAGCGCAATGATGCTGGCGATCTGGACGGGCTGGAAAATGCCGTAGTCCAGATAGCTCTTGATCTTCGTCAGCGCGCCGACTACCTCCCGGTTGCCCACGCAGAAACCCACGCGCCAGCCCGGCATGTTATAGCTCTTCGAGAGGGTATAAAACTCCACGCCGATATCTTTGGCCTCGGGCACTTGCAGGAGGCTGGGCGCTTTATAGCCGTCGAACACCAGATCGGCATAGGCCAGGTCGTGAACGACGATGACATTGTGCTCCTTGGCGAAGGCCACGACTTTCTTGAAAAACTCCAGGTCCACCACCGCCGTCGTCGGGTTGTGGGGGAAATTGATGATCAACATGCGCGGGCGCGGCAGCGTCTGGCGGTAGACGCGGGTCAAATCCTCGAAAAAATCGCTGTCGGGACGGAGTTCAATCCCCCGCACTTCCCCGCCAGCGATAATGACGCTGTACATGTGAATCGGATAGGTCGGCGTCGGCGTCAGGACGACGTCTCCCGGCCCGACCATCGCCAAGGCCAGGTGGGCGATCCCCTCCTTCGAGCCGATGGTCACGATGGCCTCGGTGTCCGGATCCAGATCGACGTCATAGTTCCGCTTGTACCAGCCGGTAATGGCATGGCGGAGCTTGGTGATCCCCTTGGAAGCGGAATAGCGGTGGTTCCGAGGATTGCCGGCTACTTCGATCAGCTTGTCCACGATGTGGCGGGGGGTCGGCTGGTCGGGATTACCCATGCCGAAGTCGATGATATCCTCCCCGCGATGCCGCGCATCGAGTTTCAGCGCCTGCACCTGAGCAAATACGTACGGCGGAAGCCGCTTGATTCGGTAAAATCCTTCCATGAATCCTCAATGAGGGGCGAGCCGGCGCCCGCCCGGCTGAATCCTCTCTGCTGCTGATTCGGGAAGGGTCATTCTAAAGGGACCGCCAAAATCAGTCAAATTTTATCGCTACTTGCGTGCGCCTCGTCTTGTTCCTGTCTTTCCAAAGGCTCCACCGGATGAAGACGACGTTGCTTGTCACCCCCCGGCCTTTCTGCAATAATGTTGGGCGTCGTCCGTCCGCCTATTCACCTCTCTCGCCAGATCGAGCAGAGTTCACGATCTATGGCCAGACTTGGCGTCAATGTCGACCATGTGGCGACCCTCCGGCAAGCCCGGGGTGGAAAAGAGCCGAACCCGATCGCCGCGGCGATTATGGCGGAATTGGCCGGGGCGGACGGCATCGTGGTGCATCTGCGGGAAGACCGACGACACATTCAGGATCGCGACCTCCAACTGCTCCGGCAGACGGTCCAGACCAAGCTCGATCTGGAGATGGCGGCCGACGAGGCGATGGTCAAGACCGCCCTGGCCGTTCGACCCGACTTCGTCACGCTGGTCCCGGAACGACGTCAGGAACTGACGACCGAAGGCGGGCTGGACGTGGCTGGCCACCGGGAGCGGATCAAAGATATCGTCGCCCGGCTGCACGAGGGGGATATTCCCGTCAGCCTCTTCATCGAACCGGACCTGGAGCAGATCCGTGCCGCGCACAAGATCGGCGCCGATCTCGTCGAGCTGCACACGGGGCGCTATGCGAACGCCGCCACGGACAAGAACGTCCAGGTCGAATTCGACCACCTCGTCCAGGCGGCCAGGCTCTCCAGCAAGTTGGGGATGCGGGTCAACGCCGGCCATGGGTTGAACTATCACAACGTATCGCATCTCTTAAGCGTACCGGAGATTGAGGAATACAACATCGGCCACAGCATCATGGCCCGCGCCATCCTGGTCGGGATGGATCGCGCGGTCCGCGAGATGAAAGCCCTCCTGCTGAATCAGCGCCCGCATCCGGCATGAAGATCATCGGCATCGGGCTCGATCTCGTCAGTATTCCTCGCATCCGATCCATCACCGAACGGTGGCAGGACCAGTTCCTGACACGACTCTTCACCCAGGCGGAACGGGACTACTGTCTCCGCCGGGCCACTCCGTATGCCTCACTGGCCGCCCGCTTTGCGGCCAAAGAAGCGATGCTCAAGGCGCTCGGCACCGGCTGGACGGGAGGCATCCGGTGGGTGGACATCCAGGTCATGAACGATGCCGCGGGAAAACCCACGGCTCAGGTGAGCGGTCGCGTCAAGGAACTGATGGCCGGTTTGGGCGCCACCGCCATTCACCTCAGCTTAGCCCACGAAGCGGATTACGCGATCGCCGAAGTCGTCTTGACGGCCGACTAGCCGCTCCGCGCCTCAGCCCAGCATGAAAATTCTGACTGCCGCACAGATGCAGGCCCTGGACCGGCGGACGATCACCGAAGCGGGCGTCCCCGGGCTGACGCTCATGGAACGCGCCGGTACCCACGTCGCGGAGCTCGTGCTGGAAGGGCTGGGGCCGGACTCGACGGATACCGTCACCATCCTCTGCGGCAAGGGCAACAACGGGGGGGACGGCTTGGTGACCGCCCGCTTGCTGGCCAAGCGCGGGCCCAAGGTGCAAGTCGTCCTGTTGCATGACCCCGGCGTATTCTCCGGCGACGCGAAGACGATGTGGCAACGCTGGAAGAAAACCCCCGCCGCGCGCGCCACGGTGGTCACCCCGACCCGCGAACGGCTCGATGCCCTTCTGGCCGAGAGCCGGGTGGTGGTCGACGCCCTGCTTGGGACGGGATTGACCAGCGACGTGACGGGCGCCTACCGATCGGCGATCGAGGCGATGAACGGCTGCGGACGGCCGATCGTCGCGATCGATCTGCCGTCCGGCATCCATGCGGATACGGGAGCGGTCATGGGCGCAGCCGTACGGGCCGCCGCCACCGTCACCTTCGGCCATCCGAAACTCGGCCTGTTCGTCGGCGCAGGCATCGACCATGCCGGCCGCGTGCGGATCGGAGACATCGGCATTCCCGCCGCCTATTCGGATCAGGGCTCGAGTCCCCTCTCGCTCCTCGTGGAATCGGACATGGAGCGGCTTCTGCCCGAGCGACGGGCTTCCGCGCATAAAGGCACCTTCGGCCATGCCGCCATCGTGGCCGGCTCCGTCGGCAAGACGGGCGCCGCGGCCCTTGCCGCCAAGGCCGCGCTCCGGATCGGGGCCGGACTCGTGAGCGTGGCGACGCCGGCCGGTATCAACGCGACGCTGGAAGCCAAACTCCTGGAAGTGATGACGGCACCCATGCCGGAAACTAAAGCGCACACGCTCGCTCGCAGCGGGCTGGATCGTCTGTTGGCCTTTGTCTCATCCCGCACGGCGGCGGCGATCGGTCCCGGCCTCTCAACCCATCCGGAAACGGTCGATCTGGTGCAGGCCATGATCCCTCGGTTGGACAAGCCGACCGTGCTGGACGCAGACGCCTTGAACGCCCTTGTCGGAAAAACGCGGCTATTGAGCGATGGCAAGGCTCCCCTCGTGCTCACGCCACATCCGGGTGAGATGGCTCGTCTGGTCGAAGACGCAACGCCGGAGTCGATCAATCGGGATCGCATCGGGACTGCATCCCGCCTGGCGACGACGTGCGGCGTGGTCGTCATCTTGAAAGGCGCAAGGACGGTGATCGCCAAGTCTGACGGTGAGGCAGCCATCTGCCCGACCGGCAACGCAGGCATGGCCACCGCCGGAACCGGTGACGTCCTGACGGGCATGGTGGCTGGGCTGCTCGCGCAACGGCTCTCGCCCTGGGATGCCGCTCGGGCCGGTGTCTATCTCCATGGCCTGGCAGGAGATCTGGCGGCGGCGGAGATCGGCCAGGCAGGCATGATCGCGGGAGACCTGCTGGAACGGATTCCACGCGCGGTCACGCAACTCACGGGCCGATGAGGTGGAAACCCGTCGCCGGTCTCCCGCCGTGAAGCGAGCCGCCGCTCCCAGACGGAATTGGCTGGTCTGCAGCCGATCGGCCGCCGAGACCGAGCGGATCGGACGACTCTTGGGAGAATCGTTGACGGGCGGCGAGGTGATCGCGCTTTACGGCGACCTCGGCGCGGGGAAGACGGTCCTGGTACGAGGGCTCGCGGCCGGGCTTCGCGCTCCGGTTGGGCAGGTCAGCAGCCCCACCTTCGCGCTGATCAACGAATATGCCGGACGGCTTCGCTTGGCCCATGCCGACCTCTATCGCCTCGACCAGCCGGCCGCCGTCGATGAACTGGGGTTATGGGACCATGCGGACGGAACGACGGTCCTTGCGATTGAATGGGCGGAGAAAGCCGGATCGAGGTTACTGTCGGAGCATTTGGAGGTCCGTTTGACGCACCGCACGGCTCGTTCCAGAGACATTGCCATGGCCGCCCATGGTCGCAAGGCGGAGAACTTGCTCGCCTGTTTTTTGGTTCGCTATCAGCGCCGCACTCGACGCACTGGGAGGGGCCGGTGAGGCGCGTGCTCTGGGCTCCCTGGCGGATGGCCTACATCAAACGGGCGGATCGGTCCACCGGCTGCATTTTTTGCGTGAAACCCCGGCAACGGCGGGATGCGGCGAATCTGCTCCTGTACCGGGGACGGCTGGGGTTCGTGATGATGAACCTCTTTCCGTACAACAGCGGGCATCTCCTCATCGCGCCCTATGCCCACGCGAGCACCCTGGAGGTGCTGCCGGATGAGACGGCCTTGGAACTCATCGCCCTGACCAATCTGTCCCTCAACGTGTTGCGGACGACGCTCAAGCCGGAAGGGTTCAACGTGGGTCTCAATCTGGGGCGCGTCGCCGGCGCGGGCATCGAAGGCCATGTGCACTTTCATCTCGTGCCCCGATGGAACGGCGACACGAACTTCATGCCCCTGTTCGCCGAAACGCGCGTGATGCCGGAGCACCTCGAGGCGACCTATCGCAAATTGCGCGCCGCCTTCGAGCGTCTGGCGCCGGCACGAGAGGCCCGGCCCAATGCCCGTCCCCGCACGCGGAGGGTTCGGGCATGATCCGCCTGATTCTGATCGGCATCATCCTGATTCTGTCGCTGACCTTCTTTCTGCAAAATCAAGAGCAGGAGGTCACCTTTCGGTATTTCTTCGGATTGAAGGAAGCCTCCACGAAAGTGTACAAGCCCATTTTCAGCGCCTTCGTCGTCGGGTTGGTCATCGCGACCATCTTGCTGTTCCCGGCCTGGGCCAAGGCCCGTATTCAACTCCGCCGGATGACGAAGTCGCTGCAGGAAGCGGAGGCCGACCTTGAACGCATGCGAATCAGCCAACGAAAACTCGAACAGTCGCTCCGCGAGGCCGGGCGACGGGAATCTCCGGAGGCCCCCGATGAATGAGGCGGACCTCACTCCCCTGATGCGGCAGTACCGGGAGATCAAGCGGGCCTATCAGAACGCCATCCTGTTCTTCCGCGTCGGGGATTTCTACGAAATGTTCTATGAGGATGCCGAAGAGGCGTCGCGGCTCCTCTCCATTGCCCTCACGTCGCGGGACAAGGGCCGGCCGGATCCCGTGCCCTTGTGCGGCGTGCCCTTTCACGCCGCCACGACGTACATTGCCAAGCTGCTGAAGGCCGGACGGAATGTCGCCCTGTGCGAACAAGTGGAAGATCCCAAGGCCGCGAAGGGGCTGGTGCGGCGAGAAGTCGTCCGGCTGTATACGCCAGGAACGCTGACGGACACGGAGTTGCTCTCCCCGGCGGAGGCGAATTATCTCGTGGCGGTCTCCTTTCCCGCGCCCCACACGCAGCCGCCCGGGAAAATGCTGGCGGGCTTGGCCGCCTTGGAACCCTCGACCGGTGAATTCTGGACCCAGGAGTTCACGGGAGCGCAGGCCTTGCGCGAGCTGTACGATGAATGCAGCCGCCTCGGCCCCAAAGAACTGCTCTACCCGGACTCGCTCGATCTCTTCTCGGCCTCGCTCGTCCCCTTCGTCCAATTCCGGCACTGCGCACGGACAGCGGCCGCCTTTGACGGTGCTCAAGCCGAGCAGACGCTCAAGGACCTGTTCGGCGTGGCCTCGCTGGACGGGTTCGGGTGCCGTGGACTCACCCGCGGACTCCAGGCAGCCGGCGCCATCATCCACTATCTCCGGGAGTCCCAGCCCACGGCCGGCCTGGGACACCTGCGCCGATTGCGCGTCAAACAGGCCGGACATGAGATGGCCCTCGACCAAGCCACGATCCGGAATTTGGAATTGTTGCGGCCGCTGGGCGCCGAACGAACGGACCGGCCCGACGCCACCTTGCTGTCGGTGCTCGATCGCACCCTGTCGGCCATGGGCTGCCGGCTCCTGCAAGACTGGATCAGGCGGCCGCTTATCGACGTGGCGGCCATCACTGAACGGCTGGACGCCGTACAGCAGTTCGTCTCGGACTATCAGGGACGCGCCGCCGTTCGCCAGACCCTCCGTTCCATGTCGGACCTTTCGCGGCTCGCCAGCCGCGCGTCGTTGGGCTCGATCACGCCGAGGGAAATGCTGGAGCTGAAGCAGTCGCTGGCGGCGTTGCCGACGCTTCACGCCACAGTGGGTTCGGCGCAGGCACCTTTGCTGAAACGGCTCTACACATCCTGGGACATGCTCACCGATGTCCACGACCTCCTCGATCGCGCCATCCATCCGGACGCGCCGGCGACGCTCCGGGACGGCGGGGTCATTCGTGACGGCTATGACGCACGTTTGGACGAGTTGCGCCGCACCTGTCGGGAAGCCAAGGGATGGATGGTCTCGCTCGAAGCCTCGGAGCGCGAGCGCACGGGGATCGAGTCGCTCAAGGTGCGCTTCAATCAGGTGTTCGGCTACTACATCGAGATCACCAAGGCCAATCTCGGCCGGGTGCCGCCGGATTTCGTGCGGAAGCAGACCCTGGTCAACGCCGAACGGTTCACAACCCCCCGGCTGAAAGAGCTGGAAGACAAGGTCACCGGGGCTGAACTGCGCCTGTCCGCCTTGGAACAGGAACTGTACGAGGCCGTGCGCGTTCAGGTTGCGCGGGAAGTGGATCGCCTGCAGGCCATGGCCGCGACGGTGGCCACGCTGGATGTGTTGACTTCCCTCGCGGAAGCGGCCGCGCGCTACGGCTATGTCCGGCCGATCGTGGATGAGAGCGGGACGCTCCACATCGTCCAGGGGAGGCATCCGACGGTGGAGCGGCTCCAGCTTCCCGGCGGATTCATTCCGAACGACACCCGCCTTGATATGGACGGCCACCGCCTACACGTGCTGACGGGACCGAACATGGCCGGGAAGAGCACCTATCTCCGGCAAGTGGCCCTCATGACGCTGATGGCGCAAATGGGGAGTTTTGTGCCGGCGCAGAGTGCCAGGATCGGGCTGGTGGACCGGATCTTTACAAGAGTCGGCGCGTCGGACGACCTGGCTGCGGGGCAGAGCACCTTCATGGTGGAGATGACGGAGACCGCGCAGATTCTGAACTGCGCCACGGCGCGGAGCCTCATCCTGCTCGATGAAGTGGGCCGAGGCACGAGCACCTACGATGGGCTCAGCATCGCCTGGGCCGTCACCGAGCACATTCACGACCGTCGCCGACTCGGCGCCCGAACCCTCTTCGCCACCCACTATCACGAAATGACGCAGCTCGGCGACACGCGGGAAGGGATCAAGAATTATCGCGTGGCGGTTTCCGAGCGAGACGGCGAAGTGCTATTCTTGCGGAAGATCGTGGAAGGCGGCGCCGACCGGAGCTACGGCATCCACGTCGCGCGCCTGGCCGGACTTCCCCAGACAGTCCTTCATCGCGCCGAGGAAGTGCTCGCGCAGCTCGAACAGTCCTCCGCCCGGTCCAAGCCTGAACCACTGTCCAAGGATGCAGAGCCGAAACTCGAAGAGAACGAGCAGCTTCCGTTCGACCCCACCCTGCCGACTCCACACCCGCTGCTGGAAGAAGTGCGCCAGATGGATCTCTTCTCGATGACCCCGATTGATGCGATGAATCGTCTGGCTGAACTTCAGAAAAAATTGGCGATCGAGCTTCCCAGTCCTGAAACTCAACGATAGTCCTCAGGCTATTCCAGTGGGGACCGCCCGGCTGTTCCACTGCTTGCAGTGCACGACAAATAAAAAGGGCGGCGCCCATTGAATAGGAGCGCCACCCTTTTCAGAGCGAGTCTGGATGACTCTTAACTCAGTGTCCGCCGCCATGCCCGGTGTTGTAGTCAGCGGTCCAGGGGATCAGGCCGCCGACGGCCTTTCCGCCCGGGATGTACACGTCATACTGCATGTAGGGTTCCTGCTTCGAGGCGACGTTCAGGTGTTGCTTCGCCTTGTAGCAGTCGCCCTGGGTCTCGTCCGCATTGGCGCAGGCGGCTTCCTTCAATGCCCGGATGCCACGCGGCTTGCCCGGAGCGCCGGCATTATCCGCCAGCTTCTTCACCGAGCTGATCACGCGATGGTTCTGTTCGGTTTCCTGCACGACAAACTCCACCAGCGTGGTCGGGGAGCCCGGAGGCACTTCCTTTGCTGCCGCTGGTCCCGGATGCGGCCGCGCCATGGACTTCAATTGCTCGAAGACCTCCTTGCTGGAGGCATAGAACTTCAGATTCTTGCCAGGATGAACCTTCTGCCAAAAGTAGCCGCTCTCGGCGTTGCCGCCGAACACGGCAATGTTGATCCACACCGCTTCATCATAGGGGTCGACGATGATCACACGACCCTGGAGCGTGGTGGGCTTGCTCAGATCCCCCCACTCAAACCGCTCTTGAAACGCTTCGATGGCAAAGGCGGTCGTGCTGACCATCACGACCAAGGCCACCGCGGCGACGAACGCCCAGCCCTTCATATGAAGTTTCATTGCTCGAACCCTCCTTGCAACCAGATGAATGGTCGTCAATGACAGATTATGGCCGACGTAACGGATCCAGCCTTAGTCCTTGCTCAGGACCTTGAAGTCCGTGATGGTCCGGCCGTCCAACGTCACTTCCAAAGCCACCAGATCCTGGGACGCCTTGATGATCCGGTCCATCAACGCCTTGTCCTTTACTTGAAGGCGAACCGTGGTTGCCGCATGGTACCACCCGGCATAGGGATTGTTCTTTTCCGTCCCGCCGGTGAATCCCCAGGCGCAGCAGACGAACAAGGGATCCGGCGGACGAACATCCATATCGGAGGACGCGCGGCCATTCGGGGTTCCCGACGCCGGTTCGCCGGTGTTCCAATATTGAATCCCGAAGAGCAATTCGCCCTCAGGGTTGTCGGCCCACTGAGACCACACGCGGCCCTTCAAGGTCTTGACGACCTCGCCCTTCATCGCCGCACCGCCGACGATCTTGCTCATCGGTCCGGCGGCGCCGCCCGGCGCATCGGCCGCGGCCACGAACTGGACAGAGACAAAGCCCACCGCAAACATGACTGCTACGGCTGTTATGAGTACTGCTCTGCTCATTCCCCGCACCTCCTTCTATAAGAACCGAGACATCCTATCAGTGCTGATGATTGACTGACTCTTCAATTAGTTCGCCCTTTAGCCTTTCAACGAGACGAGACGCTGCT
>FKKE01006157.1_pt3 | contig 12294 bp, 18 predicted proteins | sample 1106331 | NCBI WGS metagenome assembly FKKE01 (sample SAMEA3931202, study PRJEB13176) | freshwater metagenome | biome: Drinking water system; feature: drinking water; material: freshwater | place: China | collected 2013-02-06 | reverse complement strand
TTTTTGCTCTTATCTTTTTTACAACTTTTAACAACTTTTTAGGCGGCGTCTTTATGGCTTTAATGGACGCATATGGCCTAACACTGGTTTCTGTGCAAGTTTGGGGACTGATGTGGGGATTTTTGAGTTTCGGTTTTATTTTTGGCGGTCTTTATATAAGTAAATATGGTTTGGGGACAAATCCTTTGAAGACACTATTTCGTATAAATATTATTCTTTGGATTGTCTGCATTTTCTTTACTGTTCAGCCGTCAATAGTTTTATTGGGTGTAGGTATGGTTATTTGGATGAGTCTAGTACCTTTTGTAGAAGCAACTGAACAAACTATTTTTCAAAAAGTTGTACCTCCTGAACGACTTGGCAGAGTGTTTGGTTTTGCTCACAGCGTCGAACAAGCAGCCTCTCCATTAACAGCTTTTCTCATTGGCCCAATAGCACAATTTTTCTTTATTCCTTTTATGACGACTGGTCGGGGAGTTGCCTTAGTTGGCAGCTGGTTTGGTACTGGACCGGGGCGGGGTATGGCGCTCGTTTTTATAACTGCAGGTATTATTGGCCTATTAGTAACTCTGATAGCCCGCAGGTCGCAGGCATTTCACTTGCTGTCGAAGCACTATTTGCAAAAGTAAAAACTTAGACCTTGTTTGTTATATGTAACTAGCCTCCGTGGTATATAATTAACTTACTGATGAGCAAAAACCCGCTTCTAAATGGTTTGGCTGCTTTTGCCTATATACTACTTGTTGTTTTAGTAATGTTTTGGGGTTCCAAGGGCGCTGAACAGTCAGCTTCTTTTTTATTCCCTATTGTTTTGCTTTGTGTTTTTACACTTTCAGCTGCAGTCATGGGTTACATATTTGGTCTTCAACCAATTAGACTTTATGTGGATGGTCACAAAAAGTTAGCTGTTGAACTTTTCTTAAAAACTATTTTAGTTTTTGCATGCATCACTGCATTAATGGTAATTTTAGTCTTCGGAGGTTTAATAAAAATATAATATGAATATGTTTAAGCCTGTAGCGGCCAAAACTGTTAAGGATTACTTGTCATTAGTTCCTAGTGATAGAAAAGAAACTATTGAGTTTTTACACAAGTTTATTCAAAAGGCAGCCCCAAGCCTAAAGTCCCACTTTGCCTATAACATGCTCGGCTACGGTAGTTTTCGTTATAAAAATTACAAAGGTGAAATAATTGACTGGCCAGTCATCTCGCTTGCCAGTCAGAAAAATTATATATCTGTCTATGTTTGCGCTGTAGAGGGTGGTGAATATGTTGCCGAGAAAAATAAAACTAGACTTGGGAAAGTTGGCGTTGGCAAGAGTTGTATTAGATTTAGTAAGTTAGAGAACGTTAATTTGAAGGTATTGCAGGAAGTTATCCAAAAAGCTGCCAAGTCCCCCGGTTTGGTGCCTGCAAGTGAACTCAAGAAAAAAAGTTAACACATCTTGATAGGCAAATGTAAACTTTAAAGTCTTGTATTGATATACTTCTAGTATGAAAACTAAATATATTATTCACGGTGGAGCAGCACAGCATCAAAATGGTCAAAACGATTCGTTTTTTGCTGAAATTCTAAAAAGTGCCCCCCAAAAGGTTAATGTTCTTTTAGTACATTTTGCAGGTGAAGTTGAAAGAGCAAAAATTAATGAGGAAATAGACACACAGCATTTTGAGAGAGTAAAGGGAGATAAACTTATTACATACACTATTGCCCGAGAAGACAGCTTTTTGAGGCAGATAAAAAATGCCCACGTTATTTATTTTGGTGGAGGGACTACAGTGAAGTTAATGGTGGCTTTAAAAAAATTTAAAAACTTGGCCCACCACTTTGAAGGCAAAATTGTAGCTGGTGAGTCAGCAGGTGCAAATGTCTTGGTGACTTATTGTTACAGTAAATCAGGTGGCGGTGTTATGGCTTGTCTGGGAATTTTGCCTATAAAGTTTAGGCCGCACTATGGCGGTGAAGACAATAGTGAGTTAGAAAGCGTTGCGCCGAACTTGGAGACTGTTAGCCTGTCAAATTACAAGTACCGAGTTTTTGAGGTAACATAAAGCATATGCAACCAAGAATTATTTTTATTCATGGTAATGGTACGAGTCATTGGTCTTTCGGTTTTTCATCTTGGTTAAAACCAGAATTGGAAAAGGTGGGTTTTCCCACGTTTTTCGAAACTTTCCCAGATTCTATTCAAGCAAGAGCCCAGTACTGGCTTGCGTTTTTGAAAGATCATATAAAGGTGGGTGAAGGCGACGTTCTTGTTGGCTGGTCGTCGGGTGCAGTTGCCGCCATGCGCTATGCCCAGGAATGTAAGATATTGGGCTCTATACTTATTGGACCGTCCTACACCGATTTGGGGGACGATTTGGAAAAACAAAGTGGTTACTTTGACGCACCGTGGGATTGGCAAAAAATTAAGAAAAACCAACAGAAAATTGCACTCATTTACGGTGATGATGATCCTTATATACCCCAAAGCCAGTTTGAATTTATAGCTTCAAATTTGCAGCCAGAGGTTATAAAAGTTGCAGGCGGAAAACACTTCATGGAATATAATGAGTTTCCACAACTACTTGCCTACATTATTAAGACTTACAAATAAGTTATGGCTAAAACGTATAAATTTACTGCTGCTCGCGGTCGAAAGTTTAATAAATTTGGTGTTGACTTGGTTGTTTACGGAGAAAAAGTTCCTGAAGCAAACGTAGTCCACGTTAGTGTTAAAAAAGGTCATCTTGAGGAATTTTATGATACCGAGTCCTACTATATTTATTACATCGTCAAAGGCCACGGTACTTTTGTTTTGAACGATAAAAAAGTACAAGCTGACCCAACAGACTTAATTGTTATTCCTCCTAAGACGCGTATCCACTATTTTGGCACCATGGATATGGTGCTAACGGTTGCGCCTGCTTTTGATGAAAAGAATGAAAGACATGTAAGAATGGTGAGTGAAGACGAGAGTCCATACGCTAGACCTAAAAAATAATTTTTTGTTTAAGGTCACAAAAATAGTTTAGAGGTATAATTTAAGAATATGAAGATGCACCCCATTGTCCATTTCGAGATGCCTTATAAAAACCCCAAACGTGTAAGTAAGTTTTATATGAGTGCTTTTGGTTGGAAAATGGTATACCTACCCAAGATGGGTAATTATATTTTGGCTACTACAACTCCCGTTGATAAAAAGAAAATGCACAAGAAAAAGGGTGCAATTAATGGTGGTTTTTTTCCAAGTGGTGGTTACGGTAAAACACCCCACCTGGTTATTTCGGTTGATGATCTGGAAATGCATATAAAAACAGTTAAAAAAACAGGTGGTAAGGTTTTAGGCAAAGTTATGGATATTCCAGGAGTTGGCAAGTTTGTCATGATAAAAGACACAGAAGGTAACCGCATAGGCATGCTTCAGCCTTTGTCAGCTTAATTTTTTGGTAAGAGTAGTGCCCTTAATTCTTTGGGGTCTGACTTGGTTATTTTAATAGTTGGGGTTTTGTGCCAACTGGCAAAGTTTTGTAGAGCTTTCGCGATGTTGGTTACTAAGTTACTAGTTATTTTTATGCCCTTTTCAAGGTGAATTGACTTGACTTCAAAAACGCCCAGTTTTCTGTGTGCTTTGGGGTCAAGTCTGCCAACTAGGTTTCCTTTATAAAGTATGGGGAGAGTGAAGTAGCCATACTTTCTTTTAGGTGCTGGTGTGTAGCACTCTATTTGGTATGCAAAGTTGAAGATAGATAGCGCTCTTTTGCGGTTATTTACTAAGGGGTCAAATGGTGACAAAAAAGTAGTTAAGCTGGGTTTTAACTTTACTATTTTGTTAATATTTTTCAAGTTATTTTTATGAATATAGGCTTTACCAATGTCTTCAATATCGACTTCAAATATTTCTTTTTTTTGCACCAACCTAGCTAAAGTTTTAGGCATATCTCTTTTGGGTGTATAAAAGTAGTTAGCTAACCAGTCGCTTGTTGCAACACCCAACGCACCGAGTGCCTTAATGGCAAGGGTTTCCTGTACCTGAACATATGGCGGTGCAGTATTGTCGCTCCATGTTGGTAATATGCGCTGGCGTAAATTATAAATACGCTGGAATTTTTCCCTTCTTGCTATCATTAAATCACCTCTATCGAACAAAACTTCAAGAGCGACTTTTTCCGCTTTCCAATTCCACCAGCCACTTTTTTGGCTGTCACTTCTTTCAAAATCAGAAGAGCGTGTTTCACCAACTTTAGTTATATGTTCAATGACGGTTTTGATAGTTGGTGCATTTTCGCCAAACCACTTTTCAGTTCTTGCCCCCCAGTGGCCTTTCTTATCAAGTGCAAGTCGCCTATAGAGCGGGTAGTCTTCGATGGGCAAAAAACACATAGCATGCGACCAATATTCAAAAAGTTTTCCTTCGGAAAGTAAGTCATCAAGCCAGTTTGAGTCGTAGTTGCCAAGTCTACTCCAAAGCACCAAGTAAGGACTTCTTGCTACCACATGAATTGTGTCTATTTGCAGCTGACCCATATTAATAATGGCTTTAAGCAAATCTTCCTTTGAAGCTTTTCTTTTTGGAGTGTTAAATAAGCCTTGGCTCAAAAGCATGAGGTTGCGTGCCTCAATTTTGGATAGTTTTATTTTCATTGCCACTAAGCATACATGAGAGCTAATTTTGCAACAAGCTGCTGTAAAAATACAAAGCTTTGCGCCTCACTTGTTAGTGTTTGCTAAAATTATAAACGATTAGCAATCTGTAGATATGGGTAAGTAAGGCATTTTATTTATGGCTAACACTAATTATCAAAGTGTAGACGAGTATATTTCATTGCAGCCCAAAAAAGTACAAGTTTTGTTGGTTAAGCTACGTGGGGTTATTAAAAAATTATTACCCGACGCTACCGAGATAATTAGCTATCAAATTCCAGCATTTAAAGTTGATGGCAGATACGTTATTTACTTTGCCGGCTGGAAGAAGCATGTAAGTCTTTACCCAATACCTCGTGGAACAGCTGCCTTTAGAAAAGCAATTAATCCTTTTGTAAAGGGTAAGGGTACTATTAGCTTTTCCTTGGACAAGCCCCTGCCCATGGCCATTATAAAAGACATGGTAAAATATTGCTTGCTGGAAAGCACACGCAAAGAAAGCTAGATATGACTAAACTTTTTAAATTCGGCTTGGCGACAGTTCTGTTAATTGGTGGGTGGCTACTATTTTCTAATTATCAAAAAGACTTTTCAACCAACCCTATTACTAATAGAACGGGTGAGAGTGAAAATGAAGGTGGTATGGGGGAACCAACTCCTCACCCTTTGTCAATTGAAGCCTTGCGTGATGGTGACTATCCAGGCTCTGATTTGGTAGTTGAACAGACACTCACACCAGGATCAAATTATAAAAGGTATGTTGCTTCTTATAAATCAGAAGGCCTTAAGATATATGGCTTGCTAACTGTGCCAGATCCTGACAATCAAAAGTACCCTGCAATTATTTTTAACCATGGCTACATTGCTCCGAATGTTTATAAAACCACTGAAAAATATGTTGCTTACCAGGATGCCTTTGCACGAGCGGGTTATGTTACATTTAAGTCGGATTATCGGGGACATGGTAACTCAGAAGGTAGTGCTACGGGTGGTTATGGGTCGAACAATTACACGATTGATGTTTTGAATGCACTCGCGTCGGTCAAAAGACACCCAGCCGTTGACCCGGAAAAAATCGGTATGTGGGGTCATTCCATGGGTGGCTCAATTACTCTTAAATCTATGGTGGTAAGAAAAGATGTTAAAGCTGGTGTTATCTGGGCAGGTGTTGTTGGAAGTTACCCCGACCTTATTGAGCGCTGGCGAAGAAGACAGGGACCTACACCCACAATAAATCCGACCAACCCCCGAGGCAGGTGGCGAGCGGAATTAATTGAGAAGTATGGTGAGCCAAAAGATAATCCAGCGTTTTGGAATTCGATATCGGCCAACTCATTCCTCGGTGATATATCCGGGCCGCTTGAATTGCATCACGGAACGGCGGATACATCAGTTCCTTTGGAGTTTTCAAAGACTCTGGAGAGTCAAATGAACTCGGCAGGTAAAGAGGTGAGTCTATTCATTTATGAAGGCGATGACCATAATTTAAGTAAAAATTTGTCAACAGCTCTTAACCGTTCTGTGGAGTTTTTCGACAAATATGTAAAGGGCGAGTAACCCTCTAAGTTTTTGAAGGTATAAACTTCATTGAAATAGAGTTAACGCAGTGTCTTACATTTTTCTTAGTTAACTGTTCACCCTCAAAAACATGTCCTAGGTGTGCCTCACAGTTTGTACACACTATTTCTGTTCGCTGCCCGTCTTTGTCAGTAACTCTTTTGACGGCGCCAGGAATTTCGTCGTCGAAGCTTGGCCATCCGCAACCTGAGTCAAACTTATCATCTGACTTGTAGAGAGTAGCGCTACAGCGTCTACATATATAAGTGCCTGTTTCAAAAAAGTTATCATACTCACCTGTGAAGGGTACCTCAGTTGCTTTACCAATTATTACTTTTTCTTCCTCTGGCGTGAGTTTATTAAATGCCATACTGTTTTTTCTTGCGTCTTTTATACAATTCTATCGCCGCAATTTGTAAAGCATCAAGTGCTGCAAATGCCGCGCCTACTGGTCCAAAAAAAAGAAGTGCGACTACACCTGTAACAATACTTATCTTTTCGTATTTGTCCAAAGCTTCTGGAATATTTCTTTCAGCTGCCATATTTTTCGTTTTTAAATAGCTCCTGCTGATAAATACCACGTTTTATTTTAGTTATAGCAATTTTCTCAATTTGCCGGACCCTTGCTTCTGTCACGGAAAACTTTTTACCAATACCCTCAAGTGTTTTTTTACGCAATCTTCTGGCTAAGATATACTTTTCTTTAAAATTAAGTTGTGGTAATTTTTTTATGTACCTCAAAAAGTAACTAAGCGTTTTGTTACTTCTCATAGCCAGATTATACATTCAAGATCAGTTAAATACTAAAAATTTAAAACGCACAGTGTAACACCTTTTGGGTTTTTGCTGTGGAATTAGCTAAAAGAAATTTATGTTGAGTATTGGAAGACCAATTTTAAGCCATGCGCAAGCCGCTCCTTAAAACTTCTTCAATAGTTGTTTTGCCTTGTTCAACTTTTGCCATACCATCACCAATAAGAGTTAGTGTGGGATCTTGGAATATTTTGTTTCTCAACTCATGTTCGCTTACTTTGTCACGGACAAAATCACGAATTTCGGCAGAAACTGGTAAAACTTCAAAAATACCAATTCTTCCTTTGTAACCCGAGTTTTTGCAGGTTGCGCAGCCTTTACCTTGAAATGTTTGTTTTGGAGCTCTGCCCATAACTTTAGAAAATATTTTTATATCTTCGTCGGTTGCTTTACTTTCTATCTTGCAGTCATCACAAATTTGTCTAACAAGTCTTTGGGCTATAATGCCAACAAGCGAAGAGTTAAGTAAGTAAGGTTCAATTCCCAAGTCTAGTAGTCTAAAAAAAGCTCCCACCGAGTCTTCAGCGTGGAGAGTTGATAAAACCATAAAACCAGATAAACCGGTTTGCACGGCAATCTCAGCGGTTTCTTGATCTCTTATTTCACCCACTAAAACGACATCTGGACTCAGACGCAGAATTGTTTTTAATCCTACTGCAAATGTAAACCCTATTTCGTTTTGCGTCTGCATCTGATTTACGTTATCGAGTTCAAATTCAACAGGGTCTTCAATGGTCATAACATTGTATTTGCCACTTTCGTTTATTTTGGCGATTGTTGAATAAAGCGTGGTAGTTTTGCCGCAGCCGGTTGGGCCGCAAACCAATACCAGGCCACTACGTTGATTGAGAATGTTTTGGAAGTTTTGATAGGCGGGAGTACTCATACCGAGGCTTGCCGTATCCATAACAATTGTTGCTTTTTCGTGAATTCTAATAACAACAAGTTCACCATGGACGGTTGTTGTGACCTCAAGCCTGAAGTTTATAACCTTACCTTTGGCGTCGAAGGTAAATTGCCCCTCCTGCACTTTACGTTTTTCCGCAATATCAAGCCCACCAACTATTTTTAACCTGGCTATTATTCTGTCGTAGAGCCGTACGTCAAGTTGTCCAATCTCATACAAAACTCCATCAATTCTCATTCTTACTCTGAGTTTTACCTGGCCGGGTTCTAGAAGAATGTCTGACGCCTCATTGTAGACAGCTTGTTCCAAAAGCGTGTTAACAAACTCAACGGGGTCTGGAGAGTCCTGAAGAAAGTACTTTTCCATTTCTGGCAAGTCTATTTTTTGCTTTTTAGCAGAAGTATCACCCATATATAGATAATAGCACGCACCCAGAAAAACACACCCGAATGTAAGAAGTAAGAAAAGTTTAGTGAGGCGGTACTAGTTAACCAAAGTCAATAACAACCACTTTTCCTTTTAGCACACCAATTGTTAGTGAATTGGTGTGGGGCCATTTCCTGCCAGCTACAATTTCGATTGCCAAATAACCATTGGCTAAGTTGGCAATTGGTTTACCGATTGTATTTTTATCAAGATGCGCGTCATTTATCTTACGCAACTGTTTTGTAACAGTAGCGTTGTCTTCCAGACTAGTTAAACCCACGCTGTAATTAGGGAATGTGTCCAATATGTAGTTCTGAAACTTGCGATCGATATTAAAAAATATTGCCAACGCGGTAAGAATCATGACAAAGCCGAAAGCCTTTTGTATGAATCCAAGATTATTAGTGAGCCAGGGAAGTTTGTGAAGAGCCTTTTGACCGGCGAAAATTATGCCAAACATAGGTATGGCCGTTCCAGTGGCGTAGGCAAGAGTAATAAAGAACGCATCAAGCGTAACTGTTCCGGTAATTGCCAACGAAATTACTGATGCAAGTATTGGTCCGACACACGGAGTCCAAAGTAGACCCACTGAAAAACCTATGACTACACCGCCCCAAAACCCGTGTTTATTTTTGGTATTTGGAGTAAATTTGGAAAGTTTGGCAAAGAGTTTTTCCAAAAATTCCTGGAAAGACCGAACAAGTAGTCCCAGGCCAAATAAAAATATGATTACAACTGACAAAAATCTTAATGTTTCTGCCGGTATGCCGCTAAAACGTACTATGCTCGAAAGAAAAAGTGTAAAAAAGGTAAAACTGCCGACAAAGCCAGTAACTATGCCCAGGGGGCGAAGCCTGCTTATTTTTTTGTCAATACTTCCCGAGAGAATTATCGGAAGAATTGGCAGTATGCAAGGAGAAAGTACTGTTATAATACCTGCCAAGAAGGAAAAGGCAAGAAGAATCAGCATTTAAGTATTAATTTTTAAGATTAGCAACAAGCTCCTCGGTCTTTCCACCGTTCCATTTAGCGACTTCACGGCCACTGCCGTCAATTTGCACAAAAGTATGCTGGTAGGTAACTTTGTACTTTTTTGCAAGTTCTTTTTCGGCCTCATCGGTTTCGGGATCGTTGTAGTTAACACGAATCACCAGACTATCCTGAGGAAGTTTGTCTGCGTTTTCTTTCAAATCGGCATCTGCCGGTCTGCAGGTGGAACACCAACTAGCGTAGAAAAAAAGGACACGTCTTGCTCCTTTATTTTTCTCCAAAATTCCGCTTGAGTGGACTACATATCTACTGGAAGATTTATTATCATCTTCGGGTGGTGTGGTGGTAGAAGTTACAGTTTGTTGATCTTGTGGAGTCGAGGGCGCGGGTTTATTGGTAAAAAGGATACCTAGAACTATAAATAAAAAAACTACACCAATTACAGGTAACACAAGTTTTTGCATAACTTTTAACAGCCAAACTCACCTTCAGCGCAAGGCTGGGGAAGCTCTTCATTGGTATTTTGTCCTTTAACAATATAAGCTTCGCCGTCGGTTACCTTTGCTCCAGGATTCCATAGGTCCCAATGGTATCTAAGTTCACTCCAACCGACAGTAAGCTCTTTAACATATATTCCGTTTTCCGAGAGGAGTTTGCCGATTTGCCGACCGAGTGTGCAATAGGCACTGTAGCAGTGCACTATTATCTGCTTGTCTTTAGGAAGATTTCTGAATGCCGCTACGACATCTTCAGACTTCATAGAGCTTACCGGTATATTTATGGCCGTTTTGAAGTGTTCCTTTTCGTACTCGCCGGCACTTCTTAAATCAACCAAAATGTAACTACTGTCGCTGGCGTCTATCCACCTTTTGACTGTTGTAGGACTAACAACAGAAGCCATTTCAGATGCATAAAAATCGGTAACTTGTACACCTTCTTTTTCGGGGAGGTATTTACTTATGCAAATTCCTACTAACACGCCGGCAAGTCCGAAGACGAAAGGAAGTATCAAAGTCGACCAGGAAAACTTTTGTGGGTTACTTTTTTGTCTTTTTTCTGTTGCCATATTTGACATAGTATCTTAGGCTGGCAGTTTGTGTCAATTACCTTGAGAGCTTTGCCTAACGTGCAAGTTTTTTGCAAATTTGGAAGCTAATATCAGTAAAAATATGTAGACAACTCCGCTAGCGCAAGTTTTTGTAATTAATCCGGGCGACAAGAGCGTAAGTACTAACCCGCTTATGCTGGTTAAGCCAATAAATAAATAGCTCGTGATTTTAATAGTCTTGTACGGACGAAAGGGAAGTAGTGCTGTTAAAAAAATGCTACAAACTGCAAAAATGATATGAAGAGAGGTTAACATAGCCTAGAAATTATAGCAGCTTAGGTGAAACCGCAGTAGCTATTTTTTAAAAAAGTGACGGTTACTAAAAGATGGTATTAGCCCTGTTCAATGAAAGTAAGAGCGACACCTTTTTTGTCTGCTCTGCCCGTTCTGCCTATTCTATGAATATAGGCATCCTTTGTTTCGGGGAGATCGTAGTTAATTATGTGGCTCACGTTAGGTATATCAAGTCCACGTGAGGCAACATCAGTAGCTATCAGAATTTTTATCTCACTTCTTTTAAACCTCTCAAGTGCCCGAGCTCTTTGGGTCTGCTTTTTGTTGCCATGAATTGCCTCTACCTTAAAACCTCTCTCAACTAGTTTATCCGACAAGCGTTGCACGCCGTGCTTTGTGCGTCCAAAAACCAACACTTTTTCAAATCCTTTTTGTATTAAAAGTTCGTGGAGTTTTTCTAGTTTTTGATTTGCATTCATTACCTTTATAATCTGCTGGTCGACGTTTTTGGCAGTTTCCCTTTTTTTGACCGATACAGTTACTGGATTGGTCACGAAGCCTTCTAATATATCAGTAGTGTCGCGGTCAATGGTGGCGGAAAAAAATAGTGACTGTCTCTTTTTGGAAAGGAGAGAGACGATGTATTTAATGTCTTTAATAAACCCGATATCCACCATTCTATCTGCTTCGTCGAGAACGACACATGAAAAGTGAAAAAGATTTAGTCGGCGCAACTTGACAAGGTCAATAAGTCTTCCAGGTGTACCAATGACAAAGTTGGGGTTTTTCAAAAGATCTTCTATCTGTCTTTTAATATTTGCTCCGCCAATACCCAAGGCACAATACAGTCCTAAGTTCCTGGAAAAACCGATAAATTCATCTCTGATTTGCACTGCGAGCTCACGGGTGGGCGCAATTATTAAAACTTTTTTACTCCTGTCTTTTAAGACGTTTTCGATTAATGGAATTAAAAAAGCTGCAGTTTTTCCCGTGCCTGTATTTGCAATACCAATTAAATCCCTACCAGCAAGAATGGGAGCAATTGCCTGGTCCTGTATAGGAGTTGGTGCGCTATAGCCCTTTTTATAAATGTTTTCTTCCAGAATTTGTGAAATGTCAAAATCAGAAAAAGTGTGATTAATTTTGTATTCTGGAAGCTCACTTTGCTCTACCTGAGGACTTTCTATTAAATCTATTGGGTTAAATGCACGCACCCTTCCTCGGCCATGCATACTTCTTCCGTTACCTGCAAAGAAACTTTTACGTTGACTACGCCTTCTGAATGATTTTTTATACATAAAACTCTTTAGTTCTTAATTTTAACCGAATTTAAATAATAAACCTGCCGAAATTGAAGATGTGCCTTTGAATAGGGGGTAAAAGATACTATAAAAAATAAAAATACATTTGGGTATCTTTAATATATGCCCACTTTTGTAAACTTGCGCATTACAAATTGCGAAGATATATCAAAATCCATTTTCTAAAATTAAATTGAAGATAAATGACAGGATTTTATATACCTAAAGTAAACTCAAAACAAACTTTAATTCAAGCAGATTTATTACTTAAATCTGCAAACCAGACTATACTTTATATTAAATTGCTTAATTAGTCAAGTAACTATGGGAT
>FKKE01012102.1_pt2 | contig 12300 bp, 11 predicted proteins | sample 1106331 | NCBI WGS metagenome assembly FKKE01 (sample SAMEA3931202, study PRJEB13176) | freshwater metagenome | biome: Drinking water system; feature: drinking water; material: freshwater | place: China | collected 2013-02-06 | reverse complement strand
ACCCGGAGCCTGGTTATCCATACCATCCATTATCTGGTTAACTCTTGAACTTCCGCTTCCGTTAAAACCCCTGGTACTATAGGTTTTGAAAGTGATGCTTGATAAAGTAACATCCACTCCTTTTTTTGGCAGAATGCTACCGAAACGATCTGAAGGAGAATTATTGAAATCCTTTTGACCAAGTAATTCCATAGATATATGTTGTTTGTCCAGTTTCCCTTTTAACCTTGAATCACCCGTTTGACCAATGATTACTTCTTCAAGTGTTTTTTCATTTACGGACATTATAATAATTACTTCATCAGTGTTGGTAACGGATATTTCTTTTTCATCATACTCGGCGGATGAAATGAGTAAAACACAAGGAAGAGAGGCTACTTTAATAGTGAACCTGCCCTCAGCATTTGTCATTGTATTTTCTTTTCCATTCTTCAGTTTTACTGTTGCATTTTGCATCGGCTCGTTCTTGTCGTTGGTTACCCTTCCGCTTACCGTAATTTGGTTTTGGGAAAAAATAACCTGGCCGATCAGGCAGAGCAGCATTGTTGTTAAAAGAAATTTTTTCATGATCGGAGGTTTTAGTTTATATAATCAGGTTTAGAACTCTTGTTATGTTTGAATAATTATCATCGTTCAGTTCTCACAAGCATTCGTCATAAAAAAATAGGGATCGATGGAAGTATCATTTTCCGTTTTCACCGGATTGGGACCAATGTGGATGTATAAAAAATTTTTGCCGGTTAGCACATGCCATAAAAACCTTTCGCATTTAGGATATCCGCTTCCGAGAATTTCCGGAAACAATTCAAAAATGATCCCATTCCAGCAGGCCTTTTCCAGTTCTTCTGATGCAGAAAATTTTTTGCCCTGGCTGTTCTCTTCTGTATCAGTAAACTTTTTGCTCGTAAGGCTTGTGCCTGTAAAGAGGAGTAGTTCGTGGTATATGCTTGTTATTTTCATGATCATTTATTTTTTCATGATGCCAAGCTACTACTACGGACAGACCATATATAATTGAATTTTGCAGTCATGTCTTCCCGGTTTGCAATTTTTGCAACTGCTTTTTCGGTTTTTTTAACAGTGGGGCTTACAGACCAGCTTGTTGATTTATATGTTATTCTGTTGCAGATATTGCAACTATCAGTTTACAAACCTGCTATTTAAACCGAAAATGCGTACCTTAAAGCTGAAGCGATCAAATCTGCCCATCAACAGGACCAATTTCGAACCAGCCATGCCCAGCTACCAATCACAGGAGTTTGTATTCCAAAGAATCAAGGAACTTTTGCCTCCTCATGCATCTTTGGTTGATACGGTTGCCAACATATTGCACGTAAGTAACGACAGCGCCTACCGGCGCATAAGGGGTGAAACCCCGCTGGTACTGGATGAGGCAAGAGAGCTTTGTCATTATTTTAAATTATCGCTCGATCAAATTTTAAATGTACAGAGCGGTGCTACAATGTTTCAGAATGTACGGATCAGTACAAAGAACTATAGTTATGCAAAATACCTGACGGATATAATAAAACAGGTAGAATATGCGGGCAGTTTTATTCATAAGGAGATCATTTACCTCACTAAAGACATGGCATTGTTTCATAATTTCTATTTCAAACCACTTATCGCTTTCCGGTATTTTTTCTGGATGAAATCTATTGTACAACATCCCGGCTTTATAAATAAGGGATTTGAATTCTCCTGTTTATCCGAAGAAATAGAAAAACTAAGTAAAGAAATGGTTACTGTTTATTGCAAAGTGCCATCCGTAGAAATATGGAATACAGAATGTATCAACTCGGCTATTTCACAGGTAGAGTTTTATAAAGAATCAGGTTGGTTCGCCACGTCTTCAGATATAAAAATTGTGTATGAAGCATTGGAAGAATCCATTGTTCATTTAAAGAACCAGGTTGAGTACGGCTGTAAGTTTATGCCCGGTGAAAACCCGGAAACCCGGAAATTGAATTTCCGTTTTTTTTATAACAGGATAATCCTTGGTGATAATACGATCATGGTGGTAACTGATAAGGTAAAAACTGTCTTTATCAACTACGATGTGCTCAATTATATTTTTACAAGAGACGAAAATTTTTGTAACCCTTGTTATGAGGATATGCAGAATATGATGAAACGATCCACGCTGATCAGCCAATCAAGTGAAAAGCAACGTAACATCTTTTTTGGCATTATGTTGAACAAATTGCAGGAAAGAAAAAAACGCTTATAAAAAATGCAGGAGCTATGGATATAAATGTAATACAGCAACAGCTTTTTCAATTAATAAAAACAAAACTACCGGTTGATGCATCGGTAGCTGATGAAGTGGCCAAACTTTTACACATCAGCAGTGACAGTGCGTATCGCCGTATGCGGGGGGAGAAGCAGCTTACTTTTGAAGAAGTATATGTGCTGTGCCATAATTATCGCATTTCTCTTGATCAGTTAATGAACATTCAAACAGGAGCCTTCAGTTTCCAGGGAAATATTTTGAATCCTAAAACCCACCGGTATGATGCGTACTTATCAGGTATTATGAATTCAATGGCTTATTTCAACAGCTTTAAGCAAAAAGAATTGTTTTACCTCTGTAAAGAAACCCCGCTGTTCCATTATTTCAGTGTAAAAGATATGGCTGCTTTCAAATATTTCTTTTGGATGGGAACACTGGTTTATTTTCCCGAATTCAGGAATAAAAAAGTAAACCTGGATGAATACCCGGATGAATTTTTTGAAATAGGGAAAAAGATCATTCACTTGTATAACCAGGTTGACTCTACAGAGATATGGAATATTGAAAGCTGGAACAGCACACTTCATCAAATAGAATATTATATAGACAACCAGCGATTCATCTCAGACAGTGATGCACTTAAAGTTTATGAAGCAACAGAAAAGATCCTTGATCATCTTGAAGAGCAGGCCAGGATCGGTCATAAGTTCAACATGGATGATCCGGAAAAAAAGCCACTGGGTAAATACAATGTATATTTCAATGAGATCCTCATACAGGATAACAGCATGCTGATATTGCTGGATAATACCAAAATGGCTATGCAACCGCATACTTCTATTAATTATATGCTTACAAGAGATGTGGCATATTGCGAGAACTATTATCAGTATGTTCAAAATATGACAAGAAGATCAACATTAATAAGCGAGGTAAGTGAAAAAGAGAGGTCCCGGTTCTTCAGGCGAATGCACGAACGTATTGAACGCCGTAAAGAAAGCCTGAATGCATAGTGTTATAATTTTCTAAAGAAGTATTTCTACCTTCTTCTGCCTGCCTTTTTCATCTAATTTTGATTCACTATGAAACAAATTCTATTCTTTCTTTTTGCCATCAGCATTGCTGCAATTTCCCCGGCACAAACCATTTTTGATAAAGCCAAACAAAAGCTTAGTAAAAATCAAAGTAGTATTACTGAAGAGGAAGCTGGCCTGGGTGTTAAAGAAGCATTGAATAATGGTATCAGCTCAGCTGTTTCTTTTTTGAATAAACCCGATGCTTTTTTCAAAAGTGAATTGTATAAAGTATTACTTCCTCCTGATGCAAAAAAAATGGAAAAAACTCTCCGGGATATCGGCATGGGAAAAATGTGTGATGATGCCATTGAAGCCATCAACCGCGGAGCCGAAGATGCAGTTGGCTTTGCCACACCGATCTTTATTGACGCTATAAAGCAAATGACAGTTACGGATGCAATAAAGCTTGTTACAGGCGGTAATAATTCCATCACCAATTTTTTCCGGGAAAAAACTTCAGCAAAATTAAAAGAGGCTTTTGTACCTGTTATTGAAAAATCATTAGAGAAAACAAAGGCAACAAAATATTATGGCGACGCAGTGGACCGGTACAATAAGGTTCCCCTGGTTAAAAAAATGAATCCTGATCTTGCCGGCCATGTTGCCGATAAGGCACTGTTTGCATTGTTTGACAGGATAGCCGTGGAAGAAGCAAACATCAGGAATAACCCGGCTGCAAGAACTACTGATTTATTGAAGAAGGTTTTTGCTGGTAAATAATTAGCTGCCGGAAAGCAGCACCTGCCAGGCTTCTTTTACTTTATGCTCCTCCAATAATTTTTTTGCATACATGTGCAATTCCCTTTCCATATCATCAGGATTCACACTGTAATATTGAATGATGTTTTTTAAATGCGGATCATCAAAGGAGGGCTCAATCACGGGCATTTCATTTACATTGGCAAGCTGGCCCAGGTTATTTCCTGTAAGTATTTTACTATTCCTAATGGATGCTGGCAAAGCATCAACGCCGATCCCTAATTCTGTATTTGGTTTTTGTACATGAAAGAGATTTGTTTCATCTACCTTGCAATACCAATCTCCTCCAAGTCGTGCTATATGATGGATCATGCGTTGATCCATTTTTTTATTTTCATCAAGCAGGCTGTCATCAATATGCATTCGCAATACTTCACAGATAACGAGATTGCCGGCGCCACCTTCATTTCCTAATGATTTTACTTCATTCACTTTACACTCAAGTTTCACTTTGCTTTCTTTAACCATGGGCGGTTTTACAATGGTTGCCGATACGGGGGTAAACCCCGCTTTTTCAAACTCATTTACTCCTTTTGGATATTCACAACTTGCCAGTGAAACCTGGTGAACCATTTCATAAGTAACAATATTTATCACAACTTCAGGAACTTCTAATACATTTTCCAATGTATGCTTGGTTGTATTATCGCGTACTCTTCTTGATGGTGAAAAAATTACGATCGGCGGATTCGATGAGAACAAATTGAAAAAGCTAAAGGGGCTCAGGTTTACATTGCCTGCTTTATCAATTGTGCTTGCAAAGCAAACTGGTCGTGGTGCCACTACATGTTGTAAGTAGTATTGCTTTTCTGCTGTTTTGAGATCTTTTAAATCAAGTATCATCTACTTTGATTGTTACGAGTTATGAGTTACGGGATTTTGTGTAGAAGCCATCTTTATTTTTTTTATCAATTTGTTGCCCAGGTAATTTGGCTTCATTATTTAATTTATCAGTTAACTCCTTATTAATAAATTTCATTTTGAAAACAAAAAGGATCTTTTAGAATATTAGTATTCCGTCCATAACCCGCAACGCTTACCCATAACTCATAACTTCTTTCTTTCAAGTATACTCCAATCAGTTTCCTCCGCAATAATTGTATTGCTCAATTTTCCAAGCTTGTCAATTTCCATTTCCACCACATCTCCATTTTTCAGCCATTGCTCAATATAATTGGGATCATTTAATTTTCCTGTTCCATTCAGTTCTAAAAAACAACCGGTACCAACAGTTCCGCTACCGATCACATCACCTGGAAAGAGATCAACACCATAAGAAGCTCTTTCAATGATCTCAGCAAATGTCCAATCCATATCAGAAAGATTTCCTTCACTTACTTGCTTCCCGTTTACCCAACATTTCATTGATAAATTCCAGCTTTTACCCACATGATTTTCTTTGCAGGGAACAACAAACTCCTCCAATTCATCCGGAGTCACTAACCATGGGCCTATCGAAGTTGAAAAATCTTTACCCTTAGCCGGCCCAAGATTCAATAACATTTCTTCCATCTGCAATCTTCTTGCACTCAGGTCATTCATGATCATTAATCCGCCAATATATCCATCAGCGTCTTCAGCTTTAATATTTCTTCCATGTTTGCAAATAACGATCGCTGCTTCCAGTTCAAAATCCAGTTTTTCAAAATGATCAGGCATGCAACTAATATTACCCGGACCCTGTATGCTATGATGATTCGTAAAATAAAAGATTGGGTACTGATCAAACTCCGGTATCATTTCTACCTTTCTGTTTCTTCTTGCAGCCGCCACATGCTGCCGAAATGCATACCCATCCCGACAGGATGTTGGGTAAGGAACCGGCGCCAATAACTGCACTTCATTCAGCGGCATACCTTTGCTGCTGATCCTTTCTCCTTCACGCAATAGCAATTCACCTGCCTGTGCTACCGGGTAGGATTCATCCCAGTAATTCAAAAACAATCCCATGCTGTTCGGCAGATCAGGATGTAATACTTCCATATCAAAAACCAGATCATTGATCAATATACCCAGCCTGTCGTGTCCATCCTGTAAAAATGAAACCAATTTCATTGAACATATATTTAATGGCGCAAGATAAATTTTATTATGTAGTCAGCTTTAGAATTTCTAACCTGTTTCCGTTGCATAGTCTGCATTACTCTGTGAGCACACCTGTACTTCCGGTAATTCAATTCAGCACAATTCGTAACTTCCACCTATGAGAATAAAGTTATCTTTTGTTGCTATTATTTTATTTGCTTTTACAACACATCAGCAGGAACCAGGATCATGGATTCGCATCAACCTGCTCGGTTATCAACCCACAGGAGTTAAAGTTGCAGTTTGGTGCAGCAAAGAACAATTAGCGGTCAGCAGTTGGCAGCTGATAGAGGTTAATGCAAAGAAAGTTGTTGCTACCGGCCCTGCAGGAAAAGCATTCGGTACTTATGGCCCATTCAAACAAACCTATCGTCTCAATTTTTCTTCATTTAAAAAACCCGGAAGATATTATTTGCAGGCGGGCAATACAAAGTCACCAGAATTTGAAATAAAAGAAAATGTTTACAAAGGAGCAGCCGATTTTTGTTTGCGCTATATGCGGCAGCAAAGAACCGGGTTCAATCCATTTTTAAAAGATAGTTGTCATACGCATGATGGGTATGTACTGTATGGTGAAAAAGCAGGAATAAAAGATAGTACACCCATTGATGTTGTGGGTGGCTGGCATGATGCCAGTGATTATTTACAGTATAGCGCCACATCAGCCAATGCAACGTATCATTTGCTGGCAGCTTACAGGGATTTTCCAACTGTTTTTACGGATGAAAAACTTGCTAACGGTCTTGAGGGAAAAAATGGAATGGCTGATGTTCTCGATGAAGCAAAATGGGGATTGGACTGGCTATTAAAAATGCATCCGCGAGAAGACTGGATGTTTAATCAGATTGCAGATGACCGTGACCATATGGGAATGCGAATACCGGGGCAGGATACTTTTTATGGAAGAGGTTATGAACGGCCTGTTTATTTTGTCAGTGGCGAGCCTCAGCAGAGAGGTAAGTTTATGAATGCAACAACAGGTACTTCATCAACGGCAGGAAAGTTTGCAAGTGCATTTGCACTGGGTTCACAGGTTTTTGGAAATATTGATCCTGAATTTTCCAAAGAACTAATGAAATCCTCTATATCTGCACTCAATTTTAGTGCAATAAAGTATGGGGTTACCCAAACGGCATCTGTAAGATCACCCTATATATATGCAGAAGATAATTGGACAGATGATATAGAGCTGGCCGATGCCAGTCTATCTTCATTGTTTAATTATTTCCTCAGGAAAGTGAACATAAGTTTGGAAGATGGACCCGATGGCAATATGCTTCTTGATTCAGCTTATTATTATTCAAAAGCAGAAAAAATTACGCCCTGGCTGGGTGCAGATACAGCAAAACATTATCAATGGTATCCCTTTATAAACATAGGTCATTACGAATTAGCTAAGCAATTAAAGGATAAAAGAAGAGATACGGTTATTGATTTTTATAAAAAGGGAATTGAAAAGGTCTGGAACAAAGCCAAACAAAATGCTTTCTATCGGGGTATTCCTTTTATCTGGTGTAGTAATAACCTGACAACATCATTTGCTATTCAGTGTTTTTGGTATAAGCAATTAACAGGTGATAAAACCTTTGATGAATTGGAACAAGCCAACTTTGATTGGCTGTTTGGTTGCAATCCCTGGGGCACAAGTATGGTGTATGGTCTTCCTTCATGGGGTGATACACCTGTTGATCCGCATTCGGCATTTACTCATATTAAAAATTATCTCATTGATGGTGGTTTGGTTGATGGGCCTGTTTATACAAGTATTTACAAAAATCTTATCGGTATTACTTTATACCAGCCAGATGAGTATGTAGAATTTCAAAGTGACCTTGCAGTATATCATGATGATTATGGTGATTACAGCACGAATGAACCAACAATGGATGGAACAGCATCGCTGATTTATTTATTGGCTGCAAAAGAAGAAAAGAATGGAAAGGACCTTCATTCCGGCAGGAAAGTAGTAGGGAGTAAGATGTTTTCCTATAGTCACGGCGGAATTATCCGTGGCGATTCAACAAAGAAAAATATTGCATTGGTGTTTACCGGCCATGAATTTGCCGAAGGAGGAAATTATATTGCAAACACTTTGCAGCAACAGAAAATAAAAGCTTCTTTCTTTTTTACCGGCGATTTTTATAATAATGCTGCAAATGATAATCTAATCAACCGCTTATTACTACAAAAAAATTTCCTGGGTAATCATTCTGATAAACATTTATTGTATTGCGATTGGAATAATCGTGATAGTTTACTTGTCAGCAAATCTGAATTTCTGAATGATCTTTTTTCACTAAATGAAACACTTGGCCGTATCGCTGAAAAATTTGAACGAGAGGGATATACGGGAATCTTCATGGATTATTTTTTACCCCCTTACGAGTGGTACAATGACAGTATCTCCACATGGTGTAAAGAAAAAGGCATCCAACTGATCAATTATACTCCCGGCACTTTAAGTCATGCAGACTATACAACACCCAAAGATAAAAACTACAAAAGCAGTGAAACTATATACAATTCTATTATCAATTATGAGAAAACAAGGCCCACTGGTTTGAATGGATTTATTTTATTAATGCATATAGGCGCTGGTTCCGCCAGAACCGATAAATTTTATTCTCGTTTGCCAGAATTGATCCGGTATTTAAAACAAAAAGGCTATCATTTTCAAACAGTTGACCAGCTGCTGAACACTGAGTAAAATCATTCTTAAAATCTCAATCAGTATTAACCATTCACCCTCGACGTTCTTTATCTTTGCGCCATGCATTTTGAAAAGATCCATAATAAAGGCCAGGCTCGGTTATTTAAGAATGATTTTTTGGAGGCTTTAACCAAAGCCCATCCCTTAGTGATCTGGGGAATGTATATTCCTATTATGACTTTTTTGATCTATACTGCGGCAACTACATATAATTTCAGTACTAAAATTATCTTACTGGTGTTTTTTGGCGGTATGCTTTTCTGGTCATTCTTTGAGTATATAGCACATCGTTTTATTTTTCATTGGGTGCCTAAAACGCCAAGAGCAACCAGGTTTGTTTATACATTGCATGGCAATCATCATCACTATCCAAGAGACAGGCAAAGATTGTTCATGCCTCCTTTACCAAGTATTATAATATCATCCACTCTTTTTGGATTGATGTACCTGATAATGGGCAGTTATGCATTCATGTTCTTTCCCGGGTTTCTTTTTGGGTACCTGATGTATGGTTCAATGCATTATGCTATTCATGCATGGAACCCTCCTTTTAAATGGATGAAACCCCTTTGGCGCAACCATCATTTGCATCATTATAAAAATGAGCACAATGGTTATGGTGTAAGCTCTACTTTATGGGATCATGTGTTTGGAACCATGTTCGATCTGAAAAATGAAAAGGAAGACAAGGAAAAGGTTAAAGAATTGATGTTTCAAAAGAAAGATTGAGGTCAATTGAAAGTCTGATTGCAAACAGGATACTACAGGCCGCATGCATTCTCACCATTTTTCATCATCACTGATATTTTTATCCGGTTTATTCTGCTTACGGGATCTTATTTTTTGAATTTGCCTCTCGATCAGTAGTTCAGCAATGATAGTGGCTGCATCCCGGTCAGCATTTTGCTCTAGTAGTTGCTTTAACCTGTTTTCATCCACATCAACACGGTAAAGAATAGAAATTAATTTTTGGAAATCAGATCGGATCAGGTGATTTATATGAAATGAAAGCTTGTTAAGCAATTCTTCGGCAGATAAATTTTGTGGCAGTTCAATTTCCAGGGATTGACTTAACAAAAGGAGCAGATCTGTATTTTTCTGTGTCATCACTAAAAGTTAAAACATTTCAATCACCCCTAAATTAAACAAAGCAAAATCATATTTCACCGGATCATTACTATCTAATTTTCGCAATGCAGCTGTTAATTCCATTGCCGCTAACCAATCAACTTGTTTTCTTTTTAATAATCCAATTTTTCTTGCCACTCTTGCTACATGCACATCAACAGGACAGATCAGTGCGGAAGGCGAAAAATTTTTCCATAATCCAAAATCAACGCCTTTATCATCTTTTCTCACCATCCAGCGAAGGAGCATATTCAATCGTTTGCATGTAGAGCCTTGTTCAGGAGACGAAATATGTTTTTCCGTTCTTTTTAAATGTTCAAATGAAAAAAAATAATCTTTGAAATGGATCAAAGCCGATTCAACCTCGCTCCTCACCACCCTCTCCTTACCGGGAGGAGCAATAAAAGCTTTTTCCAATGAAGTATGTTTTATATAATGATGATGAAGAAAGTGAATAAAATAATACAGGTCATCTTCATTAAAAGTTCTGTGTTTAAAATCTTTTAAACGCTTAAGATCTTTTTCAGAATGATTTTTTATAAAATCCCAGGGAGCATTATCCATTCGACGCATCAAATCCCTGCATTTACCAATGATCGTTTTTCTGTTTCCCCAGGCAAATACTGCTGCAAAGAAGCCGGCAATTTCAATATCCTGTTTTGACGTAAATAGATGTGGGATAGATACAGGATCATCTTTTATAAAGGCGGGACAATTATATTGCTCTGCTTTTTTATCAAGAAACGCTTTAAGGTGCTCCGGCATCATACAAAATTAACCCGTCAATTCGTAGTACATGACGGACAAACAAATTTATATGATGCCGATGCAATAGGTTTACACCGGATCGCTACCCCTTATAAGTCGCAATATAATTGCGATAGCAGCAATGATCAGTAATATATGGATAATGGATCCTGCATTAAAAACAAAGAATCCTAATAACCATCCGATAATAAGGATAACGGCGAGGATATACAACAAAGAATTCATGGTACAAAAGTTTATACCAGTAATTGCAATCCCTGTACCAATAAATTAACCGATCGCATTTGCCAGGTCATCAATAAGGTCATCGGCATCTTCAATACCGATGCTTAAACGAATAAGTGAATCCGATAAACCATTTTTGATCCTTTCTTCTTTTGGAATAGAGGCATGCGTCATCGAAGCAGGATGATTAATAAGACTTTCCACTCCGCCAAGACTTTCTGCCAGTGAAAATAATTTTGTTGAAGAGAGAACTCTCATAGCTTCATCAATACTGTCATTTTTTAAAACAAAACTTAACATTCCGCCAAAGTCACGCATTTGTTTTTTTGCAATATTATAACCCGGATGATCCTGGAATCCGGGCCAATATACTTTGCCGATCTTTGGATGATTACGAAGCCAATGAGCAATTTTTGCCCCATTCTCGCAATGCGCTTTCATTCTTACATAAAGTGTTTTTATTCCACGCAAAACAAGAAAGCAATCCATTGGGCCCGGCACAGCACCACAACTTTTCTGAATAAAATATAGTTTCTCTCTAAGTTCAGGGCTGTTCATCATTAATGACCCCTGTATGACATCACTATGCCCGCCAAGATATTTTGTTACCGAATGCATTACAATATCGGCACCCAGGTCAATTGGCTTTTGTAAAAAAGGTGTGGCAAAAGTGTTGTCAACAGCTAATAAAATGTTTTTTGGTTTTGTAATAGCTGATACTGCAGCGATATCAGTTATGTTCATCAAAGGGTTAGTGGGTGTTTCCAGCCAAACAAGCTTTGTATTTGATGTTAGCGCATTTGAAATATTTTTAACATTTGTTGTATCAAGGTAAATGAACTTTATCCCAAACTTTTCAAACACTTTTGTAAATAACCGGTAAGTGCCTCCATACATATCATTAGCGCAGATCACTTCATCTCCCGGTTGCAACAGTTTTATCACTGCATCTGTTGCTGCTACGCCACTGCTAAAGGCTAAACCATATTTTGCATTTTCAATTTCTGCAAATGCTCTTTCCAATGCCGCCCTGGTGGGATTTTGGCTGCGGGCATATTCATATCCTTTATTTTTCCCCGGCGCTTCCTGTACATAAGTGCTTGTTTGAAATATCGGGGTCATAATAGCACCGGTTGACGGATCTGGTTCTGCACCTGCATGTATATATTTTGTTGCTTCTTTCATCAGATCATTTTTTATTTTATTTGGGCCTGGTAGAGCTGGCATTTCCTATTCAAAAATTAAATGAGTGCAAAGATGTGAAATATCAGGCAAATGATGATCTGTCTTTCAACATCATTAAAGGGTTATCGTTT
>FKKE01003645.1_pt1 | contig 12308 bp, 17 predicted proteins | sample 1106331 | NCBI WGS metagenome assembly FKKE01 (sample SAMEA3931202, study PRJEB13176) | freshwater metagenome | biome: Drinking water system; feature: drinking water; material: freshwater | place: China | collected 2013-02-06 | reverse complement strand
CTAAGCGCATTTGCAGGAAAAGTACCAGACGTTTCTTTGGACAATAAAAGAGCCAGCCCCGCTGGACTGGCTCCAAAACTCACCCGATCTGACGCAACGTCTTCCTCAGCCTTCTTCTAGGTCCCCGCATACACCGAGAGACCGAAACCCGTACGCTAACGGGAAGCTCCGAGGACAAGCCTTACGATCGGCGACGGGAAGGTGAATCAGGCGGAGATGCCGAGGCGCTGCTCGATCACCTGGACGCGGTGCTCCAAGGTCTCAACCCGCTGGCTGAGTTGCTGGTACGAGAGTTGAATCAGTGCCCGTGTTTCACGGGATTCCCGGTCGAGTTTCGCGTCCACGTCCACGATTTGCTGACGGAGGAATTGCTGACCTTCGACCACCAAGTCGAGCTTGTGGAGAATGTCCTCGTGAAGGACTCCGCTATGACGCTTTACTTCCTCAGTCTTTTCGGTAATCTCACTGCGCAGGCGTGCCTCCACACCTGCCATGCCGTGGTGAAACTCTTGCCTGAGGCTATCAGTCGCTGTGGTTACAATCTGCTGGATTTGGGCGAGGGATTCCTGATCCATGACCTTCTCCTAGTCCCAGGGGGACAGTGTAGGATGGTGAAGAGGAGAAATCAACATGTTCGCTTCTTGCTGAAGAAAAGAGCCAGGTTCCTCCGAAGAAGAATCTGGCTCAAAGATCTACGGAGAGGGTGCTGGAGCAATTTGTACCAGCGTTTCGGAAGCTTTCTGTTTATCCTCCGTACACACCGGCAGGTAGTCGCACCAGGCACACCAGAGACCTGACCGCTTGTAGAAGTGGCCGGCGGTGATCTGCCGGGCCACGTAGCCGGCCTTGCCGAGAAACTCCATCACCTGTTCCCCGCCGCGCTTGGCAAAGTGCCACTCGATCTTCGGCTCCTTGGTCTTGACGAAGACGCAGAAGGCGCTCTGCTCGGCCTCAGGTTCCGCGAGCTGGTAGGTGGTGAGCTGGTCGGAGAGGATGACCTCATGCTCGTTATAGGACGAACCAGAGGTCTTGAAGTCCACCACCGTCCTCTTCTCGTCCACCTCGCCAACAAGATCCATAACCCCGATGAGCGGAAGATCGAACCCGCTGATTGTGAGTTCAAAGGGCGTTTCAGAGCCCTTGATGTCTCCCAGCCGTCGAAGCTCTTCCTTGAGGAACTTTTCCAGGAGCGCTTGCCCGCTGGCATTAAGCTTTTCCCACGATTCCTTTTGAGAGTAGTCGAGACCGACCTGTTTGACCGCCTGCCAGGAGTCGCGGAAGCACATGACAGGGTCGGCCTTGGAACTGAACAGCGCATGAAGCGCCTGGTGGATCAGCTTCCCGAACACCAGGCTTGCAGCTAGCACCCGTGGCCGGAGGTTCTCGATGTAGTAGAGGCGATATTGCTCCGGACAGTGGAGATACCGGTCAATGCGGGAGAACGAGAGGTGGGGCGTTTCCCGTTGCGAGAGAACCGTCTCCTCTCTGTCTGACATGAGAGCCGTATTCATCACGAGGCCCTCCTCTGCGCCGCCGGCTCATCCGCCGGAAGCACCTGGGCAATGGCCGGATACCGACCATTCCCGTTCGGCTTGGTCACGACGCGGCAGGGGAGGTTCAGGAGCAGCCCCTCTTCAATCCTCGCCGAGAAGTTGCCGTACCCCGCATCTGTCAGGGCCGCTTTCAGGCGCTTGTAGCCGCCGAAGAGCCGCAAGGTCTGGCCGTTGGCCTGGATGGTGATGAAGAGCGACCGTCCGTACTGGCCATTCATGCCCCCGATGCTAATGAGTCGTGCAGGAACCGGATACTCGGCAACCTTCTGAACGGCAGGCGGCTGGGGCGAAGGAGTCGGCCCTTTCCCGTTGCCGTTCAGAAACTCCCCCACGATCACGTTCTGGAGCTGCATCGTGGAGAGGGCCTTAGCCTTGATCTCCTCTTCCGTGACCTTTCCCACGGGGCACAGAAACTCCACCGACAGGGAGTCAATCCGACCATCCGGGCTCACGCTCCGCTTCAGGATCATCTGAGCATCAGGCGATCCTTTGGCTTTCCCGTTCCGCTTTCCGTTCCTGCTCGGTTCCGAAGGATGGTCTGGTTTGTCCTGAGCCTGGCTTGGTCCAGGCTCCGGGTGCTTCTTCAGTTGCCGGAGTACCGCCTCGATGTGCTCGCAGCGCCAGTGGAGGTCCCCGATGTGGTTCTGGAACTCCAGGCACGTACAGAGCGGGGCGTCGGCGCTGCCGCTGACCGTATAGGACTGGGCGGGTTGCAATGGGGAGTAGACGCGAAACCCTTCCTCTGTTCTGGAGATGACGAACGTTGCCTCGTTCTCCTTCTTCTCCTGGGTCGTCATTAAAGTCCCCCTCCTTGTTCGATCGTTGAGGTTTGTTGATCGTTCATCACGTCTTCCGGGCTGCCGTGATCGGCTAAGGCGCGTTCAAGGACCTGATTGACCCATCGGGTCATGGGAACCCTGGCGCCTTTCGCCACGCGATAGATGCGCGGGATAAGATCATCCCGAATCTTCGGGCTGTACATGGCTCTCCCTCCTTTCCTGCTGAGATAGTGGGCCGTCAAAGAACTGATCTCAGCCTAGGAGGCTTGCAGGAGGAGAAAAGGCGGGGAAATGTGTCGGAAAGGATGAGGTGCGCGGTCTTGGCAGAACGTCACGCACGGGCAATTGTAGCGGGATGGACAAGGAACAGAGCAGTTCCGTGACTTTGTTTGCCCGAACCAACTTCCGAGACGTCCGAACGGTGTTCGGCATCAAGCAGACCGATCGGCGGGCTCACATGTACCTGATCGGGAAGACCGGGACCGGGAAATCCACCCTCTTGGAGACCATGATCCGGCAGGACATGCAGAACGGACAGGGGTTTGCCCTCATTGATCCGCACGGAGACCTTGTTGAGCGGGTGGTGGAGGCAGCGCCGGAGCGCCGGAGGGAAGACCTCATCTACTTCAACGTCCCTACTGCAAGCAGGACGCTGGGCTTTAACCCCCTCGAACAGGTTCCTCCTGAAATCAGGCCGCTCGCCGCAGCCGGCATCTTGGAAGTCTTCAAGAAGCTCTGGGCGGACTCGTGGGGACCTCGGCTGGAGCATATTCTCCGAAACGCGCTCCTGGCCCTGATGGATCAGACGCAGGCAACCCTTGCTGATATCTTGAGGCTCCTGAATGACCGGGCGTACCGAACGGCTGCAGCTGGTCTTGTCAGCAACCCACAGGTCCGCACTTTCTGGCTTCACGAATATGAAGGGTATCCGGCGAGGTTTCGGGCAGAGGCCATCGCCCCCATCCAAAACAAGGTGGGGGCCTTTCTGGCGGACCCACGGCTTTTTGCGATTCTGACAAAACCCCGAAGCACATTTGACCTACGAGAAGTCATGGCCCAGGGAAAGATACTCTTGGTCAATCTGTCCAAAGGACGGATCGGGGAGGATACGGCAGCACTCCTTGGCGCTCTGCTCGTCTCAGCGATCAGCCTGGCCGGCCTGGGACGGGCGGACAGGCCGGAGCGCGCACGACGGGATTTCTTCGTCTATCTGGATGAGTTTCAGACATACACGACCTTGAGTCTGGCCTCGATGCTGTCGGAGCTTCGCAAGTACCGAGTTGGCATGGTCTTGGCGCATCAATACCTCTCGCAACTCGATCCCCGCATCCGGGACGCGATCTTGGGGAATGTCGGGACGTTGATTACCTTTCGAATCGGGCTTCCCGATGCGGAAATCCTGGAGAAGGAATTTGCCCCTCAATTTTCGGCCAACGACCTCATTAACCTCCCCAATCATCAGATGTATGTGAAGCTCATGATCGATGGGGTGATCTCTCCACCGTTTAGCGGAGAGAGTATGCGCCTTGCATAGCGGCCCATGTTCGGATATCTTCTTTTGGATAAACTGTCTTGTTAGCATCATTGCAAACTTGCTTGACATGTCAGGAGGAATGGTATAAGATTTTTATGCGCTCATTTCCAAATGCCATACCTACTGACCGAATACAGGAGGTAACCTCCATGCATGACGAGTTTATCTGGCTCGCCGATTCGTTTGGGGAAGTAATACGGCGCGCCCGGGAAGCCAAAGGCCTCAATCAAAAGGAGCTCGCAAACCTCTGCAAGGGAATAAGTCCAATGTATATTTCCCAAATCGAGGCGAATAAGCGAAGCCCTAGCCAGAAAGTATGCTTTTCCCTCGCGCACGCCCTGCAACTAGACCAGCGCAAACTTCTATTGCTCACCTTTCGAGACCGCGTGCCAAAAGAAATTCGAGATATTTTTTCTGCTAAACGTCCAGAACCAAGCGGTTCGCGCATCCCGGACAAGGTCCAAACCCTTTTTCAAATGTTGGCGAAGCTGCCAGAAAACAAACGCCGTCGTGTCATTACTATTTGGGAAGAGACCCTTAAACTTCTCAGCTAGGCTGCCCTATACAGGGGGCAGCCTTTTTATATGATAGAATTTCAAAATTGCCCGATGTCCGCAGGAGTGCAGGCATTCAAATAACCGCTAACCGAAAAGAAGGGAGGTGGTAGCAATGGGCTTGGTGGATCCCCCTGGCGCTAAAGACCCACCCGTGGGTGCATACGACCAACACATAATGCGCCTTGTCGAACAGGTGACGGCGTTAACTGGGAGCCCCGATGTCGCGCTTGAGCTTTTTAAGACCTCGATCTATGCATTGCATGCTGAGGAACATGACGCTGAAATTGTGTGGCTCCTAAGGGAGTTACTCAACGGGGAGATACGCGACCGATGCTAACGACAACCTAATTCGGGCCCCGTTTCATGGATCGCACATCATTGGACGGGGCCTTTTTTAAGCCGAAAACTATTGCTAGATAGTTTATCACTAAACTATATAGCATCTCAATCCGGGAGGAAATCATAGTGCTGTCCAGCGACACACAACGCCAGATGGCCAGCACTTCTATCAAGGGAGGTTCCCATGCCTATCGCGATTATCAATGGCCGGCGAGTCGAACTCCCACATGCCACTACCGCTGACGAGATACGAAAAGCGGGCGGGATTCAGGAGGCGCGTAATCTGATCCGCCGGACCCGAGAGGGCAATCACCTTGTTCCTGTGGATGCAACCATCGATGTCCATGAGGGCGACGCCTTCATCGACGCACCCGCTCGAATCAAGGGGGGCACAGCATGGCAGGGCTCCTAACGACTCTGCAAAGGCTCTTTACGAGCCAGACCGCTGCTCACTCGGTACCCGCTCCGGTCCATCAAGGGCGGCAAACGAGCTACGACGTGGCGCCTAATGCACTCGCCCCGTCGGCGCTTACCGTATCGCCCTTTCGGCCACAGGAGCGGGACTCCCGCATCAGGAATGAGGTTCTTATGATCGCCCCAACCTATTCCAAGCATGCGGGGGTCGCCTTCGACGAGCAGGGATGTGACTGGGTCATGATTCCCAAGTATCCCCTGCCTGAAAAATGGCGACAGCGATGGTGCAGCCTTCTGATCCTCTTTCCGGAAGCCTACCCACTCACCCCGCCGATCGGCTTCTACTTGAACCGCCGATTTACCCTCTCAGGCGGTGGGGAGGACCGTCATCTCGTCGGGTTTGGAGCTCACAATGCTCCGGATCTCCGAGAACAGGGATGGCACTGGTACTGCGTCCGGATTCGTGAGGGGGCTGGAGGGTGGAGGCCTTCGCCGGATTATCGCAAGCCCGACAACCTGTGGACCTTTCTAGCAATGGTTCGGGAGGCCCTCACCAATGAGTATTAGCGAGAAGCACACGGCATATGAGGTCGTGGTCCCACCGGTTCTTGCGCAGCAGCTTCGCGACCACCTTCTTGCCGATCGGTCTTGTGAGCAGATGGCCGTAACGCTCTGCGGCCTACACCGATTGCGCGGCCGTCTGCGCTTCCTGGTCCGCCACCTGATCCTTATTCCCCCGGAGGGCTTTGCCCGCCAATCGGCCACGGGGCTGGTGCTTGACCAAGCCATCCAGCGACACATTCTCCAACTTGCAGCGCACGAGGGGCTGTCGCAGGTGGACTGGCATACCCACCCAGGAGACGGGGCACCAGTCTCCTTTTCTTCAACTGACGACCGGAATGAAGAACGGCTTGCGCGGTACCTCCATCAACGGCTCCCGCGGACCCTCTACGCCTCCGTCGTGCTGAACGGTGCCGCAACCGCTGCTCGGGTGTGGGAGGTCGAGAATGGCAAGGCAGTTTCAGTCCCCATGCGATCTCCGACCCTCTCGCTGTCCGGGCTCCTCCCCGGAAACAGGGATTCCGATGCCATTTGCGAATCTGCTGAGGCACGCTTCGACCGGCAGGTGCGGGCGTTCGGGGCTGAATTTCAGCAACGGCTGCGGCGCTTCCGGATCGGCGTGGTCGGCCTGGGCGGGATCGGAAGCCTCGTGGTCGAGCAACTTGCGCGCCTCGGAGTCCGACACTGGGTGCTGGTAGATCCTGATCGCGTGGAGGCCTCCAACTTAAACCGCCTCCACGGTGCGACGATGCGGGACGTTGCGGAGGAGCGTCCCAAAGGGATTGTCGCTGCACGGACAATCAAGCAGATCGATCCGGGTGCCTCCGCCATCTCCCTCTCTTGCTCAAATTTTGCTCCGCGAGCATTGAGGGCGCTCACTTCCTGTGACCTCCTTATCGCCGCGACGGACACCCATGCATCCCGGCTGGTCCTGAATGCCCTGTCATGCCAGTACCTCATTCCCCTGGTTCACATCGGCGTAAACCTGGAGACCCAGACTCCGACGACTCTCGCCGACGTGAGCGGCGAATGCGCCCTCCCGCCATTGGGCGAGTGGTGTCTCCTCTGTGCCGGGCTCATCGACTCCCAGCGCGCGGGGTGGGAACTTGCCAGTCCCGAAGAGAAAGCCCGTCTCCAAAAGGCTGGCTACCTCGACGACACGCCCTCCCCCGCCGTCTATCACCTCAACGGCGTGATCGCGTCCCTGGGCGTAACGGAGATCCACAATGCGATCTGGCCCTACAAACCTGTCCGGCGCTACCTCATGTATCGGGAGCTTGAAGGCGAGTTGATGACCGTAGAAGTTCCTCGCCGTAAGAACTGCATGCATTGCGGCCAAGATGGACTTCTGGGCCTTGGAGAGCTGGTTCCTCTATGGACTCCTCGACGGGGCAGGACCCGCTCCATTCCGGACGTGCCCGTTGGGGTGACATCCTCCACGGAGGCAGAAGGGTTGGGGGCTCACGATCATGGAGAACGAGCATGAAGGCCTCTGACTGGTTCCTCAAACTTGTCCTCATCCTCATCTTTGGGCCGATCATTCTCGGGGTCGTGTCCGAATGGCTAAGGACGGCCGTGAAGACACTTTTCCAGGCAATACTTCGGGCAAGTATCGAAGCCATTGAGGCCGTTCTCCCCGTCCTTCTTTTCGTTGTCCTTCTGGTCCTTGCGGTCGGAGTTGCGACGGGGCTCTGGACGGTCCTTGTCTGGAGATATCGGACACCGGGAAGAAGATCGGACCCGCCGGCGCCCCCTCATGGGGCACATCTGGAGGAGTTTCGCGTTCGGCGCCCGCGCGGCGGGTGGGATGAGTGAAGCCGGGGAGGAGCCGTGTCTTTTCAGGGTTTCATGGAATGGCTCAGAGGACGCCACGGTGACCGGATCAAGGCGATGCAAACGGTGCAACTGACTCAACAAGCCAGAACCCTCGAAGTCTTAAGGGACTACGAGGCGTTTATCCCCCACGCCCGGCGTATCCGCGACGGTCTCCTCGTGGGCACCGCCTCCGCCTCTGAGGAGCGCCGCATTCCGATCCGCTTGCCGTGGGGCGACGAACATACCCACTGGCTCGTTCAGGGCGGAACGGGGACGGGGAAGACTACCTGGGTCGCCTCTCTCTTGCGGCAGGAGCTTGCAGCCGGGCGATCGGTGGGAGTGCTCGACTACAAGGGCGATCTGTTCAAAGCCGCGATCCAGTGGGCCGCTGTGGCCGCCACGGGCTTCGAGGAGGAGCGCCGCCGCGCCTTTCGCGATCGCCTCGTGGTCGTTAACCCCTTTTCGGACACCCTCGTGCCCATGAACGTCTGCCGGCTTCTTCCGGGGACATCGGCGGAGGCACAGGCCTACGAAGTCACGCTCGCCCTCTCGCGCCTCTTCGATAGTTCCCTGGGGTCGCATATGGAGAGCGTCCTAAGGCACCTCCTGCTTCTTCTCGTTGAGGCTGGACTCAGCCTCGTGGAGGCGCCTCTTCTCTTGCAAAACGAGGTGCTCCGTGGACTTCTTGCTCGCCGCAGCACGATTCCTTCCGTGAAGGAGTTCTTCCTGGGGACCTATGCCGCCGTCCCACAGGTCTCAAAGGACGCGCTTCTTTCCCGGCTCCAGGGGCTCCTTCTCCCGGAGAACTTGCGCCTGATGCTCGGCGCTGAGGAGATGGTGGACTTCCGCAGGACCTTCGAGGACGGGACCCCCCTCTTCGCCTTCTTCGGCAGAGGCCCTGGAGTACCAGAAGAGCAGGTTGAAGTACTGGGCAGCCTTTTCTTCCAGCTCCTTCTACAAGCCACATATGCCAGGGGGTCGGGACAGCGGCCCCCATACCTCCTCATGCTCGATGAGTTTGTGCATGCGCTGGCAGCACCCCACATCGCACAGCGCTTCGAGACCGCCCTCACGACGGTCCGGAGTTTCGGGCTGTCACTCGTCCTGATCCACCACAACTTCGCGCAGATTCCGCCCGCCCTTCGAGAGACCATGCTCGCAAATTGCACCCTTACGTCCCTGTTCAGAACAAGCGCCCGAAATGCCGATCCTCTCGCGGACATCCTTCCGGAGATCGATCCGGAGTCGCTGGCACAGGCTCTGGCCGCAGGAGGATTCCCTGCCTCGGAGAGTGGTTCAAGGGGCCGCCGCCTGGAAGCGCTGCAACGGCTGGAGACTCGGTGTTTCTGGTGGTACGACCGCCGGAAGCCCTACCGCGCGATCCGTCTCCGTGCTCCCTATCTGCCGTCCCCTCATGAGGCGATCGATCTCTCCAGCCAAACGCTTGAGGAGCGGATCGAAAAGGAGGGATGGAGTCGTGGAGGGGCAGCGGTCCCGCGCCGTGAGCTTGCGGCCACCATTGAAGCAAGGGCCGCACGACTACGGGCTCTTGTTCGGGAGCATGTGCGACCCAAACCTCCTCAAGGTCAAGGGTCTCGGAGAAGTCCCTTGCCGCACGATGAGGGGTCCGGGATCGGGTAAAGGGATGCCATGAAGACAGAGGTACGCTCTCCAGGATCGTTCGCGCTCCGCTGCCTGAGGTGGCTTCTCTTTCGGTGGCCGTCTGCGCTCGGCCGCATGGCGGCCCGGCTCTGGCTCGCACGAACGCTCCTTCAGGACACGGCCATCTGTCAGACGTGCGGCGCGGAGGTTTCGCTGTTGGGGCTTTGGGAGTGCGCGTCCTGCGGATATGGGTTTGCCGGGTTTTTCTTCGCGGCCTGCCCGGTCTGCCGGCTGCAGCCTCCATACATCACCTGCGGCCTGTGCGGGACCTCGATGATCAATCCTCTGCTCATTGGCAAGTTCAAAGGGAAGAGGTCCTGAGACCGATGAGAGAGACGGTTATCTCGCGATGATCACAAAGTGCCTCCAGATCAAGATTCCGCTCCCCACGGCGGACAATGAGGGAATTCCCTTCCCTTCCGCCGACATCAAATGGTTTGAAGGGCAACTTACACAGATTGGAGGCGGATACCGCAAACATCGCTGGGTCGAGGGTGCCTGGAACGGTGGCGGCAAAATCGATCAGGAAACCGTTGTGCTGTATGCCTGCGACATCGAGCCGACAGAGCTTCACGAGATACAGAAACTTGCGGCGGAGGCTCGAAGCATCTTCCGCCAAGAGGCGATCCTCGTCGAAGTGATGCCGGTGATTAAGTTTCTGGTAACCGGGAGTGGCGGAGATCAAGAGATGGCGGAAGTGTTCTCATCGGCTGGGGAGGGCCATCTCAATGGGTGAGATTCCGAAGCCATTGCGCCGGAGGCAAAGCCGGTTCCTGCCGGCAAGCAAAAGATCCAGACGGGCGACCGCCCGCGACGGCAGGATACTTCTTGCTCTCGCCAAGATGCGGTTCCTGACCACGAGCCAGCTTGCGCGGCTGTATTTCGGAGGTTCCCGGTCGGCAACAAACAAGCGTCTCCGAACGCTGATGGACCAGGGGCTGGTCAGGGTCTGGGCGAGAAACCTCTCCGAAGAGAATCTCTACTCGATCACGCGGGCCGGAGACAGGGAGGTCCAGAAAACAACCGGAGGCCGCGATCATGCCCCATCCCCGCCCAGAGGGCCGGACGGCAATCTCGACCACCTCCTCGCGATCAACGAAGTAAGGGTCTCGTTAGCCGTAAGCCTCCCGCGCGTCAGAGGGATGCTCACCTGGTGGCGGTCCGAGTGGGATCTCCGGGCAGTTGGCCCTTCGCGCCTGATTCCGGACGCGCTCTTCAGTATCCGATGGGAAGACGGACAGGAGCACTCATTCGCGCTCGAACTCGACAATGCAACGAAGTCCATCGGAGGTTTCCTCAAGAAAATGCTCCGATACGAGGCGGTGGGGATCAGCCAGAGCGGTCTTTTCGGGATATTTGGCTTCTTGATCCTTGTAGTCGGCCGGGAGCCACGGTGGGTTGAACGGTACCGGGACTCACTCGATGAAGGCGCCTGCGGCGGTGCGGTGTGGTTCGCAGCACTCGATGATCTGAAGAAAGAAGGCGTGGAGGGATCAATCTGGACAACGACCGAGGGGGTGAAGCGCTATTCCTTACGGGAGATCAGTTCCCTTCCTTACAGTACGGAAGGGATTGGGCGGGAAACCTGTCTGATATCGGGCTGATCTGTGCCCATACGGACTCGTATTCTCCTCTCACCGAATGACCGTGCCATGCTCAAACCGCTCCTCGACATACGAGAGCTCTCTCTACGTCTCAAAATCAAGACGTCGACGTTGTACGCCTGGGCCGAGCAAGGAAAGATACCTGCTTTCAAAATAAATGGACTCTGGCGCTTCAAACACGAGGAAATAGACCCTTGGCTTGAGTCCTTCCGGAAAACCCCTCCTAGAGCCTTCCAGCTTACTTCCAAACCCATTACTGACCTCGACGGTCTTATTGAGCGGGCCAAACAAGAAGCCTATAATTCGGCCCACGGGGAAACCAGACCGAGGCCGAGCCCAAGGGAAGGGAGGTAAGCGATGGGGCTCGTCCGACGGGGAAAAATCTGGTGGATGAGTTTTATCTGTCAGGGAAAGCAAGTTCGCAGGTCAACCGGCACCGAAAACAAGAAGCTTGCGGAAGCGATACTGGCAAAGGTCAAGGTCAAGATTGTCGAAGGCACTTTCTTCGACAAACTTGAAGAGCAGGAGCGCAGCTTTTCAGAGATGATGGACAGATATCTGAAAGAGCGTTCAGTCCTCAAGGCACCTGCCAGCCATTTGCGAGACAGGCAGAACATGAATCATCTTCTACCTGTATTCGGCAAGCTGAAGCTCGCAGAGGTCACGCCCAAGCTCCTGGCTGCTTACAAGGTCAAAAGGCGTCTGGAAAAGGCAGCGCCAGCGACGGTTAATAAGGAGCTTGGTCTTGTGAGGCACGCCTTCAACGTGGCTCTGCGAGAGTGGGAGTGGTGCCGCAGCAACCCAATGCACAAGGTCAGCATGGAGACCGTGCATAACCAGGTGGACCGCTGGCTGACTTCAGACGAGGAAAGCCGGCTCCTGGCATCGTCGCCAGAATGGCTTCGGGAAATCATCACCTTTGCCCTGAACACCGGCATGCGCCGCGGTGAGATCCTGAACCTGCAGTGGCGCGATGTAGATTTCTCTCGGGGCGTGCTGATCGTGATGAAGAGCAAGAACAAAGAGCGGCGGACAATTCCTCTCAACGGGATTGTCTTCGAGCTGCTTGCTGCTCGACAAAGCCGGACAGGAGGGAAGGACGGGTATGTCTTCTCGTCGTCGAACGACACGAAGATAGACGAGAGGAATCTAACCCGTGCTTTTTATCTGGCGATGAAAGCCGCAAAGGTTCAGAGCTTCCGGTTTCACGACTTGCGGCACACGTTCGCTACACGCCTCGTGCAGAAGGGAGTTGACCTGTACAAGGTTCAGTTGCTGCTCGGCCACAAGACGCCGGCCATGACCCAGCGCTATGCCCATCATTCGCCTGAAAGCTTACGGGATGGTGTGCAGGTGCTCGACGGGTTGCGGGCAGCGAGTTAGCACAAATTTAGCACAGTGGACAGTTCGAGCCAGCGAGGGGTTTCAGAAGTGCTTGAAAAAAATGGAGCGGGAAACGGGATTTGAACCCGCGACCCTCGCCTTGGCAA
>FKKE01003811.1_pt1 | contig 12334 bp, 22 predicted proteins | sample 1106331 | NCBI WGS metagenome assembly FKKE01 (sample SAMEA3931202, study PRJEB13176) | freshwater metagenome | biome: Drinking water system; feature: drinking water; material: freshwater | place: China | collected 2013-02-06 | reverse complement strand
GTTGTCCACGGTATCCACCTTCGTTTGAACAGGTGGATACGGATACTACGCACTACTTGCCGGCTGTCACTTACCTAGGTAATCGAGGAACGAACCACCCTCTTTTTGATCCTCAGTCAGCAAGTGCTGTTTCCAAAGATCAGGGGCTTGTTTGCAAAATACGTCCTTGTACAAGCCCAGGAGCGCTTGGGCGGCGTTGTGATTGGGTGGAGTGCCGCGCAGGATCTTCGTAACCATCCCGCTCGAGTAGCCCATGCAATACGCGATTTCATCGTGCGTATACTCCCGAGCGGCCGGAAGGTCCGCCGGTCGAGATTCGATTTTGTTTAGGTGCTCGATCGCTTTGGCGCAGTTAAACCCGGTAGCGCGCGGTGGAGAATTCGGTGCGCGCCGAGCGCGCGGGGTCGCCTCACTCATCGGCCGCCTCGCGCACGTAGTCGCGCCACGTAGCCGGCGCCTGGCTCATGGTCCCGGCGCTCATGGCTCGTATGCCTCGATGACGTCGGGTGTGTAGTCCTCGCCGCTAAACTGAGATCCCAAGATGTCACTGAGGACGGCGAGAAATCCGTGCTCGAGCTCGGCCGATCCACTGGCGGCGACGTTCGCCAGGTAGCGCCGCAAAATGTCGCTCTTGTCGCTTTGCCAGCGCTGCGCTGATAGCTCCGTCAACTTGGCGTCCGCTTCGTCGGCAGGCATCGCGTCAAGCGCCTTTTCCACCGCGTAGTATCGCTCGCTCCAGTGCTTCTCCATTTCGCCAAGCATGTCTACCGCTAGTCTGTGCCCGTCCTCTTGCGTGAATTGCCCCGTCCGATTATTTCCCATTGAGCCGCTCCGTTATCTCTTTGTGAAGCTCCTCAGCCTTGAACAAGTTGTCGAAATCGGCCTCCGTCAATTTCTTCGTTTCGAGCCACTCCACCTTGCGGATCATTCCGTCGCGCCGAAGGTTTTGGTATTGCTGCTCAAGCCGGAAACTTTCTATGCATTGGCCCAATATTTGATTCAACAATTTCGACGCGATCGGCGTGACAGGGCCTGCGACCTCTGCGCGCAATTCCGTCAATTTGTTGACGAGTTCATCGGTTGTCATGCGCCCCTCCCTTTTGCCCGCTTGATCGGCAGCACTTTCGCCGTTTTTCCGGCGGCGATGCCGTCTAGGTGCCGCTGCCACTTTTCCAGCGCGGCGCGCTTTTCGAGCGCGTAATCGTGCCGGTCATAATGACGGGCCTGCACCCCGCCCAAGCCGTGGGATTGCAGCTGCGCCCGCACGTCGCTCGATACGCCCAGCGCCGCTAGCATCGTTTCGCAAGTGCGCCGAATGTCGCGCAACTGGAAGCCTTCCCGCGCCTCCTTTGCCTTGAGCATCGAAGCGGAGATTTCCGAAACGATCGCCGACACCGTTTCCTCGCGTAATGCGCGCTTGCCATCGTTCGTGAAAACGTGCGGCGAATCGTCCGGCAGTGCATCGAGTATCCGACGCGCGATCGAACCGGCTTTTCTTGTCAGCGGCACGACATGCTCGCGCGGTTCCTTCCGGGAGCCTTTCGAGTCATAGAGCGTGATCGTTTCGGCGGAAAGGTCTACATCGACCGGCTTGGCCCGTAGTAGTTGGATCGGCCGCTGCCCGCCGAGCAGGAGACAGAGCGACAGCGCGTCCTTTTTCGGGGCTGCCGGCACCGCGTCAAGCCTCTTGAGGAAATAGCGGAGTTCGTCCGCCGATAGGTTGCGCTTCCGTGCGCGGCTGAATTTCGAGAGCGCGTCTATGCTGGCGAGCGGGTTAGCCACGATTCCGAACGTGCGCAGCGCGAGGGGCGCCGACGGGTCTGTTTTGGCCCGGATGGCGAGCGAGTACGCCGCGCGTAGATAGCTGCGCAGCTTCGCCGCCGTTCGGCCCTTGCCCGCCTCCGCTACTGCGCCGATCAGCCCGACGAATTCATCAACCGGGATTTCAGACGCCTTGCGGCTCGATAGGTCCGGCGCGGCCCGATACACATGGGTGTCGAAGATCCGGCGCACGTCGCCGGCCGATTGCTTGCCTTCGCGCTCCAGATGCGCGACGTAGGCTGAGAGCAACTGTCCTAGAGTCCCTCGCCGGGCCGCTTCCTCTGAACGCCTAGCGGTTTCCTCCGCGGCCTTGCGGGCCCTTTCTTCGGCTGCACGCTGTCGCTCGAAATGGACATGCAGATCGGGCGCGCCGTTGCGAAGCAGTTGTGAAAGTTCTGCGGCTCGATCGCGAGCCGCCTGCAATGTCTTTCCGCGCCGGCCGTCCGAGTCGTGCGGTCCGATAGGGAGAAAGCGACGCCGGCCGTCAGGGTCGAAGTAACTGAAATAGAAAATGGCGCCCGTCTTGCTCAACTTGGCGACCAGGCGCCCGGCGCCGCGCGAGCCCCCGTCCGACAGCCAACTGTCCTTACCACGCCACTTTGCCCGCAACCCGGAATCCGTCATCGCGTTTGCTCGAGCGCCCATCGTTTTTTCTCCGTTGCAGTAGTAGTCCGCATGCCCATCCGCAGGCCGATCCCGTTGCAGTACCGTTGCAGTAACGGCTTGGATAGGTCTGGACGAGTTTAGACGCCTTCGGACGACAATGCAAGCGGATCAATGGGTTATGTCAACAGGCGCGGACACGCTTGGACGGGCTTGGACGCCATTTAGCGGACTGTTAATCCGCAGGTCCCAGGTTCGAGCCCTGGTCGGGGAGCCAAATAATCAACCACTTACAGAGTTTTTCGGCCCGGCCTTCCGATCGGTTCCGATCTCGTTGCAGTAGTGTTGCAGTAGCGTTCCCGCTGCTTCTAGACGGAACCTCCGCGCGAGAGCATCGTGCGCCCCATGATCGTCCTCAACTACGGACCGCACGCCGCCTACTACCGCGCCGGCAACGTGGTTGAGTGCCGCTGCTGCGCACACGCGGTCGATGCCGGCACAGGCCAGATCTGGTGCGACGAACATCTCGTCGCGAAAGGCCGCGGGGAGCGATGCGTGCGTTTCCGCCGGGCGCCTGGGGCCGACGATGACGCCGCCCCGTTCTTCCCTTTCGAATACGGCAACGACTGATGAAGAAATTGGCTATTGCTTTCGCGATCGTCGCAGCCGCAGTCAGTGCTATCGCCCTATCGATCGAGTTACAGCAGAACACGCCCCGCTATGTAGAACTAGCCAACCTGGTTGTCCTCACTCTGACCCTGGTCGTTTTGGTTTGGTATGCGTACGACACCAATGCGATCGCCACGGTAACTCGGGAGAGATGGACGCGCGAAGGTGTTCTCGGCACTTCTTACAATGTCGTGCTGGCCGACCGAGCTACGGTCGGCGATCACGGGCGCACTCTTATGCAATTTACCAATGCGTCCGCGCTCATCGTCCGCGCCAATGTCAATTGCAACTTTCAGATATATGGAATCCCTGTCAGCTGGGGCGAGCTATACGACGGACGACGCGATTGGATCCTTTACCCGAACCAGTTTAGTCAAGGCTGGTTCGAGATTGAAGGCTTACTGCAGCACCAAGGGAAAAGCGTCGCCGCCATGCAATCCGAAGCAAATGATCAGAATCGCAATCGCCAGCTTACGATGCATCTTGCTCTTCGATTTACGGACGAATTGGGGGTAACTAGAAACCTACCGCCCCGAAAGTACTACTTCGACTTCCGTCGATGGGCTTGGATACCCGAACTTGGCGCCTAACGGACAAGGGCAATGACCTTCGCCAGCCTCCTCCTCGAGATCCGCCGCCGCGCTGCCAGCATTCCGGCCGATGTGCCGCGCCCGGCTGCGCTCGAGCAGGCAGTGCGACAGGTAATTGACGGGCAGCCGGCCGCTGACGCCGCTACCCGCGTTCTTGCGGCACTCGTCGGGCTGCGACATGACGGCGGCTTTGATGCGTCCATCCTTGACAGCCTCACGCCCGAAACAGTGTTGCAGCTTGACCTGATCGCGGGCGACGTGATCGACCACGGCCGCGAGAAGGACGCCTTGCGCGCGATTCGGGCCGCTCTGATTCGGCCCGTGACTTGAGCCTGCGCGTCGCCGGCCTCGCGGTCCTCACGTTCGCAAGTGCGAGCGCATGCGCGATCGAGGGCGAGGTCGTATCGGTTCATGACGGCGACACCCTGACGGTCCTCGCCGCTCGCAAACAGATCAAGGTGCGGCTAGCCGACATTGACGCGCCCGAGCTCGGACAGCCTTTCGGCAAACGGTCCCGTCAAGCGCTCGCGGAACTCTGCTTTCGCAAGCTGGCCGTGGTCGAGGATCGCGGGCCGGACCGCTACGGGCGCACGATCGGCCGCGTTGCCTGCGCCGGCACGGATGCGAATGCCGAGCAAGTGCGCCGCGGCCTGGCCTGGGTCTTTGTCCGCTACGCTGCCAGCGATTCGCCGCTGTACGCGCTCGAGTCGGACGCGCGACAGGCACGGCGCGGGCTGTGGACTGATGCACTACCAGTAGCCCCTTGGGCGTGGCGCGGGCACTATCGGTAGGAGGGCCGGACTCAATGCACCGTCTGTGGAACTAGCGTTAGCCGGCTGATCTCGTCGGCACCGTCGCGGCGCACAACTACGTCGTAGGGGATCGCGTCCGAGCCGTCGCGGGGCGTGAGTTTCAACCCGAGTAGCCATCCATTGGGGTCTTTTCGGATCGCGATGTTGTAATCGAGCGGCCCAGCGGCCCGCTGCTGCTGCGGCGTTTCCGGTTTGTTCTCGAGCACGCCGGCTAGCTTCTTTTCGGCTTCTTCTGCCCTGCGCTCGGCGTCCGCGACGCGCGCAATATCCGCTTCCAGGTCGCCGAGCGTTTCGAGCAGGAAGCCCACGGTTTCGCGGTGCGCGTCCTCGGCCGCTCTACGTGCGCGCTCCTCCTCATGCCGCACTCGCACGCCGTACGCGCGCGCCTCGCCCTGCAACCGGCGTACGTACGCCTCTACCTTCTTCGGGAAAGAGCCCAGCTGCTCGGCTAGCGGGCCGAGCTCGCCGAAGGACTTTTCTAGATCCTCGCGGATCGCCGCTGCAACGTCCGCGTCGGCGCCGTCATTCATGCGCCGAGCTTATCCGCGCTCGCCGTCTCGCCGGTCAGGATCGTTGAGGCCCGCCCGCGGCGCACAAGCTGCTGCTGCAGGCTGCCGCTCAGCGACCGAATCTGCGCCGGGCTGCCATAGATCGGCATCGGCGTGATCGGCGGCACCGTCGGCGAAATGTTCGTGATGGGCGAAACTTGGCGCGCGGCCTTGGCAGCGCTGCCTGCCTGGGCCGCGGACATGATCGGACTCAAGATAGTTGTCGCAGTCTTCAATCCAGACACCACCGCGCCCGCGCCCACCGCCCCGAAGCCCGCGGCTTCGAGCGCTGGCGCCATTCCCGCAGCGTGAATCCCTGCCGCAGTCATCCCGCCCCAGCCAGCCGCGCCAGCAGCTGCGGCGCCGGCTGCGCTCGCTGCGCCGATGGAGGACGCCGCGCCTAGCCCGGCAGCCGTGCCCGAAGCGGTAAGGGCGGCAACCTCGGCAGCGACAGCCGTTTCGGCAGTAAGTGCCGCGAACGCAGCAAACTCAGGCATGGGCCATCTCCTTGATGAACGTGTGTTCGCGCGGCTTGAACCCGAAGCGCTCGAGCGACCGATCCGAAACGTCCGAGCGCTCCAGCAGGCAGATGTTTGCCTTCGCGATGCCCTCGCGCTCGATGTACGCCGCGTACTCGCGGATCAGCATGTACGCCGCCCGCCCGCGCCTGTACTCGGGCAGCACCCACCAGAAGCACTCCGTCGCGCAGCGCAGGTCCGGATTCCAGATGTGCGGATGCACCAGCGCCCCCAGCCCGCCGGCAACTACGCCGTCCTCCTCCGCGAGTATCACGAAATGCTTTTCGATCAGCTGCGCAAGGAACTCCCGAACGCGCCGCTCGTTGTAGATCGGCACCCCTGGGCTCGCGTATTCGCAGAACTCGCGCGCCGGAGCCCCGGCCATCAGATCCAGGTCGCCGAGCGTCGCGCGGCGGATGTTCATGTATTGAAGCGCTCCCGCACCCTGTAGAGATGCTGTAGCTCGCGCTCGAAGGCATCGTTGCGCTGGTACTTACCGGCGGCCTCGATCGCTGCGATTCGTTTCTCTACCACCTGCTCGAGGGCGCGGCTGTCAGTGGGAAGCCCCTGAATTTCCTTTTCGGTGCGCGCCGGATCGGCAAGCCACTGCAGCGCAACCGGGTCGCTGAATAGCGGCGTGCCGTCGGGAAAGCGCATGCCGTTCGCCGCTTCGAAGCGCTCGGCCGGCAGCGTGCCGACGAGTTCCTTTACGCGCCCGAGCGTCCTATCGAATTCGCCCTCGCCTTTCCACAGGCTTTTCAGCGCCGCGATGCCAGCGTCCCGCGCGCGCTCGTCCGACTGCGCCGCGATTGCAGCGAGTTCCGATTCCTTGTCCGGCGCGTCACTCATTCAAGGGCCAATTGCAGCGCAAGGTTTAGCTGCCACCGCGGCGTGATCCATACGCCCAACATCCAGGAATGCGTTACTCCCGTTTCCACCTTCGCCACGAAAACGCGGGGCCAGCCGTAGCGGCGCACGTCTCGGAACGCGCCCGCGGCCAGCAATTGCGAACACGCGCGCGTCAGGTCCTGCATGGCCTGGTAGCCGCATCCGGAAAAGGCTTCGCACCCCGCACGTCTGAGGAGGTTTGGCCGATGCCACGGCACGCGGTCACTCGGCCGGGGACGACGTGCGGGGCGCGAAATGGAGCACTACACATGGCACTCACCTAGAACTCGGGTTCAGACCGCGGTGGAGGTCAGATAATTGGAGGACAAGGACACTCCCGAACTTTTGTAGTTGTTCGATACGTCGGATCCAGACGACTGCAAGCCGACAGCGGCCAACCACACGATCGGCGAGGACGATCCGGCAGTCGCGCTCACGCCGAGCACAACGTCGCCCGTTCTCATGCCGAGCGCGTAGCCGTCAGCGATCGACCCCGAACTCGTCATGTCGCTGGGAATGTTCGTTGACGTGTAAAACCAAAGCCGGGCGCCAGTGAGCCCCGGCGAGTTCTCGATCTTGCCGGCCCAGCTGAACGAGTGCGCGAGGATCGGCGGATTCGCGGACGTGGCGCCCGCGGTGGAGCCGTTGTAGGTGAGTGCCATTCGCTATTTGCCTCTCATAGAAAATTCCGAGCCGTCGCCGATATAGCCGAGCTTCTCGAGCGCCGCCGCGGCAGCCGACAGGTCATCGCGCATCCGTGAATGGCTCGCGTGCCTCGACCAGTACGCCAGCCGCTCGCGCAGATCCTTGCTCCACATTCCGAGCGAATCGACGCGCGCCGGGGCCGGTTGCGCCATCGCCTCACACCCTCAAGGTCGCGTGGTTCATAAGCTGCGCTCGGGCATCCTCGTACTTCGGCAGATCCTGCGTCAGCTGTACCGGGGGATTCAGCGGCTTGCCGTTCTTGTCGTGCGTCCGGAAACCGGCGTAGACGCATTTCTGCGTGTCGTATTGAATCTCATGGCCTGCCGGGACGTTCCCATGTTTGCCGCGCTCGATACGCGACGTGTCCCGGAAACACAGTTCCTCGACCGTCGGGGTAAATCCGTCTTCGGCGTAGGTGACGAGCAGCTGACACCAGTACGCGCCGCCGTGGCCGATGACGTCGATTTTGTCGAAACTCATCAACCGGCCATCGCCGGCCACGCTGAAGAACCCCGGCTTGGTCAGATCCTCGCGCGTAACGCCCGGCTCCGCGTAGTGCCGGAACAGCCGATCGAATTCCCAGGGCTCCAGGCTGCCGCCCTTGGCTTGCTTCGGCGTGATCGCCGCAACGGTGCTCGGCTTTTTCAGTTCGACGGCTTCAGGCATCGGGCGAATCCTTGTCGGTTGGCTGCGTCCTCCCCGCATTAGACAGATGCCCGGATGCTGTTCCAGTATCGAAAGGGACATTTTTGTATCGCGCCACTTCATCGCGAATCGTTCGACGGCTAGGAGCGCTTCGCAATCCGTACTGCGTAAGCCTGCAGGCAAGAGCCCGCCGGACGAGTACGGACAACTCGCGCGTCTTCAGCCGCGGTCTTTCAATCGCAAAACGATCAACCTCGGCTCGGATGGCCTCGCGAATGCCCCCAGAACGCTCCTGGCTTCGCTCCAGCGCGCTCTGCTGCCGCGCGGCTGCTACGTCCAGCTTCGCGCCTAGAAACGCGCCTAGCGCGATCCTGAGCGGTTCCGCGAGCGTGCTGCCGTAGATCACGCCGAGCGCCTCGTCGCGGTGCTCGAGCAGGAACGCAACCGGGGCGGCCTTCATCGCGCCCGCCCGTTCACGGCCCGGACCCATGCCGCCGCATCGCCCGGTTCCGGCAGCGACTCGATGCAGAGCACAAACGCAATCGGCCCCCGCAGCACCTTCCGAGCGTGCCGATGCAATTCCCTGAGCCGCACCAATTCGGCACATGCGGCGAGCAGATCGGATTCCGTACCCCAGAGCTCGCGGGCCAGGTCGAGCGCCTGGTCCATCTGCGCGGCGGTCAGGATCGGCTTAGCCATTTGCCGAAATTTTTTTCAAAAAATGGCATCCCCGGATTTGGAAAGTGTGGGACGGGGGTCTACCGCTACCGCGCCTGCGGCAATTCCCCCCGTGGCAGGGGGTGCCCGGTCGATTCCGCGAGCAACGCGCCTCGCCGCGCAGCGAACGTGCCGCGCCGAGACAACCGGCGCCGGGACCGCAGGAGGGAGCGGCCGTGCTCATGGTGCGCGCTTCTCCTCCTGCTGCCGGCGCAGCTTTTCCTGGGCTCGACGTGTCCGCTCGTTCGCTTGCCTGATCTGCTCTCTGAAGTAGGCCACCTTCGCCGCCATCCACATCAGCCTGCACATCGCCAGCGCGGTCCAGGCGCGGTAGTACGCGACCCTGAGCCACAGGCCGGCGACTTGGCATCGCTCGATTAGCCACGCGAGGGCGGGAGCTATCACGGCGCCGCCACTTGGCGCAGCTTCAGCGATACCGCCCGCTCGAGCAGCCGTCGGGGATCGCCGCCGAACTCGCTGCACCAGGGCGCGCCGCGCAGCACCAGCACCAGGACGGACCGGAACCATCCGTCCCGCAGGCTGCCGCCGATCGTGGCGAACTCCTCGAGCAGATCCAGCATGTGCGACAGCCGTAGGTAGGCGAGCGCCTGTTTCGATCGCAGCAACGGCCGGGCTAGATCGGCGCCGTTGCCGTCCGTCAGGCGCTCTAGCTTCAGGGCCAGCCTGCGCGCGGTCCGGTACTCGGCAAGCGCTGTTCGGACGCCGCGGACGAGCGGCGCCAGATCGGCGGCTGCGGCCGTCTCAGGGGCGGTCATGGCGCGCTTACTGCAACGTAACTGCAACGGGGAAGCCATCGGCGCAACCGTCTGGCTGCCGTTTCACTCTGCGCGAGCACGCCGCGCCTGCGGATTAACCGTCCGCTCATCGCGGCCACTTCCGCAGCGGGCGCCGGTATTGCGACGCGAACGACTCAGCAGCCGCCCGATTCCGGAGCGCGCGCTCAACGTCCAGGGCGCACAACCTTTCGCCGATCGCGATTTGCCGCGCTGCCTCAGCTTCGCGCGCGGCCTCGTCGTCCGGCGGCGTGCTCGCGAGCTCAGCATTCGCCGGCTGCTGCTGCGCTACTGGCGCGTCCTTGGCCGGCTCAGCGGGCGCCGGCAGCAGCGCAGCGACGCGCGACTGTTCCGCGACGCGCCCGGCTTCTGCGAGCAACCAAGTCGTGCTACGGGCGAGCTCGAGCAAATTCTGATCGCGTCGAGCCGGGTCAATGGGCGTCCCTACGTTCACTTGCACAGCCGAAGCCGGGCCGTCGGCATACTTCGGCAGCAGCTTGCTCGCCTTCCAGCGTAGATGAATCGCGAGTTCGCGGGCGCGCATGATTTCCGAGCCGTCCTTCGCCGATCGCAATGCCTCCTCGGCCTCGTCCAGGCAGTACGCCGCGCCAGCACGGCGGGCCTTCGACATGCGCGCCTCGAACAGGGCGTCGTCTATCTCACGCCGGCCAACCGTGGAATAGCTGATCTTCAGCCGCTCGCAAGCCTTCATCGGTGTGGTGCCGGCGACTACCAGATCCAGCAGCGCGGCCTCGACTTCCGCGGTCAGGACCGGCGGCCGGCCAGGCTTCCGCTTCGCGCGCGTGCGCGCGAGGACCTCTCCTCTATTGACTGCCTTTCTGGCGTTCTTCTTCGTCATGGTGTTCCTTCAGATTTGCGACGTTGCGACACTTGCGACAGTTCTCCTATATGAATATTCATTACGCGCGCGGGAATGGGTCTATATAAAAATGCGTCGCAAACGTCGCATCTGTCGCAGCGCTCACGGTCGCACCCTGAGCCCGGCGAAGCCTCGGCCTCGAATCCCCATGCTGTCCTTGACGGACTCGTAGCCGTGCGAGCGCAGCCGATCGCCAAGGACGCGCGTTGAACCTGGGTATTCGCCCGCCTCCTCAGCGAAGGTTTTCCACGATCTGAAAAGTTCGGCCGTAGTGGTGGCGATGGCCGGATCGGTGGCGCAGCGCTCCTCGAGCCATGTCGCGAATACATCCTGATGCGCGAAGTACTCGGCGCTCTCGGCCTTTACGCGCTCGGGCACTATCAAGCCGTTCTTCTGCCAGTCGAGGCAGCCATCAAGCGCCCATTGCAGGATCCGCGGGTACTCCTCCCGTAAGCGGGCCTTCAGCGTGTTGTCTGGATGCTCGGGTCGGTAGGTGAACGGGACGATGTGAAACCGGCGGCGCCATGCGTCATCGACGCTGCCAAGGCGCGGCTTGTGGTTGCCGGTTAAGACGAGTTTGAAACTCGGCCGATAGGTAAAGTTGTCGTGCCGCATGAAACGCGCAGTCACGGCATCGCCGCCGGTCAGCCCCTTCACGCGCTGCTCGTCCCACGCGCGCCCCTCCTGGGTTTCCGACGCGATGACGAGCCGGGCGCCGCGCAGCATTGCAAGGTCGGTTGAATGGCGCTCGAACCTGGACGAGAGGAAGGTGTCCATGGGCGCGTTCGCCGCGTAGTCCCCTAGGATCTCAAACAAGGCACCGACGAAGGTGTTCTTGCCGTTCCTGCCCGGTCCGTAGAGGAAGAACAGGCACTCCTCGCGCGTGTCGCCGGTCAGTGCATAGCCGGCCACTTGGCGCAGAAACCGCTCGCCTTGCTCGTCCTGCTGCGTCGCCTGCGCGAGAAATTGACGCCACAGGACTGGATCGCCCTCCTCCGGGGCGATGATCGTTGATCGTGTTATCAGGTCGGCCTGATCCGCCGGCCTCAGTGCGCCGGTTCGGAGGTCTATCGTTCCCTCCGGCGTGTTGAGCAACATGGGGTCGGCGTCCCACTCGTCGCCGCGCATCGCGAAGGCACGATCGGAACGGGCGAAGCGCTCGATCGCCGCGGCTACAGCCGCTTTGGCGAAACTCTTCTTCGCCTCCGTGTTGTGCTTCCTGCACAGCTGCCGCGCCCACTCGAAAGCGAGATCCGTCGCATCCTCGCGCCAGCGAGTGCCGTCCCAGACAAACCAGTGCCCGCGATCGTGCGAGAAACGAAGTTGACGACGGTGTTGGTCGGCAAAGGCTGTAGCGAGGTTGTCCTCGTTCAACATGTAGATGGACGACTCGGCCGCGGATGCGACTAGGACGGCATCCGGTTCGCGCTGACGCGGTGCCGGCGCGCTTCGTAGCTTCACGGGCTCGGCGCTCAAATCGGCGCCCTTCCGGACGGCACTACGCGCAGTCGTTGGCGTCGATGCTGGCGCGCTCGTTCCTGCTCCTGGCGCTGCAGGCGCGACCGTGTTTCGTCCAGACGGCGCCTGACCTCGTCGAACGACGCGGGCGCCGGGAGCCTCCGTAGCTCGATCAGCGCTGCGTCCGCCAGCGCGACCGCGAAGGCAGCAGCCCGTAACGGGCATTCTTCGCCCTTCTGACTACTGAAAGCCATTCCTGTCAGGTAGGTTCTCGGATCCTTTGCGGGGCTTGCAGGCTCGGCGGCTTCGGGCGTATAAGTGCGGGCGTCCAGTCTTTTGTTATTCCCTGAAACCCCCGCCGGTTCGCTTCCGACGAGGGTTTCGTCTTTTCTAGGCGGCCCGCTCATGCGGCCCTCGCTTGCCGGCGCCGCGGCGTTGCCGGCTTGCCAGTGCGCGCGGTTTCGAGTTCGACCACGAGCGAACGAATTTCGTCGTTCGTCTTTCCCTGGATGCGCGCGCCGTTGATCGCTTCTATTTCGGCGATGGGCCAGCCGACAGCCTGACCGCCGAGAGGAACAGGCAGCGTGAGCAGCCCGTCCTCGATCCGCGCGTAGATTGAACTACGGCCTAGCCCGGTGAGGGCTTGCACTTCGGGCAGGCGCCCGATTCGGTTGTCCACGGTATCC
>FKKE01000454.1_pt2 | contig 12339 bp, 10 predicted proteins | sample 1106331 | NCBI WGS metagenome assembly FKKE01 (sample SAMEA3931202, study PRJEB13176) | freshwater metagenome | biome: Drinking water system; feature: drinking water; material: freshwater | place: China | collected 2013-02-06 | reverse complement strand
CCGATCACCGGGTCGAGCTTGCCTTGCCCGGCCAGCTTGGTGAGGTCCCGGCCGTACTTCTCCAGGGATTGGTAGGTGCCTTCCGGGTCTTGGCTGGTGACCCGTTGATTGCCGCGGACCTGCTGGAGCGCGCCCAGGAGCTTGTCCCGCGTCAGGCCCAGCTTGCGGAACGCGCCGCCTTCTTCGGCCATGGCGAGCAGCGCGTGCTCGACGCTCAGGTACTCGTCCTTGAGCGACGCCATCTCGTGCTCCGCGCGCGTGAGCACGTTGGCCAAACGGGAGGTCAGGTGCATCTGGCCTGGGGTGGCGCCGCCCCCCTGGACTTGCGGAAGCTTGGCCAGGGCCTCTTCCACGGCCTGTTTGGCCTTGGTCGGTGCGACACCGGCCTGTTCGATGAGCGGCGTCGTCAGCCCCTGGTCCTGTTCGAGGAGCGCCAGGAGGAGGTGCTCCGCATCGATGCCCTGGTGGCTTCGGCGCAGGGCATGGGCCGAGGCCGCCTGCAGCGCTTCTTGCAACTTCACCGTCATGCGATTCATGTCCATGTGGGCGTCTCCAGGGTCCAACCCGGTCCGGGCCTGCGCACCGGCGCTGGGTATTCAGCATAAGCATAGCCGCAGGCAAGTCAACGGATTCGAAAAGAAATTCTCACGCGGTTGCGGACCGCTCTCCTTTTCGTGTTTCCGCCGTGTCCATGCCTTGACCGTCTAGGGGGCGACGGACTATGGTGCGCGCGCACGCCGTCCGCGAGGACGTCGTGTGTCACGGGAGTCTCGACGATGACGACGGTCAGGCCCTTTGCGGTAATCACCGGCGCTTCGCGCGGCATCGGAGCCGAATATGCCCGGGCGCTCGCGGAACGGGGTTACGATCTCCTCCTCGTCGGGCGGGATCGTGCGAAGCTGGAGGGGGTGGCCGCCGAGCTTCGAGACCGGCACGGGGCATCCGCCGAGACGCTCGCGTTGGATTTGTCCGAAGCGAACGCGGCCCATCGGTTGTTTGCGGCGGCGCGGGAGCGTCGGCCCGCCGTCGATCTGTTGATCAACAACGCCGGCTTCGGCCTCTTCGGCGACTTCGTCAGCCATCCGATGCCCAAGATTCAGGCGATGCTCCGGTTGCATATCGATGCCGCCGTCGAAAGCTGCCGCCTGTTTTTGCCCGGCATGATCGAGCGGCGGTCCGGCGCGATCATCAACGTGGCATCCACGGCCGGGTTCATGTCGATCGCGTACCTGGCCGAATATGCGGCGACCAAGGCTTTTCTGATCGCCTTTTCCGAGGCCGTGGCGGAAGAAGTGCGGGAGAGCGATGTGTGCATCCAAGTGTGCTGCCCCGGCACGACGGCGACGGATTTTCACGCGACGGCGGGCCGCCAGCCCAAGAATCCCTTCAGGACACAGACGGCGCGCGAAGTGGTGGAGGCGTCGCTGGGGCAACTCGGGAACGGCCGGACGACCGTCACGACCCATTGGAGCGGCAGTCTCACGGACTTCTTAGGGCGGTGGGTGCCGCGACGGCTCTTGACCCGTCACACGGCCAAGTGGATGAAGTCCGCCCTCCGCTGACGACGAACGGTGTTCCTGGCATGTCCGACGTGATCAGAGCCACCCTGTCCCTGTATGGCAAAGCCCTCAAGGCCACCGGCCGTTCGTTGCGGCGGTCGTGGATGGCGGCGGTCGCCGTGGTGGCCTTCGCGGCGGCGATGGTCGTGGCGACGTCGCTCGCCTCGTCGCTCGGCCTGCTGGGCGGGTTCATTCTCGGGGCGGTGAACGCGCTCTTGATTGGTGCGACCCTCAGTCTGATCGAGCAGGCCGTGCTCCAATCCAGGGCCCTGTCGTTGCAGGATATTGGGGACAGCCTGGGCCAGTATTTCTGGGATGTGATGGGCGTGGGCTTCGTGCTGTGGGTGCCGGTCATGGTGATCGACCGGGGAATGGCCGCCAACCCCAACGGCGCGTTTTTCGCCGCGGCGATCTTCCTGTTGCTCTTCATCCTGCTGAATCCCGCGCCCGAAGTGATCTATCAGGCCAGGGCCGGCTCCCCCTTGGACGTGATTCGGGAGAGCTACGAATTCGTCCTGGAAAATTGGATCGAGTGGTTTTTGCCCCTGGCCGTCATACTCGCGCCCTTGGGCCTGTCGTTCTTTTTCGGCCTGTCGGGGCGGGCCGGACGGGGCGCCGGCTTGGATTTCTTGCAAGTGCTGGCCCTGCCGTTCAGCGTGCTCACGGCCTGGCTGGGTTACCTGGGCGTGCCGGAGTCGGCCGGCTCGATGCTCGTGATCGGGCTCACGCCGCTCGCGGCTGTGGCCATGCTGATGTTCCGGGGGCACCTCTTCGCGGCGCTCCATCGGTCCACGCGGCGTCAGCGAATGTTTCGCGATCGGTCGGACGGGTGAGGGCCGGAGCCGGTATGGAGAGCGGATAGGAGAACGGTCAGATTTCTGCCACGGGCGTCGCGCGTTCGCCTTGGCAGGCCGTGCAGAGCTGTCCCGGCACGCCCTCGCTGGGAAAAGCCGGGCCGAGGGCGAATTTGGCGTCCAACGCGACGACCTCCGTGCCCTGCCTCGTCCACAGACGATGGCAGGTCGGGCAGCAATACCACTGCGTGTACCCGGGCCATTCCCTGTCGCGTGTCGCCATATGCTCAGAACGTCCTTTTTGTATCGAGTGAGAACGGATTATACCCCACGCGTTGCCGCAAGTGGAGGGCGGTCGAACGGCGGGCTCCGGGCGAGCGCCGCGAGACGGCAGACTTCACGATCTGCTTGTGCCCGTGCCCGTCTGCATTGTATAGGGTAAAGATCATACCAGACGGGCCCGGCACGGTTCCGACGGGGGCCGCAGCCCGAGCGAGGTTGTCAGTTCGCGCATGAATCAGATCGTCCTTATCGCCCTGAAGCGGCCCTACACCTTCGTCGTGCTCGCCATCCTGATCCTGCTGTTCGGAACCATGTCGGTGACGAAATCGCCGACCGACGTCTTTCCGAACATTCGTATTCCCGTCATCTCCGTCGTCTGGTCCTACGGCGGCCTGCTGCCGGCCGACGTCTCGGGGCGCATCACCTTCTACTTCGAGCGAGCCCTGACCTCGACGGTGGAGGGCATCAAACACATTGTCAGCCACTCCTACTACGGCAGCAGCATCATTAACATCTTTCTCCAGGAGGGCGTCAGCCTTCCTGGCGCCGAAGCCGAGGTCACGGCGATCGCGCAGACGGTCGTCAAGTCGCTGCCGCCGGACATTTCGCCGCCCATGATCATGCGGCTGGAGGCCTCTTCCGTGCCGGTGGCCATGTTGCAGGTCACCTCCGATACGATGACGCCGGCCGAGCTGTACAACCTGTCCGTCATGCAGATCCGGCCGTTGCTGGTGACGATTCCCGGCGCGATCCTGCCGGCCCCTTACGGGGGCAATCCCGTCATGTTGCTGGTGTCCCTCGATCAACAGAAGCTGCTGGCTCGGAACCTCACGGCGATGGACATCCATAAGGCCTTCGGGCACCAGAACATCGTGCTGCCGGCGGGCGACCAGAAGATCAAGGCGACCGATTGGATGGTTCAGACCAATGCGACGCCGATGCAGGTGGAGGATTTCAACAACATCCCCATCAAGCGGGAAGGCAACGCCTTCGTCTACATGCGCGACGTGGCCGACGTGCGCCTGGCCGGCCCGCCTCAAACCAACGCCGTGTTGGTGGAGGGCAAACAGGCCGTGTTGATCGTGGTGATGAAGAGCGGCGAAGCGTCCACGCTGGACGTGGTGGACGGGATCAAGAAGGCGATTCCGCGGATCGAAAAGATCGTGCCGCCGGGCGTGAAGATCAAAATCCTCAACGACGCGTCGATCTTCGTCAAAGAGGCGATCGCGGACGTCGTGCAGGAAATGGCGACCGCCGCCGCGCTGACCGGCCTGATCGTATTGCTGCTGCTCGGCTCCTGGCGGGCCACGGTCATCGTCGCCACCTCGATCCCGCTGGCGATCCTGTCGTCGATCATCGGCCTGCACGTGCTCGGCGAATCGATGAACCTCATGACGCTGGGCGGGCTGGCGCTGGCGGTCGGCATTCTCGTGGACGACGCGACCGTGATGATCGAAAACATCGATACGCACCTGGTGATGGGCAAGCCGCTGGAGACCGCGATCGTCGACGCCGCCAACCAGATCGTCGTGCCGACTCTGGTCGCCACGCTCTGCATCGCCATCGTCTGGTTCCCGCTCTTTCAACTGAGCGGGGTGTCCGGCTGGCTGTTCATGCCGATGGCGGAGGCGATCATCTTCGCCATGCTGGCGTCGTTCATTTTGTCGCGCACGTTGGTGCCGACCATGGCGAAATACATTCTGGAGGAGCACCATGCCGGCCACGGGCCGACGGCCGAAGGCGGGCCTGCCGCGGAAGTTTCGCAGGGCGTCTTCACCCGCTTTCAGCAGGGATTCGAGCAGCGTTTCGAGCGGTTTCGGGAAGGGTACAATGCCCGGCTCGAAACGGTGGTGGCGAACCGGACCGCTTTCGTCGGCGTCGCCCTGGCGCTTTCGCTGGGTTCCCTCGTTCTCTATTACTTCAACGGTCGCGAATTTTTCCCCGAGACCAAGTCGGGCATCATGCAGATGCACATGCGGGCGCCGATCGGCACGCGTATCGAGGTCTCCGGGCGGCTGGCCTCGCTGGTCTCCAAGGACATCGAGCAGATGCTGGCGGGCCACGTCGAAGGCATCGTCAGCAACTGCGGCCTCCCGGTCGGCCCCCACAACCTGGCCTTCATCCCCACGCCGACGATCGGCTCGCAGGACTGCGACATCACGATTGACTTGAACAGCGAAAAGTCGCCGGTCTGGGAATACCGGAAAATTTTGCGCAAGGGCCTGAAGGAAAAATATCCCGGCACCGAGTTCACCTTTCAGCCGGCCGACTTGACGGCGAAGATCCTCAACTTCGGCTCGCCCTCGCCGATCGACGTGCAGATCAACGGCATGGAGATGGAGGACAACTACCGGTTCGCCCGCAAGCTGGTGGGCCGGCTGCGACAGATTCCCGGCGCCAGCGACGTGGTCATCCAGCAGACGATGCGCACCCCGACCTTGTTCGTCGAGGGCAACCGGACGTTCGGCCTGGGTATCAACCTGTCCGAAAAGGACATCGCCACCAACCTGCTCCTGTCGACATCCGGCAGCAAGCAGGTGGACCAGCAGTATTGGCTCGACCACAAGACGGGCATGACCTATCAAGTCAACATCTATACGCCGCAGCCGCAGCTCGCGAGCGTCCACGATCTCTTGACCGTCCCTGTGGACCGGGGCGATCTCGGGGCATCGGGGCGCAAGCCGCAACTGCTCGGCAACGTGACCGCCCTCTCGGCGGTCGGCACGCCGGGGGTCGTCACCCATTCCGACATCATGCCGCTGTTCGATGTCTATGTGTCCGCCGAAGGGCGCGATCTCGGCGGCGTGTTGGCGGACGTCAAAGCCGTCGTCAAAGAGATGGAGAGGGACTTGCCCCGTAGCGCGGCGCTCGACATTCACGGCCAGGCGGAAACGATGCACGACGCCTACGTCGAACTGCTGGGCGGCCTCGTGTTGGCGATCGTGCTGGTTTATCTCTTGATCGTCGTCAACTTCCAGTCCTGGCTCGATCCCTTCATCATCATCACGGCCCTGCCCGGCGCGCTGGCGGGCATCGCCTGGTCCCTGTTCCTGACCCACACGAACATCTCCGTGCCGGCGCTGACGGGCGCCATCATGACGATGGGCACGGCAACCGCCAATTCGATTCTCGTCGTCTCCTACGCCCGCGAACGGTTGGAAGCCCACGGGGACGCGCTGCTGGCCGCGCTGGAAGCGGGTAAGGCCCGCATCCGTCCCGTGCTCATGACCGCCTCGGCCATGATCATCGGCATGTTGCCCATGTCGATGGGCAACAGTCCGAACGCACCGTTGGGCCGCGCTGTCATCGGGGGGCTGACGGTGGCGACGTTCTTCACCCTCTTTTTTGTGCCGTGCGTCTATGCCATCATCTACAGCCGACGGGCCGGATCGCTCCCGGCGGCCGGCATGGCGACCGGCGCGGGGCCCGACACGCCGCGCACCGCCGAGGACCCAGCGTGATGGATACGATGCCCAGAGGGAAAAGCCTGGCACTTGCCGCCCTCTTGTTGGTCGGCTTGTACCTCGGCTATCGCGTCTACGAGAGCCGGCTCGACGCCGCCGCCCTGCGCGAAGACACGCTCGACGGCGCCATTCCGACCGTCGCCGTCGTCACGGCCAAGCCCTCGGCGCCGACCGAGACCATCACGCTGCCCGGCAACATCACGGCCTGGTTTTCGGCGCCGATCTACGCGCAGGTCTCCGGCTACGTCAAAATGTGGCACAAAGATTACGGCGCCGAGGTGAAGACGGGCGACGTCCTCGCCGAAATCAACGCGCCGGCGCTCGACGCACAATACGAGCAGGCGAAAGCCGACCTGGAAGCGGAACGCGCGAAGTACGCCCTCACCGTCGTGACCGCGAAGCGCTGGCAAGCCATGCGCAAATCACACGCGGTCTCCGAACAGTCGATCACGGTGCAGGAGCAAAACATGAAGGCTCAGGCGGCGGTGGTCAACGCTGCGGAGCAAAAGGTCAAGAACTTCGAGGCGTTGATTCGGTTCAAAACGATCGTCGCGCCCTACGACGGCGTGGTGACCGTCCGCAACATCAACGTCGGCGATTACGTCAACAAGGAAGGCACCCTCAGCACCAGCAAGGACAGCAACCTCTTTACCGTGGCCGATGTGGACCGCATGCGCCTCTTCGTCTCCGTGCCGGAGGCCTTCGGGTCTTTTCTCCAGCCGGGCCTGACGGCCGACGTGACGGTGCCGCAATTGCCCGGCCGACATTTTACGGCCACCTTCCTGACCGTTGCCCGCGGATTCGACCCGGACACCCGCACCGCCGTCACGGAATTTACGATCGAGAACGAAGACCGGGCTCTCTGGCCCGGTTCCTATGCCACGGTCCGCCTCACCGTGCCGGTCGACCGTAAAGTGCTCACCATCCCCTCCAGCTCGCTGGTGTTTCAGGAAAAGAGCACGGAAGTCGCTGTGGTGACGGACGAGAACCGCGTGCACTTCAAGCCGATCACCGTGAGCAAAATTCTCGATGCCACGATCGAGGTGACGGACGGCGTGTCCGTCAAGGATCGCATCATCAACAATCCCAGCGCCGCACTGCTCGAAGGCGACCAGGTGCGTATCGTCGTGCCGGCGCCCGGGTACGACCTCGTCACGACGGAGGGGACGACTCGGAAGGAACGGCCCAAAGAACCGGCCAAAGGGTCTTCATCCAAATGATCGTCCAGGGCGTTCGCACAGACGGCCTTCGCTCCCGCGTCCGGCGCAGCGGCGTCCTGCTGCTGGCATTGACGGTGTCCGCCTGCAGCGGCGACTGGCTCCCGCACGCCGATTTGGCGCCGGACTACCGTCCCGCCGAATTCGTCGTGCCCGATTCCTGGCACGGCGCCAGTCCCTTCGTCGAGGCGAAGCCGTCGGACGGGGAATTGCGGCAGGACTGGTGGATGCTGTACGGCGATCCGGTCTTGAATCGGCTGGAAGCGCAGGCGATGGCGGCCAACCCGAGCCTCCAGGCCGCGGCCGAACGCTTCGTCCAGGCCCGCGACATGATGATGCGGGCCCGTTCCCGCCGTATTCCCCAGGTAGGCGTGGGGGCCGGCGCCTCCGACAACAAGCAGTCCGCCGACGCCCTGTTCCGCCCCCCGAACAGCCCGATCTTCGACAGCAGCGTCGTGGCCGGCACCCTCGCGTCCTGGGAGCCGGACTTCTGGTCGGCGATCCGCAACGCTACGCGCATCGAGACCTATCGCGCCGAGGAGCGGGCCGCCGATTACGGGCTCGCGCGCCTGAGCCTGCAGGCGGAAGTGGCGTCGACCTATTTCGCGCTGCGCGGCTTCGACGCGCAGGCCGCGATCTATGCCCACTCGATCGCTCTCTACACCAGCTCGCTGGACATCGTGAATACGCAATTCGCCGGCGGCATCGCCTCGGCCCTGGACGTCGCCCGCGTCGAGTCGCTGCTCTTCAGCACCAAGACGAAACAAAACCAGATCCAGGGGGCGCGGCAGGTCGCGCAAAACGCGCTTGCCATGCTGCTCAACCAGGCGCCGGCCAGCTTCGTGATCGCGCCGGTCGACGACCTGCGCATGCCGACGTTCGCGCTTCCGCAGACGCTGCCGTCCACCTTGCTCGAACGCCGGCCGGACGTGGCGGCGATGGAGCGGCGCATGGCGCAGGCGAACCGCGCCATCGGCATCGCCCGCGCCGCGTTTTTCCCCGACGTGCGCTTCCGGATCGGCGGGGGCTACGAAAATCAGGCGTTCAGCCTCATCAGCTCCGCCAACAGTTTTTGGTCCTACGGCTCCGCCATCGCGCTGCCGGCCTTCCAGGGTGGCTTGCGCCGGGCGCAACTGCAACAGTCCTGGTCGGCCTACCGCGAGACGGAAGACCAGTATCGCGCGATCGTGCTCAACGCCTTTCGCGAAGTGGAAGACAATCTGATCCTGACGAATCGCCTGACCGCGGCGGCCGGACACCAGGACGACGCGGTCGGGGCCTACAGTAAAACGCAAGAGCTGTCCATGGAGCTCTACCAAGGCGGGCTGATCTCCAGTCTGGACTTGATTTACGCGCAGGTCCAAACGCTGACGGCGCGCATCACCTCCGTCGAAATCAAGGCCGACTTGTTGCGGGCCTCGGTGGCCCTGATCCGCGCGCTTGGGGGCGGCTGGGACCGCAAGCAGTTGCCGACGGACGAGCAAATTCAGCCGTTCGACACGCTCGAGTACGATTTCAACAAGCTCAAAAAACCCAAGCCGGCCGGCGGCATCGACGTCAATGCGGACAACAATTGGGTGAACAACGATCTGACCAAACCCGCCGTGCCATGATCCTCGTGCGCCGGGCCGGTCTTGCTCCGAATCTCCGTGCCATTGCGCCGTGCCGTGCTTGCCAGACCCTGTCGGCTCGGTGTAGGCTCCCTCCCGTGCTGGCGTAGCTCAATCGGCAGAGCAGCGGTTTTGTAAACCGCCGGTTGGAGGTTCGATTCCTCTCGCCAGCTCCACATATCGGCATCCGGAATGCGGAGGGGAACGATGAAACGTTGGCGCGTGGGGCTGCTGGCGGTCGGATACATGGCCTTGCTGGGCTGTGGCGGGGGCTCGTGGGTGCATCCCAATAAACATCAGGACGAGTTCGCGCAAGATTGGAACAAGTGCCAAGGAGATGTGCTCCGTGACCCCAAGCTCCAGCAAGGCAACAATTATCTGCTGATTCAGGCTACGGAACGGTGCGTGATGAAAAAGGGGTGGGTGCTCAAACAAGGAGAATAGGCGGAAGATCAATTCAGTCCGTCCGTATCCGCTCTTTTTCAGGCTCGCTCCGGGCGAGCCCCCGATCCACGTCGTTCTTCTCTATTCCGGTCTCCCCGAAAAATTTACACGTTCGTAACAAGCCGATTACGGCTCCGCAATCCGCCGGAGATACCCTCTCGGTGCGTCAAGCAAAGGCTCGGTTGCACACAATGGCAGAGGAGCAGAGGGGGGACTAGCACGATGGGGTGTATGACGAGGTGCAGGAAACGATGGTGCGTCGGCGTGACGGCATGGAGCCTGGTCGGGCTTGTCGGCTGTTGGATGCAGGTGGATCTTGTGTCCGACGCCCGTGCCGAGCAGGCCAACGGCCTCGCTCGATCGGTCGTGGACAGTGCCATCGGATCCTATACCCCCGTGGCGGACCTTTCCGGCAATGTGGTGATCGCCGGATCGGACACGATGCAGCCGCTCATGCTCAAACTGGCGGCGAGTTTTCGGCAGGTGTACCCCAAGGCGCAACTCGGCATTTTGGGCGGCGGGACCGAGCGGGCCGTGATGCAGTTCGTCAGCGATCAGGCGCAAATTCGGCGCGGCGACGGATTCTATAGCGGCCCGCAGGCCTCCGGCCGCGTCTCCATGCTGGCGTCGTCCCGGCGGTTGACCGACGAGGAGAGCGCGAAGTTTCAGTCCCGCTTCGGGTATGCGCCGACGGAGATTCCCATCGCGCTCGATGCCGTCGCGATCTACGTGCATCGCCGGAATCCCATCAAGGGATTGACCCTGGAACAGGTGGACGCGATGTTCGGGAAAGACCGCAAGCGCGGGGCGCCGCAGGACCTTGTCACCTGGGGCCAGGCCGGATTGACGGGCGTGAGCGAGTGGGAGCAGCAGCCCGTTCATCTGCACGGACGGGACAAGCAGTCGGGCACCCGCTCGTTTTTTATCCAGGAAGCCTTGGCCGGCGGAGAGCTCAAAACGGATGTAATCGAAGCGCCTGGGTCCGCCTCGGAAATCCTCGCCATCGCGAGAGACCCACTGGCGGTCGGTTATGCGGGCATCGGCTTTCAGACCACGTTCGTGCGGGCGGTGCCGTTGGCGGAAAAGGCCGACCGGCCCTTCGTTGTGCCGAGCGCGGAAACGGCAGCCGATGGGACCTATCCGCTGCACCGGCCCCTCTATCTGTACGTCAACATCGATCCGGCGACGGCGCTCGACCGCGAAGAGTTGGAATTCCTGAAATTCATCAATAGTCGGGAAGGGCAACAGGTCGTCGTGAAGGCCGGAGCCTACCCCTTGGCGGCGGCACAAGTGGCGAAGAATCTGCAAGCCCTACAGGGCGCCCGATTGTCCGAAGCCGCGACGGTGGCGACGGCTCGATAAGTGCGGATAAAAGGTAAGCAGCGCGCCGGGTGGCCGAAAACGGTCCCCGGCGCGCTTTCTTTCGTCGAAAGCCTGTGCTACACATCGTCAGGCCGATGATCGCCATGTCTGAGACGGAGGAGGAGAGGCTCGTGCGAACGGTCGGAATCGCTGTGCTCTGGGTCATGGTGGCCGGCTGTGTGACGGAGCCGCCGCCGGTCGTCGTGCATGAAGATCCTCACCTCTCGGTCTGGCTCATGTTCGATCCCGAGGCCAAGCAGCCGGGCCACAGCCATCCGATCACGTTCACGCAAGAACAGGTGGAGACCGTCTTGAAGGGGCTCTCGGTCGTCGATCGGAACGAGGTGATCGGCGAGGCCCGCGAGTTGTTTTCGAAGGGGCAAGAGACTACCCCGGCGTTTTCGCCTGCGCAGATCCGCACGCTCGCGCCCCTGCTCGCGCAGGCCTTCAAGAAGGCGTCACCGGTGGACATGGTGACGTTTTATTTCCTCCTGGGGGAGAAGCGGGTGACGTCGGGCGGGCTGTTCGTACGCAACGGCCGGCTCTACTTTATCGTGGCGAATTTCCGCACGTCACCGTCCACCAAGATTTACGAGACGACCTATGAACTGGATGCGAGGGACAGTCCCTTGCTGCCGGTGGCTCGGTTTCTCTACTTCGTCGGATTTACGCCCCAGCAGGCCTGGATTTCCACCCCTAAGGCCCGCAGCCTGGACGGTTACGAGCGGTACATGGACGAGTCGAAGCTGGTCGTGATCGATTTGGCGCAGTTGTTCGGATCGTCGGCACCCCTTCCCACGAAGTAGCCTGTCGGTCTCCGCCCGGCCATTTCCGCCGTCGATTGCTCAGTTCCAGAACCAGACGCACTGAAACCGCAACACGTTGGCATACATGTCGATCTGTTTCCCCGGCGTCGTCGCCGTCTGCGCGTAGGTGAAGTTCATGCTGTTGCGCTGGGCCAGTTCGTAGGCCACGGTGAACTCCCACTGGGGGTCCGGCTGCCAGGCGACGCCCAGTTCCAATTCCTTCATCCGGTCGTTCGGCGCGCCGGCTTGGAATTTTAGACCGCCATAATATTCCTGATAGCGGGTGTAAAAGTTGGCCAGGCCCACGTCGGAATATTTCCACTGGTAATGGGCTTGCACGTAGCCGCCGTAGAAATGGGAGACTTCGACCACGCCCTGGCCGTTCCGATTCGGCGCACGACCGGTCGTGTATTCCGCGATGAAGCCCCAGGGTTGCGGGGGCATGTAAACGTAGAAGTTGATCCGCTCGTCCAGGTAGTTGCGTGAGCCCGTGCAGTTGAGGTTCGAGAACCGGGTGGATGAAGCGCCGACGCATTGGGCGGAATTGACCGAGTAGAGCGCCGCATTGTTGACGCCGGTGTTGGCCGAGCCCATCGAGACGTGCCAGGTGCCGGTGCCCGCGTTCATGCCGGTTTCCATGAGCCGCCCGCCGGGCAGTTCCCAGGGCCAGGCCAGACGCATGCTGACTCGCTTGTTCTTGTTGTTCTCCGCCACGTTATTGCCGGCCGAATTGTCCACGCCGATCCAGAACACGCCGTAGTCGCCTGGGCCGTACCCATAGTCCAGCATCTGCTTGAACCG
>FKKE01011235.1_pt3 | contig 12369 bp, 9 predicted proteins | sample 1106331 | NCBI WGS metagenome assembly FKKE01 (sample SAMEA3931202, study PRJEB13176) | freshwater metagenome | biome: Drinking water system; feature: drinking water; material: freshwater | place: China | collected 2013-02-06 | reverse complement strand
TCGGGCAGCGGGATGTCGTCGTACGGCGCGTTCGACGCCGGTTCGGCAATCGGTTCCGGTTCGGGCGAGGACGCGTCCCGATGGCGCGACGGCGGTTCGGGTGCGGACGGGGTCCGGTCGGACCGTGCCGGCGGCTGAGTCGGCGTCGGCGGGGCGGGCACCTCGATCAGGGACGCCGTCTCGTCGTCCGATGAGGCGTCAGCGACCGGCGCCGGGTCCGTCGCCGGTTCGACCGCTGCCGCCTCGGCATTCGGTTGGTCGGCGATCAGTTCGTCGAACATCGACTCGTCGTCGGCGGGCTCCTCCGCGGGCAGCACGGCCCCGGCCTCGGCCTCGACCTCCGAACCCGTTGCGACACCGGTCGAGTCAGGATGAACCGCCTCGGGCGCTGCTCCTGCCGCGACCGCCTCGGCAATGACGGGTTCCGGCGCAGGAGTCTCCACCACCATCTCCGGCGCAACCGGCTCAGACACCACCGGTTCCGGGACCACCGGTTTCGGCACCCGGCCGGTGTCGGGTTGCGCGGCATCGGCCTCGACGGCTTCCGCGGCCGCGCGCTCGGATGCCTCGGCAGCCTTGGCCTCTTCCATCGCCTTGCGCTGCGAGGGTCGAACGAACTTCGGTTCCGGTTCCGGCTCAGCCGGTTTCGCGGGTACCGGGATCGACGTCGTGCCGATCCCCGACTCGAGTCGTTCGAGTCGCTGCAACAGAGCTGCGTCGTCGGCGGAGACCGCGGGCAGCAGCATCCGCGCGCACATCACCTCGAGCAGGAGTCGCGGCGACGTCGTGCCGCGCATCTCCCCGAGCGCGTTGTGCACGATCTCGGCGAACCTGGTCAGCGACGCGGGCCCGAGGGTCTCGATCTGGGCGCGCATGCGGGCGAGCTGGTCACCCGGCGCCTCGACGAGTCCGCGGTCCGCGGCGTCCGGAACAGCCTGCAGCAGAATCAGATCGCGCAGACGTTCCAGCAGGTCGACGGCGAACCGTCGAGGATCGTGCCCGGCGTCGACCACCTTCTCCACCGTGCCGAACAATGCCGAACCGTCGGCGTCGGCGAGAGCGTCGACCGCGGTGTCGATCAGCGCCACGTCGGTGACACCGAGCAGCGCGAGTGCACGTTCGTAGGCGACACCCTGGTCGTCGGCGCCGGCCAGCAGCTGATCGAGGATCGACAGCGAGTCACGAGGCGAACCGCCACCTGCACGGATGACGAGCGGGTACACCTCGGACGCGACGGTCACGCCCTCGCGCTGACAGATCGTCTCCAAGAGCCCGCGCATGACCGGCGGCGCGAGCAGCCGGAACGGGTAGTGGTGGGTGCGCGACCGGATGGTCGGCAGCACCTTCTCGGGTTCGGTGGTCGCGAACACGAAGATCAGATGCTCCGGCGGCTCCTCGACGATCTTGAGGAGCGCGTTGAATCCCGCGTTCGTCACCATGTGCGCCTCGTCGACGATGAACACGCGGTAGCGCGACTCGGCGGGCGCATAGAAGGCGCGGTCGCGCAGCTCGCGGGTGTCGTCGACACCGCCGTGACTCGCGGCGTCGAGCTCGATGACGTCGAGGTTGCCCGGGCCGCCCGGCGCGAGCGCCACACAGGAGACACACGTTCCGCACGGTGTGGAGGTGGGGCCCTGCACACAGTTCAGCGAACGAGCCAGGATCCGCGCCGACGACGTCTTGCCACAACCGCGGGGACCGGAGAAGAGATACGCGTGATTGATGCGACCGGAATCCAGGGCACGGCTCAACGGATCGGTGACGTGCTCCTGCCCCACGACGTCGGCGAAGGTAGCCGGGCGATAGGTGCGATACAGAGCCACGCGTCGAGACTACCGGCGACCCGTGACAGTCGATGAGTGTGCCTCACACTGGTGCGGCGGGCCCCTGATCGGGTGTCTCGGTGACGGGTTCGCCATCGGTTCCGACCAGGTCATCGGCCATCCCGCGGGTGTCTTCCGAAGTACGCAAAGTACGCCCGGACGTGCCTCGCGAGTCGCGCGGCCCGGACTCCTCGCCACCCGTGTCCGGCCGTCGTGTGCCCTCACTGCCGGTGCTGCCCGCATCGCCGGTCGGCAGCCCGCCCTCGGCGATCACCGCAGCCGCGACGCCGGGCGGGATGATCGGGTCGGCGGGCGTCGGCGAGGAGTAGCCACGGCTGCCGACCATCCGCAGGCCGACGACCGTCGCGACGAGCACGCCGAGGTAGGCCCACAGGTAGGGGCTGACCGTGAACCAGTTGAGCCACGTGATGCGGGTCTTGACGTACAGCCCCGTGTAGTAACCGTCCGGGATCAGCGCCGGTACATGCGTCGGCCACGAAAACGCGAGAAGCACCAGTGCCGCCACGCCCACACCGGCCCACACCCGCGGCGACCGCGGCTGCCGGGCGTCGAGAACCAGGTGGATTCCGATGACCAGGATCGGGATGAACCACACCCAGTGGTGGCCCCACGACATCGGCGACACCACGCAGGCGGTCATCCCGACGATGCTGACGGCGAGGAGTTCCTGGCCCTTGCGGTGGGCGTACGTCGCCACCGCGAAGCCGACCGCCAGCCCTGCCAGCACCAGGACGAGCCAGAGCAGCGTCGGCGGATTGTCGGTGTCGAGGTGGTTGGCCAGCATGCCGCGCAGGGACTGATTACCGCGCAACTGAGCCGAACCGACCCGGTCGGACTCGAACAGTTTGCCCGTCCAGTACGACCACGAGTCCCCGGGCAAGGCGGCGAACCCGATGAGCATGGTGGTGGCGAAGCCGCCCACCACCCCGGCGAGGGCGCGCCAGTTCCGTTGCACGAGGAAGTAACCGGCGAAGATGAGGGGCGTCAGCTTGATCCCCGCGGCGACTCCGGTCCAGAACCCCTTGAGGCGTCCACCGTCCGGACGCGCCAGATCGGCCACGATCACGAGCATCAGGAAGACGTTGATCTGCCCGTACCAGATCGTCGTACGAACCGGCTCGAACAACATCGCCACCGCCACCAGCGACGCCGCGATCACGCGCAACGGCCAGGTCACCGGCCGGCCGAGGCTGCGGAAGCTCAGCATGATCACCAGATAGAGCGCCACGACGATGCCCGCCGACCACAACATGCGGGCGACGTCGAAGGACATCCAGGCCAGCGGACTGAACAGCAAGGCGGAGAACGGCGAGTAGGTGTAGTCCAGATCGCCGATCATCTTGACGTCGTAGAGACTGACCCCGTTGGCGACCGCCCGGGCACCCGCCTGGTACACCGAGAGATCGATCTGGTTGTGCAGCAAACCCCAGAATTGGGCGCCCAGGGGTACGACGACATCCTGGAGTGCCAGTGCGATGACCCCCACGACGGCGAAACCGGTTGCGAGAAGAACCGGCCTGGGCAGATTCACGATTTGAAAGCCTGTCACAAAGTGGCGCGCACGCCAGCGCACTCGCCGGAGAATGAGAGCAATCTAACGCCGGGATCGGCGTGTCGGGTCAGCTGGAGCGGGCGAGCAGGTTCTCCGCCGCGGCCAGCAGCACGCACGTGGACACCCCGTCCATCGCAGCCCGCAGGTCGTCGGTGTTCGGGAACGTCGGTGCGAGTCGGATGTTCTGATCGTGCGGATCGGTCTTGTACGGGAACGCCGATCCGGCGGCGGTGAGCGCGATACCGGCTTCTTTGGCCAGCTCGATGGTGCGTCGGGCCGCGCCGTCGACGACGTCGAGGCTGATGAAGTAGCCGCCCTCCGGCTCCGACCACGACGCCACCTTCGACTCCGTGAGCCGGTCCTCGAGGATGTCGAGCACGAGCTTGAACTTCGGGGCGAGGATCTCCCGGTGGCGGGCCATGTGGGCCCGTACACCGTCGGCGTCGCCGAAGAACTTGAGGTGACGCAGCTGATTGACCTTGTCGGGTCCGATGGTCTTCAGCGACAGGTACTTGCTGAACCAGGCCAGATTCTCCGGCGACGACCCGAAGAACGAGACGCCGGCGCCGGCGAAGGTGATCTTCGACGTCGAGCCGAGGACGTACACGCGGTTCGGGTGCCCGGCCTGCGCCGCCATCTCCAGGATCGGCAGCGGCGTCGGCGGGGTCTCCACCAGCGTGTGGACGACGTAGGCGTTGTCCCAGTAGATCCGGAAGTCCGGCGCCGCGGACATCTCGAGCAACCCGCGGGTGACCTCCTCGGAGAAGGTGACGCCGGTCGGGTTCGAGTAGGTGGGCACCGCCCACATGCCCTTGATGCTCGGGTCGGCGGCGACGAGTTCGGCGCACACCCGCACGTCGGGACCGTCGGGCAGCATCGGCACCGGGATCATCTCGATGCCGAAGCTCTCGGTGATCGCGAAGTGGCGGTCATAACCGGGCGACGGGCACAGGAACTTGATCGTCTGACGTCCCCACGGCTCGTCGGAGTCGGCGGTGCCGTGCAACAGCCCGAAGACCGTGAGGTCGTGCATGATCTCGAGGCTCGAGTTGCCGAGCGCGATGAGGTTGTCGGGGTCGACGGCGAGGAGTTCCCCGAAGATGCCGCGCAACTCGGGCAGTCCGTTGAGTCCGCCGTAGTTGCGGGTGTCGGTGCCCGCGCCGTCTCGGAACTCGTCACCGGGCAGCGACAGGAGACCGTTCGAGAGATCGAGCTGCTCGGGGGCCGGCTTGCCGCGGGTGAGGTCGAGCTTGAGACCCAGCGCGCGCAGCGCCTCGTATTGCTTGGTCAGTTCCGTCTGGGTGTTCCGGAGTTGGTCGGCACTCATCGAGTGAAAATTCAACGTTGGCCCTCTCGCGGCTCGACGCCGGTGCGGGTGGCCGACGCCCCTGACCTGAAACTTCGTATCGGGAAAATAGGGGACCCCGCGCACCCGAGAGAGCCCGTTGACCCTTTTGCTGCCTTCCGGCCCTGGGGGAGTTCACAGGATGCACGCCGCGCGGGATCCGTCGTCCAGTGTAGCGAGGGGTTCCGGCGTCCGGAGCCGGGGTCCTCGAACCGGTCCGCGCGGCTCGATCGCACTCGGCCCGCACGCTCGGGGATACGACGAAGGTCCGCGGTGTCACCCGGAAAGACGGGTGTCACTGCGGACCTTCGGTGGCGGAGGATAGGGGATTCGAACCCCTGAGGGCTGTTAACCCAACCCGCGTTCCAGGCGAGCGCCATAGGCCACTAGGCGAATCCTCCAACGTCGAGATGATAGCCGCCGACGGCGCACTCACCCAAACCGTCCGGCCGTCGAGTGTGACCGCTAGGGTCGACGGCATGGCCGATTCCTCTCCTGTCGTTGTCGTCGGAGCCACCGGAGGTCAGGGCGGCGCTGTGCTCGACGCGCTGCTCGAGGCCGGTTTCCCGGTCCGCGCCGTCGTGCGGCACGCGGTGTCGAGCAAGACGGCACGCCTGGCCGACCGAGGCGTCGAACTCGCCGTCGGCGACATCGTGAGCGGGTCGGGCCTCACCGAGGCGTTCACCGGGTCCGCGGGCGTGTTCGCGCTCACCACTCCGTTCGAATCCGGCGTCGAGGCCGAGATCGGTCAGGGTCGTGCGCTGATCGAAGCCGCCACGTCCGCGTCGATCCCCTACCTCGTGTTCTCCTCGGTGGCCTCGGCCGATCGTCAGACCGGCGTGCCGCATTTCGATTCCAAGTTCGAGGTCGAGCAGATGCTCGCGGCCACCGAGATCCCGCACACGATCGTCGGCCCGGCCTACTTCTTCGACAACCTGCTCGGCGGAGCCGACGCCCTCGCGGCGGGCGTGATGCCGATCGCGATGCCCGCGGACAAGCCGCTGCAACAACTCTCGCGGCGCGACCTCGGCCGACTCGTCGCCACCCTGTTCGCCGCGCCCGACGTCCACGTCGGCCAGCGCATCGACCTCGCGTCCGATCAGCCGACGCCCGAGGAGATGGCGCGCATCATCGGCGACGTTCTCGGCACAACCGTCACGGCGGAGTCCTACGATCCCGAACGTATCGAGTCCGAGGACATGCGGGCGATGTTCACGTTCCTCGGCGACCGCGGGTACGAGGTCGACATCCCGACGCTGCACCGCCGGTTCCCTGATGTGGGCTGGCAGAGCTTCGCGACCTGGGCCGCGGAGGCGTTGCGCCGCTGACCCATACGGAACCCGGGCATCAGCCGTCGGAGCGTCGGTTGCCCTTCTCATCCCAGTGCTCGGCGACCTTCTTGCTCGGCTGTACGCGCGGCGGCTCGCCCGGCATCTTGGGATAGCTGGGCGGATAAGGCATGTCGCCCAGTCCGTTTGCGTCGTCGGCCTGCACCATCTCCAGCAGTTTCTCGACGCCGCGCCGGTGGCCGGCGATGTCGGCCCATGGGTCGCCGCGATCTTCCAGGAGCTTCGGGACGGTCGCGATGGTGCAGTCGTCCGGATCGACGTCGGCGAGTTCGTCCCACGTCACCGGCGTCGACACCCGGGCGCGGGCGCTGCGTCGTACGGAGTACGGGGATGCCATCGTGCGGTCGCGGGCGTTCTGGTTGTAGTCGATGAAGATCCGTTCTCCGCGTTCTTCTTTCCACCACGATGTGGTGACCGCGTCCGGGTCGCGGCGTTCGAGCTCGCGGGCGATCGCGATGACGCAGCGTCGGGTCGCGATGAAGTCCCACAGCGGTTCGATGGGCACGTACACGTGTACTCCCCGACCGCCCGAGGTCTTCACGAAACCGACGAAGCCGAGTTCGTCGAGCAGCGGCTTGAGCCCCTCGATCGCCACGCGCCGGACATCCTCGAAGGTCGTGCCGGGTTGCGGATCGAGGTCGATGCGAAGCTGATCGGGATGGTCGTTGTCGGGATGCAGGGTCGGCCAGGTGTGGAAGGTGACGGTGCCCAGGTTCGCGCCCCACACGAGATCCGCGGGCACCGTGGGCCGGATCGCGTCGCCGGTTCGCTTGGAGGGGAACACGATCGGGGTGGACTGGACATGCTCCGGCCGTTTCTTCGCGATGTGCTTCTGGTAGATCTCCTCGCCCTCGACGCCGTCGGGAAAGCGCTGCAGAAAGGTCGGACGGTCGCGGGCGGCGCGCATCAGCGGTCCGTCGACGCTGTCGTCGATTCCGAGTGCGAGGGTGCGGTAGTACCCGACGAGATCGCGCTTGCGGCCGCCGTTCTCGCCCAGTTCGGGGAAGTAGATCTTGTCCGGGTTGCTCATCCGGACGGCGACCCCGTCGACGTCGAGTTCCTCGGCGGGCGAACGAGATGCCATGTCATTCTCCTTCGAGGACGTCGTGCAGGTCGTAGGTCAGCGGGACGTCGAGCTGGTCGTAACCGCAGCTCTCCGGTTCTCGATCGGGCCGCCAGCGAAGGAATTTCACCGTGTGCCGAAAGCGATGGTTCTCCATCTGGTCATAGGCGAACTCCGCGACCAGCTCCGGACGGATCGGGATCCACTCCCCCGATTTCTCCGAACGCCACCGCGTCGGCTCGCCCGGCGATGCCTTCTCCGGGTCCAGCCGCATCGGCTCGAACATCTGCTGCAACTCGATCCGCTTGGCGTCGGAGAAGGCACCCGCCCCGCCTACCATCCGCAGTTCGCCGTCGTCGCCGTACAGTCCGAGCAGCATCGATCCGATCCCCGTGCCCGACTTGTGGATTCGATACCCGAAGATGACACAGTCCGCGGTCCGCTTGTGTTTGATCTTCAGCATCTCCCGCTTGTTCTCGACGTACACGCCGTCCAGTCGCTTGGCGACGACGCCGTCGAGCCCGGCGCCTTCGAAGGCGGAGAACCAGTCCTCGGCGACCGCCGGGTCGCTCGTCACCCGGCTGACATGCACGCGTCGGTCCCGGCCGCCCGGACCGACGGCCCGTAGCAGCGCTTCCCGGCGCACCTCGAACGGTTCGCCCATCACGCTCGTCGACTCCAGCGCCAGCGCGTCGAATCCGATGAAGATCGCCGGTGTCTTCTCCGCGAGCATGGTGACGCGCGATTCCGCCGGATGGATGCGCTGCGCGAGCGAATCCCAGTCGAGCCGATGCGTGTCGCCGATCAGTGCCGGCACCCCGATCTCACCGTCGAGGACCACCTTGTCGGGCAGTTCGTCCTTAACCGCCGCGACGATCTCGGGGAAGTACCGGGCCAGGTCCTTGCCGCCTCGCGATCCGATCGTCACCTCGTCGCCGTCGCGGAAGACCAACGCGCGAAAACCATCCCACTTGGGTTCATACGACCACGCCACCGAACCGTCGGGCTGCGGCGGCACGCTGGTCACCGCCTTGGCCAGCATCGGCGCAACAGGCGGCATGACCGGGAGATCCATGAAACTCATCGTTCCTCACTCGTCGACGGGACCGCAACGCCTACACGCCGCCGCATACCCGGCGTGTCGTCGTCCGGGCCGTTACAGGCAGACCGGCCGCGGCGCGGATTCTCATCGCCGACCGGTAATCTCGACGCGGTGTCGACGCAGCGAGCGGGCCGGTACGCGCCCTCCCCCTCCGGGGACCTCCACGTCGGCAATCTGCGGACCGCCGTGCTCGCCTGGCTCTTCGCGCGGACCACCGGCCGGCAATTCCTGATCCGGATGGAGGATCTCGACCGAGCCGTCGAGGGCGCGGATTCCCGGCAGTTGTCCGATCTCGCGGCCCTGGGCCTCGACTGGGACCCGCCCGTCGTCCACCAGACCGACCGGCTCGAGGCATACCGTGCCGTCCTCGACGACCTGCGCGACGCCGGCCGCACCTTCGAGTGTTTCTGCACCCGCCGAGAGATCCTCGACGCGCCGTCCGCACCCCATGCGCCGCAGGGCGCCTACCCGGGCACGTGCCGCGACCTCACCGCCGCCGAACGCGACGAACGCCGTGCCACCCGGCCACCCGCGATCCGGCTGCGGGCCGACGTCCGGGAGTACGGCGTCGATGACCTGCTGCACGGTCCCTACATAGGCGCGGTCGACGACTTCGTGCTGCTGCGCAACGACGGCACCCCGGCCTACAACCTGGCCGTCGTCGTCGACGATGCCGCGCAGGGCGTCGACCAGGTCGTCCGCGGGGACGATCTGTTGTCGTCGGCGCCCCGGCAGGCCTACCTGGCGGCGCTGCTCGGGAAGGCCCCACCGACGTACGCGCACGTCCCGATGGTGCTCAACGCCAACGGAATCCGGCTCAGCAAGCGGGACGGGGCGGTGACCCTGGCCGACCTCGCCGCCGCAGGGGTGGCGACGTCGACCGTGTTGTCTCGCATCGCCCATTCACTGGGGCTCGGTGGCCGGGACGAGCCCGTGCGCGCAGAGCAACTGGCGAACCGGTTCGACCCCGCCGCGCTGCCGGCCGAACCGTGGTTCCTGACGGCCGACGAGTGGACCTAGCGGCCCACCCTGCGGCCCCCGACCGCCTCCTACGCCGTGGTCGCCAGCAACCGCTGGAGCACGTCGTTGATGGTGATGAGTCCGACTGCGCGGCCCCCATCGGTGACGAGCGCGAGGTGGGCGCGCTGTTCCCGCATGGCGGTGAGCGTCTCGTACACCGGCTGCGCCGACTCGACGCTCAGGACCGGGCGCATGAGATCGGCCGCCGTGGTGCCGGGCGACGCGGTCAGGCTGTCGCGCACGTGCACGACACCGCGGACCGGCGCCCCGGACGCATCGTCGCGCACCAGCAGCCGCAGGTGGCCCGAGGTCCGGCCGGCCGTCTGGATCTCATCGGCGTCCGCGGCCGGACCGACTACGGCCAGATGGTCGTTGGGGGTCACGACGTCGCCGACGGTCAACGACTCCAGTTCCAGGGCACTCGTCAGGTGGGCGTGGTACCGCTCGTCGAGTGTGCCCACGGTGGCCGAGTGCTCCACCAGGTGTCGGAGGGCGTCGCTGTCCTGCCCGGTCGCGACCTGGTCCACCGGTTCGACGCCGACGCGCTTGAGGCACCAGTTGGCGAGGTGGTTGAGCTGGACGATGAACGGACGGGTCACCCACATGAAGGCGCGCATCGGGATCGCGAGCATGATCGCCGACTTCTCGGGGTGGGCGATGGCCCACGACTTCGGCGCCATCTCACCGACGACGAGGTGCAGGAACGTCACGATGACGAGGGCGAGGACGAAGCCGATCACGTCGGCCGACCAGTACGGCAGACCCCACCCGGCGAACAGCGGCGTGAGCCAGTAGTGCACAGCGGGTTTCGTGACCGAACCCAGTGCGAGCGTGCACACCGTGATGCCGAGCTGCGACCCGGCGAGCAGCACCGACAGTTCTGATGCGCTGCGCAGAGCTGCGCGGGCGCTGCCGCTGGTCGCAGCCGCGTCTTCGAGCCGGTGCCGACGCGCGGCGATGAGGGCGAACTCGACCGCGACGAAGAAGGCGCTGGACGCGATCAGGCCCACGGTGACGGCCGCGACGACCCACGGGTTATCCATTGTCGCTCTCCTCACCGTTCTCGGCCGGGTTCTTCTTCTCGCCCCGGTTCCTGTCTTCCGGGCTCTTCTCGCCCGGGTTCCTGTCGTCCGGGCTCTTCTCGCCCGGGTTGTTGTCGTTGTGTGCCACGCTCATCGACAGCAGAGCGGGGACGCGCTTGTCGACTTCGAGGACCGTGGCCCGCACGGTGCGGGGTGGCGCCTCGTCGTCTTCGAGCAGGGTCGACGGATCGGGATCGATCTCAATCGTCACCGTGTCCCCGACCTCCGGGAGTCCGACGAATTCGGCGATCACCAGTCCGGCCATCGTCTCGTAGTCGCCTTCGGGGAGGTCCCAGCCGACGGTCCGGGAGACCTCGTCGACGTGTGCGTCACCCCGCACGCGCCATCCCTCGGGGCTCTCCTCGATCGCGACGGTCGCCTCGGAGTCGTGTTCGTCGTCGATCTCGCCGACCAGTTGCTCGGCGATGTCCTCGATCGACACCAGCCCGTCGGTTCCGCCATACTCGTCCACAACCAGCGCCAGATGAACCCGCGAAGCCTGCATCTGGGCAAGCAGGTCGATCGCCCGCATCGAGGGCGGTACATAGAGCAGCTTGCGCGTGATGCTGGCTTCCGACAGCGGCAGCGCGAGGTCGACCGTGCGCAGATCGAGGCCGGCGGGAAACGGCTTCTTGCGCCGCGTCCGGGCCTGCTCGCTGACGCGGGCCCTTGCCGTCACGAAGGCCAGCAGGTCGCGGATGTGCACCATGCCCTCGGGATCGTCGAGCGTCTCGTTGTAGACCACGAGCCGCGAATGCGCAGCGCTCTCGAACAGGGTCATAAGCTCGCCGAGCGGAATGTCGCGCTTCACCGCGACGATGTCGGCGCGCGGCACCATCACGTCCGCGATGCGTCGCTCGTGCAGCGACAGGATGTTGCGCAGCATGGTGCGCTCGATCACGGAGAAGCCGACGTCCTCGGGCCTCGTGGCGTCGAGCACGACCTTGAGGTCGTCGCGGACCGAGCCGGCCTTCCAGCCGAACAGCGTGCGGATGGCGCGCAGCAGCCAGTTGTCGGCCGCCGGGCGCAGCACCTCGCCCTGCTGCACGACGGCAGGCAGGTTGCGCGGGCCTTCCGCGGTCTTTTCGGGGTTGGGTTCGGAGTCCGGCATTTCAGTTCACCCGTTCCCGCGGCCCGCATAGGGATCGGGAATGCCGAGCTGGGCGAGGATCTCGCGTTCCAGCGCCTCCATCGCCTCGGCGTCGTCGTCGTTCTCGTGATCGTAGCCGACCAGGTGCAGGAAGCCGTGCACCGCGAGGTGACTCAAGTGATGGTCGAACGGCTTGTCTTCCTCGTCGGCTTCCCGCCGCGTCGTCTCGTAGGCGATCGCGATGTCGCCGAGCATGCGCGGCATGTCGTCCGGCGCGTCCCCGGTCGGCTGCAGCGCGGGAAAGGACAGCACGTTGGTGGGCTTGTCGATGCCGCGCCAGTTGCCGTTCAACGTGCGGATGCCGGTATCGTCGGTCAGCATGACCGCGAGCTCGGCATCGTCGGTTTCGGCGTCGGCGATTTCTGCGGCTGCCGCGATGGCGCGATGAATCACGGCTTCCGCGCCCGGCTCCGATTGCCAGCAATCGGCGGTAACGAGGACTTCGGTCTGGGGCAGGGCGGGGCGTGCCATCGTTTCGAAATGTTGGAGACGGCCGGAACCTGATTTCCTCAGGTTTCCGGCGGCATTTTGTCGGGTCAAGTTTTTCTGGTCGCCGGTCGTGCCGGCAACCCCTCATAGGCGGCGACGATGCGTGCCACCAGCTCGTGGCGGATGACGTCTTCGGCCGTGAACTTCACCTGCGAGATGCCCTCGACGCCGTCGAGCAGCTTGCATGCCTCGGCAAGGCCCGAGGCCTGTCCGTTCGGCAGGTCGATCTGCGAGGGATCGCCGGTGACGATCATGCGGCTGTTCTCGCCCAGACGAGTGAGGAACATCTTCATCTGCATCGAGGTGGTGTTCTGCGCCTCGTCGAGGATGATGACGGCGTTGGTCAGCGTACGCCCGCGCATGAAGGCGAGCG
>FKKE01006109.1_pt4 | contig 12369 bp, 13 predicted proteins | sample 1106331 | NCBI WGS metagenome assembly FKKE01 (sample SAMEA3931202, study PRJEB13176) | freshwater metagenome | biome: Drinking water system; feature: drinking water; material: freshwater | place: China | collected 2013-02-06 | reverse complement strand
AGCCCTACCAGGGCGCGGCGACGGGGGTGGGCGGGATTCTGCGCGACGTGTTCACGATGGGTGCCAGGCCGATCGCTCTGCTCGATTCGCTCCGCTTCGGCTCGCTGGAGAAGCCGCTGAACCGGCACCTCTTCAAGGGCGTGGTGTCCGGCATCGCCGGCTACGGCAATTGCATGGGCGTGCCGACCGTCGGGGGCGAGGTGGTCTTCAACGACATCTATTCGCTGAACCCGCTGGTGAACGCCTTTTGCCTGGGCATTGCCAAGGCCGACAGAATCTTCAAGGGCACGGCTTCCGGCGTCGGCAATCCCGTGATCTACGTTGGCTCCAAGACCGGCCGGGACGGCATCCACGGCGCGACCATGGCCTCAGACTCCTTCGACGAGGGATCCGAGGCCAAGCGGCCGACGGTGCAGGTGGGCGATCCCTTTACGGAAAAGCTGTTGCTGGAAGCCTGCCTCGAATTGATGTCCGGCGATCTGCTCGTCGGCATTCAGGACATGGGCGCGGCGGGCCTGACCAGCTCATCCTGCGAGATGGCCTCGCGCGGCGGCAGCGGCGTGGAGCTGGACTTGTCCCAGGTTCCGCGGCGCGAGCCCGGCATGACGCCCTACGAGATCATGCTCTCCGAATCGCAGGAACGCATGCTCATGATCGCCAAGGAAGGCTGGGAAGACGCCGTGCTGGCGATCTGCCGCAAGTGGGATTTGGACTGCGCCGTGGTCGGGCGGGTCACGAACGACGGGTTCTTGCGCGTGAAGGACGGCGGACGAACCGTGGCCGAAATTCCGGCCAAGGCCCTGGCCGACGAGGGGCCCCGCTACGAGCGGCCCTATGCGCCGCCGGCCTATCAGGAGCATCTCCAAGCCTTGAACGTGGACCTCCTGCCGGACGTGAAGGCCGCGACGGGCGCGCTGCTCTCGCTGCTCGAATCGCCGACGATCGCAAGCAAGGCCTGGGTCTATCGGCAGTACGACCATATGGTCCGCACGAACACGATGGTCCGGCCCGGATCGGACGCGGCGGTGGTGCGCGTGAAGGGAACGAACAAGGCCCTGGCCTTGTCGGTGGATTGCAATGGCCGGTACTGCCTCCTGAGTCCTTACATGGGCGCGAGTTTGGCCGTGGCTGAAGCGGCGCGGAACCTCGTCTGTTCGGGCGCCCTGCCGATCGGCCTGACGGACTGCCTGAACTTCGGCAATCCCGAACGGTCGGACATCATGTGGCAGTTCGCCATGGCGATCGAGGGCATCAAGGACGCCTGCGAGGCGCTGACGATCCCCGTGGTGTCGGGCAACGTGTCCTTCTACAACGAGACCAACGGGCTGTCGATCTATCCCACGCCGATGATCGGGATGGTGGGCCTGATCGAGCCGGCGGATCGCGCGACCACGCAGTGGTTCAAGCGGGCCGGGGACGCCATCGTGCTGTTGGGGACGACGCGCGAGGACCTGGGCGGCACGGAGTATCTGCGCGTCGCGCACCATCGGGAGCAGGGGACGCCGCCCTATCTCAATCTGGACGAAGAACGGGCGCTGCAAGCCTGTGTGTTGAAACTGATCGGCGAGGGGCTGGTGCAGTCGGCGCACGATTGTTCGGACGGCGGGCTGGCCGTGGCCTTGGCCGAATGCTGCATGACGGGCGAGACGCCGCTCGGCGCAACGGTGCGGCTGGACGCGAAGGGGCTCCGGCGCGACGCGCTCCTCTTCGGCGAATCGCCGTCGCGCGTCGTGCTGTCGGTCGAGCCGGAGCAGGCCGACAAGGTGGTGGCTGCGGCTCAGGCGGCCGGCGTGGCGGCGGCCCGGATCGGCCAGGTCGGCGGAGCCAGGTTGACGGTCGAGGTAGCGGGAGCGGGCAAGGGGGCGGTCGTCGCTATCGATACGGAGGTCGGGGCCCTCTACGAGCGCTGGCGGTACGCGATCGAGCGAGCCCTTGAATCCTAGTGGGCATCTGGGCGAAGATAACCCGTCGTTCCCCCCGTCAGAGAGGCCACGCGTGCCGGTTCGTCTGATCACCCCCGACAAGTTCCACGACGAGTGTGCGGTCTTCGGCATCTACGGCCACAAGGAAGCCGCGAACCTCACCTACCTCGGCCTCTATTCGCTACAACATCGCGGGCAGGAAGGTTCGGGTATCGTCTCCTGCGACGGCGAGAATTTTTATCAGGAAAAGGGCCTCGGCCTCGTCGCCGACATCTACACCAAGTCCGTCTTGAAACGGCTGCCCGGTACCATGGCGATCGGCCACAACCGCTATTCGACGGCGGGCGGCGGCGGGCTAAAAAATGTCCAGCCCCTGACGGTGAATTTCGCCCTGGGCAACCTGGCGCTCGCGCACAACGGCAACCTGATCAACGCCGCGATGCTGCGGAACGAGCTGGAAGCCTACGGGTCGATCTTCCAATCGTCCATCGACTCCGAAGTGATCATCCACCTCATCGCCCATTCGCGCGCCGATACGATGCTGGCACGGGTGATCGACGCCTTAAGCCAGGTTCGCGGCGCCTACTCCGTCGTTCTGCTAACGGAGGATGGGGTTATCGCTTGCCGGGATCCCTTCGGGTTCCGCCCCCTGTGCTTGGGCAAGCTGCGCAACAGTTGGCTGGTCGCATCCGAGACCTGCGCCTTCGACCTGATCGGCGCGGAATTCGTCCGCGAAATCCAGCCGGGCGAGCTTGTCACGCTCAACGACAAGGGCGTGACCAGCTACCATCCCTTCGGGAAGGTGACGGCGGCTAAGTGCGTCTTCGAGTACATCTATTTCGCGCGGCCGGACAGCAAGATCTTCGGCTCGCGCTCGGTCTACGAGATTCGCAAGGCCCTGGGCCGGCAGTTGGCCAAGGAATCGCCGGTCGAGGCGGACATCGTGATTCCCGTGCCGGACTCTGGCGTGCCCGCGGCCTTGGGGTTTGCCGAGGGATCGGGACTGCGATTCGAGAACGGGCTGATCCGCAACCATTACGTCGGCCGTACCTTCATCGAGCCGGAGGATTCGATCCGGCATTTCGGCGTCAAGGTGAAACTCAACGCCGTGTCCGAAGTGCTGGACGGCAAGCGCGTGGTGGTGGTGGATGACTCGATCGTGCGAGGGACGACCAGCCGGAAAATCGTCAAGCTGCTCCGGCACGCGGGCGCGAAGGAAGTGCACATGCGGATCAGTTCCCCGCCGGTGGTGTCCCCCTGTTTTTACGGGATCGACACGCCGTCGAAGAAGGAACTCATCGCCTCCAGTCACACGATGCAGGAGATTCGCAAATACATCACGGCCGACACGCTCGGCTATTTGACGTTGGACGGCATGCTCAAGGCGGCCCCGGGCCAGCCCGGCACCTACTGCAACGCCTGCTTCACGGAAAAATATCCCATCCCCTTTACCAAGGCCGAAGAGCTGCAGCTCGGCCTCTTCTAGCCCCTCGTTCCTCGGTTGCCGCTCAAAAAAAGCCCATGTTAGGATGCAGGCCGGTCGATCGGGCCTGTCCAAGATCAAGAGGAGGGAGGCGACGATGAAACGCACACTGACGCTGTTCCTCATGCCGATAGCTGTCATGATGGTGGTCGGGGCCGCCGCGGCCCAAAGCTTTTTCAAGATCGGCGAGCCGGCGCCCAATTTTACGTTGACCTCGCTGGCCGGCGACACAGTCGCGCTGGAGAGTTTCCGCGGCAAGGTGGTGGTGCTGGGCCTATTTCACATCTGCGAGCCCTGCATGGAGCAGGGGACGAACCTGCAAAAGGTCTCCGAGGCGACGAAGGGCAAGCCGGTGGCCGTCGTTGGCGTGAACTCGTCGGGCAATTCCAAGAAGGATGTCACGGAGTTTCTCGCGGCCTTTCCCGTCAAAGTGACCTATCCCTATCTCTTGGATCCGAAACGGACGACGGACAAGCTCTACGGCGGCGGCAAGTTCATTCCGAACGTCTATGTGATCGACCAGAAGGGCGTGATCCGCTGGCAGCGCGTGGGCAACATGGACTTGGCCGGATCCGACGCGATTCTCGCGGAGGTCAACAAGTTGCTCGGCGCCCAGGCCGGCGGCGCGTGATCGGGCAAAGGGAAGGTAACGGGAAGGATTGCGGCATGAGCGAATGGGATGAAGGGAAACAACGGTTTATGGCTTTGGTTGCCGGGATCGACCAGGCCGTCCAAGTCGTGATTCCAACGACGCCGTCGAACAGTATGTTCCTGATCGCCCTGTCCAAGGGCACCAATCGGAAGTTCCTCACCATCCCGGAAGACGACATCCTTGATCTGCCGAGCGAAGCGGACATTGCGCGCAAGGTCGAGAAGATCGTCAAGGACGCCGTCGCGGGTCTGTGAGGGGGGAGAGGGCGTGAAGCAGGTACTGCCCGGCATCTGGCAATGGTCCTGGTTTTCCGAGGAGAAGCAGCTCGACTTCAATGGCCTGTTCCTGACGGTCGGCGACCATCGCATTCTGGTCGATCCGCCGCCGATGTCGGCCGAGGACCGGTCGCAGATCAATCGGGGCGGCCCGGTCGATTACGTCATTGTCACCAATCGGGATCATGAACGCGACGCGGCGGCCTGCCGGCAGACGTTCGATTGCCAGGTCATGGTCCCGGAGGCGGACGTCCCGCAGATGACCATCGTGCCCACGAAAACCTTCAAGGACGGAGAGTTGCTGCCCGGCGGCATTTGGGTCGTACACTTGCAGGACCAAAAATCTCCCGGTGAATCGGCCCTCTTCCTGCAACGGGGCAAGGGGATGCTGATTGTGGGCGATGCACTCATCGGTAAGCCGGCCGGTTCCCTGTCGATGTTGCCGGCGGAAAAGTACGCCGATCCGGCCAAAGCCAAGGCCGGACTGGCCCGGCTGCTCAAGTATGCCTTCGATACGATTCTGGTCGGGGACGGCACATCGATTCTGACCGGCGCCAAGGCAGCCGTGGAACGGACCCTCGCGTAGCCCCTCATGCGCACCACGAAATCCGAACAACTCAACCGGCAGGGCAACGAGCATTTCGCCAAGGGGTTCTACACGGACGCTTACGTCTGTTACGTCAAGGCGTTGGAATGCGATCGGCTCAGCGGCGATCGGCGGGCCATGGCGGCGACGCTGGGCAACCTCGGCAACATCTGCGCGGTCAGCGGCCGGCGCGAACAAGCGCAGGGCTACTACAACGAGGTGCTCGAACTGCAAACAATCCTGGGCGACGAGCGGGGCATCGGCACGACCTTGGCCAATCTCGGCAACCTGCGCGCCGACGCGGGCGAGTGGGAAAAGGCGCGGGCCTATTATTTGGAAGCGCGGGACCTCATGACGAAGACTGGCGACCACGCGGGGCTGGCCGTGCTCTATTCCGATCTCGGGCTGGTCTCGCGGGAGTCTGGCGACTATGCCGAGGCGATGCAACACTATGAACGGGCCGTGGAACTGATGCGGCACACCGGAAATCAGGGCGGCCTGGCCGATGCCTGGCGCATGATTGCCCGGACCCACGTGATGCAGGGACGGGCAGCCGATGCGCTGGCCTGTTGCCGCACCAGTCTGGACATCGCGCAGCGGCTCCAGGACGAATTGCGGGTCGGCGGGGCCTGGTACCTGATGGCGGACTGCTGCGAGCGGCTGGGGCAGATCGACGACGCCGTCGATCTCCTCGAACGGGTCGTTGCGGTGGATCGCAAACACGGCCTGCCCAAGCTCGAAGAAAACACGCGGCGGCTCGACTCGCTTCGCGGCAAATTGGCGCAGGTCTCCGGCGGAGAGCAGGTATGAGCGACGACGCGCGGTCCGCCGCTCCGGCATGGAACGAGGCCAGGGCCTTGCTGCGCCGCCAGGAGCCGGCGTTCGACGAATTGGAGCCGGGCGGCCCCTTGATGCTGGCGCTGACCGACGAGTGGATGCTGGAGGTCACCCCGGACGGCCGGGTGATTTGCCAGACGGGCATGGCGATGGAGGACGTCCACAGTCTGCTGTCGGACGGGACGGCGGAAGACCTGGGTTCTGACGAGTTGGCCAAGCAGGCGAGGAATTACCTGCTGCCGATCGTCGCCAAGGTCCGCCGGCACTTCCTCGCCGCCGGCTTCGAGGAAGTCAGCGAGATGAATGCCGACTACGTGGCCATCCTCTTTCAGCGGCCGGTCGATTTCGCCGATGTGCGCGCGGTCGGCGAGGCCGTGCAATGGTGCAAAGCCCAAGTGGGGCGCTGACCGTACGGTGAAGCCCCCGCACCCGCAAGACGGCGCCGTCGCGATCCGGACGTTCGAAGATTTCCGCGAGGCCGTCTTCGCCTACCGCCTGCCCCGTGTCATCCTCACGGCCTTGGACCTGAATCTGTTTACGGTTGTCGGCGGCAAACGGTGGACGATCCCCGCGCTGGCCGCGAAGCTGCGCGTCAGCCGGCGCGGGCTGGACATTCTGTGCCGAAACCTGGCCGCCGCCGGTCTGCTCGTGAAGCGTGGCTCAGTCTATCGCAATGGTCCGCTGGGCCTGGCCGAACTGAACGCCAAGAGCCCGGCCCATCGCGGCGCCTATCTCGATCTCCTTAAGGGCCAATGGGCCGAGTGGTCTCAACTCACGACGCACGTGCGGAGCGGGAAACCGCTGGATGCTGACGAGCCGGACGAACCGGCCTATCGTCGCAGGTTTTCCTGGGCCATGCACCATCGCTCCCTCGTGATGGCATCCGAGGTGGCCGCGCAGCTCGACCTGGCAGGGGCCGAAACCCTGCTCGATCTCGGCGGCGGCCCCGGCACCTATGCACTGGCCTTTCTCGCCAGGAATCCTCGTCTCCGTGCCACGGTCTGCGACCGGGCACCGGCCCTTGATGTGGCGCGGTGCATCGCCAAGACCGTCCCGCACGGAACGCGCCTCTCGTACCTGCCGGTGGATTTCATGCGGGAGCCGGTGCCGGGCCGGTATGACACGATTTGGTATTCCAATGTCCTGCACATCTATTCGCCGGACGAGAACCGGCGGCTCTTTCGCCGGCTGCTGCGCGCGCTCAATCCCGGCGGACGTCTCCTGATCCATGACGCCTTTCTCCACGACCGGGAAGGGCTCTATCCGCTGGAGTCCGGCCTGTTCGCCGTGACCATGCTCCTGGCCACCGAGCGCGGCGACATCTATCCCTCGCGGTCCGTGGCGCAATGGCTCCGCGAGACGGGGTTTGCGCGGGTGACGAAGGTGTCGATCAGGAAGGGGACGGGGGATTGGGACGACGGGATTCTTGAGGCGAGAGTGCCGTCCCGGTCACGTTCAAAAAACCCCGCCCGCCGAAGACGATCAAGAGAAAATTGACCCCTCCGCTGGCCAGACTCAGGCCGATGCGCCAGGGGCCTCCCGGGCCTTTCGTCAGGTCCTGCACAAAGGTGGCGATGTCCAGGGCCAGGCCGACGGTGCCGTAGATGACGGCAGCCATCAGGGCCCATCGAGCCTTGGTCCGCAGGGAGCCGATCAAGAGCAGCGGGAGGCCATAGAGAAAGCCGATGCGGACGATCGGCCAACCCGGTTCTCCCTCCGAGGGCGCAAGGGCCGCCAGTCCGATCAGAAGAGCGAGCAGCAGCGCCAGGATTTGGGGAATGGACATGGCCGGACTATAGCAGGACGGCGAAAACCCTCGCCAGCGCAAACCAGGGCATTGGACATCGTCGAGACATGGCCATGTCGCTACCGGACGGACAGACACGTCTCTTGATCTACGACGGCGAGTGCCGCCTCTGCGTGACGGCCAAGGAACGGCTGGAAGGGGGAGGCGGGGACGAGGCGATCCGATGGGTGCCCTACCAGAGCGAAGAAGCGGCCCAATGTCTCGCGGGAGAATATAAGCCCGGCCGGCCCGACGTAGCGTTTCTGGTGGAACCGGATGGAACGGTCACGCGCGGGCTGGAGGCGTTTCTACCGCTCGTGCCGGGGCTGAAGGGCGGGCGGATCGTCCTTGCCCTGATGAACATGCCCCTCGCGCGGCCGCTTGCCCTGCTCCTCTATCGAGTCGTCGCCCGCCACCGCTACCGCCTGTTCGGGCAGGTTCCTCCAGGAGCAAAGGTGAAGGATTAAACCATGGATTGGATCATGCTCTTGGGGCTTGCGGCTGGAACCTTGACGACCATCGCCTTCGTCCCGCAGGTGCGCAAGACCTGGAAAACCAAGTCGGCGCGGGACATGTCCTTCGGCATGTTGGCGACGTTCTGCACCGGCGTGCTGCTATGGCTGGTCTACGGACTGCTGATCCGTTCCCTCCCGGTGATCCTGGCCAATACCGTCACGCTGCTGCTTGCCGGCGCCATCTTGGCGTTGAAGATCCGCTACGATTAGCGAGTGTGCGGGCGGAAGATCGCTTCTGCTGGTGTGCGACAAGTGACCGGTCGGCTAGTTTGCCGATAGCGGCTGCACGGTGATGTCTTTCTGCGGGTCCCCTCCGTCGTCGTGACCGTCCTTGCCGATGCTGTAGAGCGTGCCATTGGCCGGGTTCCAGAGCATGGGAATGCCGGTGAACGGGTCGTAATACTGTTGGCCGGCCCGGCCGACGCGTACCGCCATCTCGCTGTCCTTGGCGAACCACTTCAGCTTGACTTGCAATCCGGCCAGTCGTAGCCGGGCGTCCGTTTCCATGATCCGGTCGAAAAAGGGCTGCCAGCGAGGTTCCGGCTCCGATTCGAAGATGTTGTCGATGGGATTGACGAAGTGGTCGACGATTTCCGAATGGGTCGTGCGGGCCAAGTCCAGGAGGACGGGGAGCGGGCTCTTGGGCACCTCGGACGCTTGGATGAGGCCCGCATAAAACGCGGCGTAGATGTTCAAGGTCCGCTGCTTCAGCTTGGGCCCGTGCGCCAGGATGTTGGTCGGGATCGGGTGGGCGGCTCGGTCCAGGGCATCCGCGCTCATGCCCGCCAGCCCGAAAATCCAGTACAGGGCATTGTTCGAATCGATCTGTTTGGCGTTGGACGTGGGCGTGTAGAGGTTTTCGAAGTGTTTGACCGCCAGGTGAAACTCGCTTTGCAGCGGCCAATGCAGCGACCGTTCTGGCGGCGTGAGCGCGCGGAGGGCCGGCTCCAGTTGTCTGACGACCTCAGGTCCGACCGTCGGCTGGCGCAGGGCGTCGGAGAGCAGGAGCGCGTCTTCGTCCACGATGGCCGCTGCGGCGATTTTTAGGGGGAGGGACTTGGCATTGCCCAAGACGCCCCGCCATATCGCTAGGTCGCGAGCCGTGCGTTCGAGGCCGGCCGGCAAATTTTGAGCCCATCCTTCGGCCAGGTACAGGCGGCGGGCTCCGTAGAGGTCGGCCAGCCGGGGCGCGCCGGATTGGCTGAATCCCCAGTCGTCGAAGGGAGACGACAGCCACAGTCGATAACGGTCCACCAGCACGCCGTGCGACGCCAGAAGACCGGCTGACGGATCGGCCAGCTCGCGCAGTTGCGCGACCGGCGGTGCGTCCGCGCGCGCATAGAGGCGCGGCAGCGTCTCGTTCGGAATGCGGGCTTCCAGCCGCCCTTCCCGCTGATAGTCGAACACTTGATAGGCCTGGTCGCTATTGGCCTCGATCCAGATGTCGTAGCCGACCTGAAACGGGTCGGCGGTGATCGGGGCCGTGAAGCCGAGGAGCAGGAAATAGCCGTTGGTTTTGGGGTCGGACAGGCTCCGGGCCGGCGTTTGTTGCAGGGTCAGGTAGGTTTCGCTGGGGTCTTCGCCTTTCCCCAGCCAGAGGGTATGGGCGAGTTGGGAGCCGGCCCAGATGATCGCCAGGACCAGCGAGAAAATCATGTATTTGCGCATGCGGAATCGGGACTTTCGTTGGAGGTGATTCGGTGCCGACGACGGGAGGTCGTCGATCGAGCGGCATTGTACTCGGAAGGGAGCGGGAGACCAAGCGAGTGGGCGTTTTGCGACACTGCGAGGGAGCGGACGCGTCCCCCGCACGCGGCTTGACAAGCTTCTCACGGCTCGCCTATTGTGGGCGCCACATAACGAGTGCTGGGTGAAGGGAAGAGGGTGCGAGTCCCTCGCGGTCCCGCCGCTGTATTGGGAGCGACCCCCGCGAATGCCACTGTCCGCGTCGGCGGATGGGAAGGTGCGGGCAGTAGATCAATCTCCCTGAGCCAGAAGACCTGCCCGGCCGATGACCGTCTTTCCCTCGTGGGCTGGGGAAAGGGTGAGGGTGAAGCAAGCGGGTGCAATCCTCAGGGTCCTATCCAGGCCTTGAGGATTTTTTATTTTTGGCACGCTGAAAACGGCTTCCCGCGGCGTTCTCGCATCGTGCCGAGCCTGCGACGTACGAGCGACCGTACGCCTCGGCTTTGCGCTCGCTGCGGCCTTGCGGAAAAACCGTTTTGAACGTGCCGAGTGGCGTGGGTGGATCTGTGGCGTCATGCTGTGCCTTGTGTCGTTGGATGTTGGGACGGTTCTTGCCGATGAGACATCGGATATGAAACGGCGGCAGCAAGGCATCCTGACCGGCATGCCCTTCATGGCCAACCTGGCCCCGCGGACCTTCGTCGACGATCTGGGGCGCAAGCTCTATTTGGCCAAGACGCCGGAGCGCATCCTGTCCCTGGCGCCCAGCGTCACCGAGATCCTGTACAGCGTCGGGCTGGACCAGGAAATCGTCGGCGTCACGCCGTTTTGCGACTATCCGGCGCAAGCGCTCGCCAAACCCAAGGTCAGCTATGCGACGCCGAATTTGGAAGCGATCGTCGCGCTCAAGCCGGATCTGATTCTCGCGCCGAGCACCTTTCTCCGCGCCGATCTCTTGAACAAGCTCGAACAGCTCAAGATTCCCGTTTTCATTTTGGATGCACAAACGATCGAAGACATTCCCTCCCATGTCCAGACCGTCGGCCGTATGGTCGGCCGGACCCAGGAGGGGGACCGCGTCGCCACGGAGCTGCGCGGCCGCATGGCGGCCCTCAAGGCCAAGGTGGCCTCCTTGCCTAAACCCCGGCTGCTGTACGTGCTCAACAGCGAGCCGCTCATCACCGTCGGACCGGGGAGTTTCATCCATCAGATGATCGAAGTGGCCGGCGGCGCCAACGTGGCCGCCCGCGCCAAGGCGCCCTATCCGCGTCTCAGTCTCGAAGAAGTGCTGAAAGAAGACCCGGAGATCCTCCTGTTTCCCGTCGGCAAGGCGGAAAGCGTCTCCGAGAGCGAGCAGCAGCAGTGGCAGCGGTGGACGACCTTGTCCGCCGTCAAGCATCAGCGGTTCCATCGGATTCCCGCCGATCTGTTGAACCGTCCGGGCCCGCGCATCGCGCAAGCCTTGGAAGAGCTGGCGCGGATCATCCATCCGGAAGCCTTCGCCGGCGCGTCGGGGCCGTCATGAAGGCGGTCGTCCAATCGTCCCACTCCGCTGCGTCGTCGAAAGAGGCCGCTGGCTCTTTGACCACGGTAGCCCGTGCGCATGAGCGGGAGGGCACGCCGGCTTCCCTGTGGCCTGGACGTGCGCGCCTTTCGCCGACCCGCTGGCTGGTCACCCTGGCCCTGTTGGCCGCCGCCGCGTTTGTGGGGCTGCTGGTCTGCGTCCAGTTCGGCGTGGAGCGGATCGGTCTGGCCGACGCCGTCCGGATCCTCGCGGACACGTTTCGGGAGGGGCAGGCGGATGTCCCGGCCGAGGTGATTCTCCTGCACGTCCGCTTACCGCGCGTGTTGTTGGCCTTCATGGTCGGCGGCTGCCTGGCGGTCGTCGGCGTGGGACTCCAAGCCCTCCTGCGGAATCCCCTGGCCGATCCCTACGTCCTGGGCGTCTCCAGCGGTTCGGCGCTCGGCGCAGGCTTGGCCATCCTGTTCGGGCTCACGGGAACCGTGCTGGCCTTCTCCGCCGTGCCCCTCTGCGCCATGATCGGGGGACTGTCGGCGGTGCTCGTCGTCTATCGCATCGCCGCCTCCTATGGGTACGTACCCGTCCACACCCTCTTGCTGGCGGGCGTCATTCTCAACGCGATTTTTTCGGCCCTCGTGATGTTCGTCACCTCGATCATGGAGCCCAACCGATCCTTCGGCATGATGGCCTGGCTGATGGGCACGCTGACGGCGCCGGACTATCCGGCCATGCTGGTGTTGGGCGTCTATGTGGCGACCGGGACCGTCGTGCTGTTTCGCCAGGCGGCGGCGCTCAATCTGTTGACCGTGGGCGAGGAAGCCGCGCGGTCGCTTGGCGTGGATGTCGAGATGGTGAAGAAAACGGTCTTTTTTACATCGGCGCTGTTGACGGGCGCCGTGGTCTCGGTCAGCGGCATGATCGGGTTCGTCGGCATGGTCATCCCCCATGCGCTTCGTTTGACCGTCGGGCCAGACCATCGGCTGTTGTTGCCGGCGTCGGCGCTGGTCGGCGGGATGTATTTGATGGCGGCCGACACGGTCGCGCGCACGCTCTTGGCGCCTGCCGAAATTCCCGTCGGCGTCGTCACCGCGCTCGCCGGCGGGCC
>FKKE01002654.1_pt1 | contig 12375 bp, 13 predicted proteins | sample 1106331 | NCBI WGS metagenome assembly FKKE01 (sample SAMEA3931202, study PRJEB13176) | freshwater metagenome | biome: Drinking water system; feature: drinking water; material: freshwater | place: China | collected 2013-02-06 | reverse complement strand
ATGAACGAGTACGACAGCGAGCTGGTCCGCTCGCTGCTCAAAGCCAAAGGGTTTTCCTTCACGGAGGATCGGGAGCGCGCGGATGTCGTGCTCATGAACACCTGCGCCATCCGCGAGAACGCCCATAGCAAAGTCTACGGCCATTTGGCGGACTTGAAGCCCATCAAGCGGTCGCGCAACCTCGTCGTCGGCGTCCTCGGCTGCATGGCGCAAAACCTCAAACAGGAGCTCGCCGACCAAGCGCCGATCGTAGACGTTCTCGTCGGTCCGGACGGCTATCGCCGCCTGCCCGACTTGCTCCTCGACGCCCTTCACGCCCAGGAGGAAGGACTCTCGCGTAAAGGCTTCGCGGTCGACCTGTCCGAGTATGAGACCTATGAGGGCGTCGTCCCGGATGAGCCGGCTGGAGTCAACGCCTGGCTGGCCGTCATGCGCGGCTGCGACAACTTCTGCACGTTCTGCGTGGTGCCTTACACCAGGGGACGTGAGCGCTCACGCGACCCGCAGGGCATCCTGCAGGAAGCGCAGGGCCTGATCGCACGAGGCTGCCGGCAGATTACACTCCTGGGGCAGAACGTGAACTCCTATCGATATGAGGACTGGGATTTCGCCAAGCTCATGACGGCGGTCGCCGATTTGCCGGGGTTGACGCGCGTGCGGTTCATGTCCCCCCACCCGAAGGACTTCCCCCCCGCCCTCCTGGATGCGGTGGCCGGCCATCCCAAGATCTGCAAACACATTCACCTGCCGGTGCAGTCCGGTAATGATCGTATTTTGACCCTGATGGACCGGACCTATTCGCGGAAGGAGTATCTGGCGCTCGTGGAGGAGATCCATCGGCGACATCCCGGCATCGCCCTGACCACCGACGTGATCTGCGGCTTTTGCTCGGAGACCGATGAGGAATTCATGGACACCTATCGGTTGGTCCAGGACGTGAGATTTCACGCCGCCTTTGTCTTCAAGTATTCGGAACGCAAGAACACCATCGCCGCCCGCAAGTACCCCGATGACGTGTCGGAAGCGATCAAGTCCGACCGGGTTGCCAGACTGGTGGATCTCACCAAAGGCATGGCCCTTGAGAAAAACCGCGAGGAGATCGGCCGGACGGTCGAGGTCCTGGTCGAAGGTGATTCGAAGCGGTCCTCCGACCAGTGGATGGGCCGGACGGACACCTTTATCACCGTCGTGTGGGACAAGGCCGCGGCTCACCTCCGCCCCGGCGATCTTGTCCCCATTCGTATTCAGCGCGCCTCCGTGACGACCCTGTTCGGCATGCCGACCAAGGGTGCCATACCGGCTGCCTCGGCCTAACCGACAAGAACCGCCTGTACCTGGGCGCACCGCCCACCACTGAGCAGGAACCACCCCAAGACCGCCCCTTGCGTAAGCGTAAAAGGCAGCTATACTTCGAGCAAAGGTTTAACCCGTCCGATCCGATAAGAAAAGGACGCGTGGCGAGCCCGGATACAGGGGTCTCGACGAAAGGATAGGGATAGTCGTTATGAGCCTGACACTCGAGAATCTGATTTCGTATGGACTGGTGGCGTGGATGCTCGCGGGTTTTGTATTGATGGGATTGAATATTTGGTAGCCAGCCTCTCTCGTACTTCCTCAGCGGCGGAAGCCCCCCGATTCCACAGTCGCCGTCGCATCACTTCCCACACATGATCCTGGGCCTCCCGTAACGCATCGCCGGATTTTGCCGCGAGCTTGACGGCCAAGCCGGTCACAGCCGGCGGCGAGACGCCAGTGTCCCTTGTCTTGCTTCTTCTGGTACGTTCCCTCGTGTGCACCCGGTCACAGCCCTTGTCGGGGTTCGTGTACTCGCTCCAGGGCTCCGGCTTCACCAAGCCCTTGGACCGATTCACGATCTTAAACTGCCCGTCTCCTAAGATTTTGCCGATCAGAACCGGCTTCCACGTGCGATGGTTGGCTTCATCCATCTTGATGTCCCCGCCCGGCGCCAACACAGAGAACAACGACGTTCCAGTGGCGCGACGATTTCATAGAAGATTGCCCTCGATCATCCAGCTTCAGGCAATCCTATCGAGATGTCCACTTCAGGATCAAGCAACCGCTGGCTGGACGGAATGCGCCGCGAGGCAGGCGGCACGGCGTGGCCTGCCTATGCATGAGCTTACTGCTCCCTCCGGTTCCGGCTTTGTGCTCCGCACAGCCGTAGAGGAACCTGGGCCAACCACGCCGGACTGCGATAGCTATCTGAGCACGACGCATCGTGCCGCTTTCGAGCCGGCGCATCCGTCGTCAGCCAGCCAGCAATCTGCCCTTGAGCTAGCTGACTTCGATCAGCTCGCGGTGGAAGAGAACGACTTCGCGGGAAAGGGGCTGACGGTAGACCATGCGGGAGTAACAGGCATAGGTGACGTAGGTGTCGTGCAGGCAGTATTCGGCGATCTCCTTCCCCTGCCCCTTCTCCCACATCTCCCCGACCTGCTTCCCGCTGCCGGACTTGGTTTCGACATTTAAGGCACGGGCCAAGACATCCAGCTTCACCCAGCCGCGCGATTCCCAGTTGCTCCAGACCGCCAGCGTGTCATAGACCGGCTCGGTCCGGAACTTGGCGAGGCTGATCTCCACCGTCGGTTTCACCTGGTGGATGATGGAACGCTTCTTGATAAACGGCAGGTCGAAGCCCAGACCGTTGTGGGTGATATACAGAGACGGTCGAATGACGCCGATCTTTTCCCAGAAGAGGCGCAGGAGTTCCCGTTCATTCCTCCCGTACCAGGCAATCGAGCCCTGGGGATCGAGGCCGTCGGTCAGGAGAATGAGGCCGATACAGACGATGCGGCTGAAGGTGCCGTCGAAAGCGGACTTTTCATACTCCTTGTCCTGCTGGCTGCTCTCCGCAACTTCAAGTAAATCTTGAGGTGAGATGAGCGAAGCACCTGACATCTTGGCCCACTCCTCCTTTGGCATCATCACCGTTTCGATATCGAGCACGACCTTCATGGGAATACCTAAGAGCTGATGGCTACTGGCACACGGCGTACGGCCAAGAAAAGACTTTCAGACTCGGGCCTTCTTCTTACCATAGGCTCGAGGCTATATGCTATACGCTCCGTTCTTCAGCGCCTCGACCACAGGACGGTCGGCAGGCGGGAAGTCATAGGCTCCAAGCTCATCGGGTCTGACCCAGACCAATTCGTCACACCCCAGAGCGTGGGGCTCGCCCATTGCAATCGTACACTGAAAGAAGTTCAGCTCGACGGTCTTCTCCGGATAGGCGTGACGAATCACTTCAACCAACTTGAAGCCTTTGACCTCAATGCCGCATTCTTCTCGCAGCTCCCGGTGCAGGCACTCCTCCAGTGATTCACCCCCCTCCCGCTTGCCGCCGGGGAATTCCCAGAGTCCCTCCAGATGAACACCGGCTTTCCGCTTGGTGATGAGATAGCGACCGTCACGCATGACGAGACCGGCAGCGACTTGGACGACCGAAGATTCACGTGAGGCGTGAGGCGTCAGAGGTGAGGCGATCGGTCCTGTCACTCTTGGTCCCTTTCCTTATGCCTCACGCCTCCCCCTTTACGCCCCCCGTCGAACGGAAACGACTTGCAGAAGTCTTTCATGGGACAGAGGAGGCAATAGGGATCCCTGGCGGTGCACTGCAGTGCGCCGAAATCCATGAGCGCCTGGTTGAAGTCATAGCCCTTGCCGCGCGGAATCAACGTTTCCGACAGCTCCCATAAGGCAGCCTTTTGCGCCTTCGGCTCACCGGTGGCGATGAACACACGATACAAGACTCGAATGACGTTCGTATCGAGAATGGGCGCATCTTGGTTGAAGGCAAAAGATCGGATGGCTCCTGCGGTATAGCGGCCGATCCCCTTGAACGATAGAAGCTCCTCAGCATCGCTCGGCAGCGAGCCGTCGTAACGTGCCACCGTTTCCTTGGCGATGCTGTGCAGCCGGTACGGCCGGATGTTATACCCGAGCGGATACCAGGTCTTTCGCACCTCTTCCGGCTTGGCCGAGGCTAACTCTCGAAATGAGGGATACTTCCCCAAGAACTCGTGGTACTTGGGGATGACGCGGTCCACCTGTGTCTGCTGCAGCATCACCTCAGAAACCAGGATGTGGTAGGGATCGTTGGTGTTGCGCCAAGGCAGATCGCGGCCGTGTTCGGCATACCAGCGTAGGAGCCGCTGTTGAAAGCGCCGCTTCTCGCCGGCGAGCACTTGCACCACGGACGCGGCGCGCTTGCGCGCTTGCTTGGAGGGCACGGTTGGACGTCGCGAGCGGGCCGACTGTCGACGCGGCATCAATTCTTTTTGAGATTGGACGGGCTGCCGAATTGTCCGCGACCCCCTTTGGCGTCGTCGGTGGCGTTCTTGAAAGCCGGCGAGTAGCTGCCGAATCCTTCCCAGCCGTGAAGAAACTGCGCGACCAAGACGGGGGTCTTCCGACTCGAATCTTCCACTCCGAGCTGGGACGGACTTTCACTCGTCACTCGGCCGATGGCCGTGATTCTGGCCCACATCTTGAAGTTCATCGACAGCTGCTTCGGATCCACGATCGCCCAGAAGGCATCCCGCTCATCGCGAGAAACCGGAATGTGCGGTTCGAGGTCCGCATCCAGCGGGCGATTGCGCACATAGAGCCACATACGCCCCTGCTGGTCGTTGCGCGCGTCGACGATGACGCCGCCGAGGGCCACCAGCTTCCCCTGATAATTCTCGGGTTGGCGACTCAACATGCCGAAGGTGATGGTTTGATCGATCCGATCACGATATTGGCTGGGAATGGGACTCGTCTTCGTGGCGCAGGCGGGCAGGCCGAGCAGAACCGTCAGGGCTCCGACCATCATCCGGACCGCGACCATCTCTCGCATGGCACATGGCATAGGATCACATCCTCTAAATTGTGAATGAAACGAAAGCAGCGGTCATACACCCGATTCGAGCGTGAGAAAGACTACACCTAGGGGAGCGGGCTTGTCTAGCCGTGTGGGGACACGGATTTGTCCGGTTCGCCGAGCGGAAGCTGCAGGAGGGAGTAGGGATTGACACGCGCGCCGTTGATCTTGATGCCCAGATGCAGATGAGGACCGCTGGCCCGGCCGGTGGCCCCCACCTTGCCGATCACGCCGCCGCGTCTGACCGGCTCTCCGTCTTTGACCAGCACTTCCGCCAGGTGGAAGTACATGGAATAGAGCCCAAGGCCATGATCGAGAAAGACGCCCTTGCCGGAAAAGAAGTGGTCGGCGGTCAGTCGCACCACCCCGTCGTTCATCGCCAGCACATCGGTCCCCATCGGGGCCGCGATGTCCTCCCCATTGTGGGGATTCCGCTGCTGGCCGTTGATAATGCGCGCACGCCCGAAGGCCCCGGAGACGTGGCCATGGACCGGTTCAATGAACGCCCCGCTCCAGAGCCGCTGCGGCGATGCGCCGCTGAGCGCCACCCGCACCTGCTCTTGCTCGACCTTGACGCGCGCCAGATCCTCTTCGGTCAGATCGACCTTCTCCTTGGGCAACTTCAAATGCTGCGTGGGAAACTTTTCTTTGAAAATCAGCACATGGTAACTCAACCGCTTGGCGTGGTCCGGATAATTGATGTCGATGCCCAACTCATGGGTGCCCGGCTTGTCCTCCATATCCAAGCCCAGCAGGCCGAGATACCGTCCATTCTGCCCGACACCGGGCGCCTGAAAGAAGGGCACGGTGCGGGCCAGGAACCGCCCGACGACCTCAACCGGCGTTCCCTCCACCGGCACGGTAACCAGCAACACCTGGCCCTGCTTGGCGCTGAGCTGCCCGTCCGTTCCACGGCCGTCGTTCGTCGGCGCGCTGGGCAGGAACTCGATCGGGAAGATACTGGCGAAGACGATCACTCCGGTGATCGCCAGCCGATCGCGGCAGCGTGTGCGAAAAAAAGACCAGGAAGGCTCGCCCGTGCTCATCGGCCTCATCGGAACGCGCGCAGGCCGGACACCTGCGCGACCAACTCTTCCACTCGCCGGTTCTGCGCGCTGAACGGGTCCATGCACAGGATCGTTTCTTCCCAATAGCCGTTCAGCTTCAAGTAGGTCCAGTCCACCGTATAGGAGCGGTTCTTGGCGCGCGCGAAGCGGATGAAGTCGCCCCGCACCTTGGCTCGCGTGCTCTGCGGCGGCACGGACATGGCCCGCTGCACCGCATCCTCGTCGACGATCCGATCCATCAGCCCCTTGTTTTCCATCAGATAAAAGAGCCCGCGCGTCCGCTTGACGTCGTGATATTGGAGATCCATGAGAAAGACGCGCGGGTCGTCCCACCCGCACTCCTTCCTATCGACGTAGGACTGGATCAAGAGCCGCTTGGCCACCCAATCCACCTCGCGGGTCAGCTGCATGGGATCGTCGCCGAGTTTTTCCAGCACGTAGCCCCACTTGGCCACGACGTCGTCGATGACCGGATGGTGGGGTTGGGTCGCCACGTAGTCTAAAGCCCGCTCGTAATAGATCTTCTGAATCTCGAGCGCGCTCATTTGTCGGCCGTCGTCGAGCTTCACCTTCTTCTTGAGCGTCGGATCGCGGGAAATTTCCCGAATTGCCTTCACGGGATCTTCCAGCTCCATGGCCGGCACCGTGAACCCGTCCTCGATCATGCTGAGCACCAGCGCCGCCGTGCCGACCTTCAGATAGGTGGCGTACTCGGACATGTTCGAATCGCCGACGATGATGTGAAGCCGCCGGTACTTTTCGGCGTCAGCATGGGGCTCGTCGCGCGTATTGATGATGCTGCGCGAGGACGTCGTCGACGAGGAGGTCTTCTCGTGAATGTGCTGGGCCCGCTGGGAAATGAAGAACACGGCCTTGCCGGAGACCTTCAACACCTTGCCGCTGCCTGAGAAGATCGGCCGCGACACGAAGAACGGAATCAACTGCTCGGTCACCTTCCAGAAATCCACGTCGCGCCGCATGAGATAGTTTTCATGGCACCCGTAGGTGTTGCCGAGGGAGTCCGTGTTGTTCTTGAAGATGTAGATTTCCCCGGAGAGCCCCTCTTCCCGCAGCCGTTCTTCCGCCGCCGGCAGGCAGGCTTCGAGCAGCCGCTCCCCGGCCTTGTCGTGGATCACGAGATCCAGAATGTTGTCGCACTCCGGCGTGGAGTACTCGGGATGACAGCCGGTGTCCTGATAGAACCGGGCACCGTTCACCAGAAAGGCGTTCGACGGCCAGCTGTTGGGAATCAGTCCTTCAAAGATATAGCCGAGCACCTTTTCCATTGGGAGGTAGATCCGCCCGTTGGGAGAAAAGATGAGCCCATACTCGTTCTCAAGCCCGAAGATGCGCGGTTTCACGTGGGAGAAATCCAGCTGTGACGGCTACTTGTGCAGGATACACCGCGCCTCCCCGATCTTCAAGAACTCCGGTCAGTTCGGCACGGAGGCTGGATAGGCTTACGACAGGAGTTGGCGGGATTCGGTCGGAGAGATGCGGCGGAACTTGCGCCCTTGCCGGTTTCGGTCCAGGACGGCGATTTCGATCCCCTCCAGCGGCAGTTTCTGGTTGGTGACGCTTTCCAGAGCCGCCACGCAGAGGGACAAAGCGTTCTTGAGGGTCATCGGTTCGCTCTTGTACCGTTCCTTGAGATGGACCTGGAGCGCTTCGGCCCGCCCGCCGATCGCGGTGAAGCCCCTCTCGTCGATCAGACTGCCGTCGAAGGAAATCCGGTACATCTCGTTGGGCCCGCCGTTCTCCCCCACCTGCACGACAAGAATTTCGACTTCGAGCGGTTTCAATTCCTGGCTGAAGATCGTCCCGAGCGACTGGGAATAGGCGTTGGCCAGCGAGCGCGCCGTCACATCCTCGCGGCTGTACATGAACCCTTTCAAATCGGCGTGGCGAATGCCGGCCTTGCGCAGATTCTCGAACTCGCTGTACTTGCCGGCCCCCGAAAACGCGATGTTGTCGTAGACTTCTGAAATCTTGTAGAGCGAGGCGCTGGGATTGTCGGCGACCAAGAGAATCCCGTCGGCAAACTCCATGGCGATGATGGACCGGCCCTTGGCGATGCCTTTCTTGGCGTACTCCGCCTTGTCCTGCATCATCTGCTCGGGCGAGACGTAGTAGGGCAGCGGCATCGTTAGACCCCCTGCTTGCGCCGTTCGATCACGGCCACGGTGAGCGCGCTGATCTTCTCTTCCGGCACGTCCACAATCCCCTGGGCCGTAACGACCTTGGCGGTCGGAAAGATCCCCCGGATCAGATCAGGGCCGCCCGTCCCGACGTCGTNNCGCTGATCTTCTCTTCCGGCACATCCACGAGCCCTTGGGCGCTGACCAGCTTGGCGGTCGGATAGATTCCACGAATCAGATCGGGACCGCCTGTCCCCACGTCGTCCTCAGCCGCGTTGAACAGGGCCAGGACGGCCAGGCGGATGGCGTCCTCTTCCGACATGTTCTTGCGGAAATGTTCGCGAATGGTGTTCTTGGCTTCTTTGCCTCCGGAGCCGATCGCGTGGTAGTCGGACTCTTCATAGCGACCGCCGGTGATGTCATATTTGAAGATCCGCCCCTCGCCTCGTTTGACGTCGAAGCCCACATAGATGGGCATGACGACCAACCCCTGAAACGCCATCGGCAGATTCGCCTTCACCATCTGCCCCAGCTTGTTGGCCTTTCCCTCGCAGGAGAGCTGGACCCCCTCGAGCTTCTCATAGTGCTCGAGCTCCGTGCGGAAGAGCTTGCCCATTTCCAGACAGGGGCCCGCAGCCCCGGCGATCGCCATCGCCGAGTAGTCGTCGACTCGAATCACTTTCTCGATCCGCCGCCCGGAAATCTGGAACCCCTCCGTCGCCCGACGATCGCCTGCGATGAGGCTGCCACCCTGATACTTGATGGCCAGGACCGTCGTCCCATGCGGAATCTGCTCGGTCGGCAACGCGCGCCCGCTTTCCGGCGGGATGGACGGGGTTCCGGCGGTCGTCAGGTCCTGGCGGTATCGGGCCAAGAGATCGACGAAGCTCGAGCCCGGGTCATGCGAGAACAGCGGCAAACCGAATGAGTCGTTCATGCTCATCGTCACCAGCTCGTCAATTGCGCCGCAAGAATCAGGCAGTAAGTTTCGCCAACAAGGCCTCGGCCGTGGAACAGCTGTCGAGCAGTTCGCGCGTCAAGGCCTCGTTGCCGCGCAGAGGGTCCAGGAGGGGGATGCGCTTGATGGTCGTGTTGCCGATGTCGAAGAGCACGGACGTCCAACTGGCCGCATAGACCTCCTTCGGGAACCGCTTCAGGCACTGCCCGCGGAAGTAGGCGCGCGTCCCGGTCGGAGGATTCTGTTCGGCCCTCGCGATTTCGCCATCCTGGACCAATCGCTCGATCATATTGCCGCGTTCCAACGTGTAATAGAGTCCTTTGTCGGGGCGGACGTCATGATACTGGAGGTCCATCATCTGAACCCGCGGATCGTCCCACCCGCAAGCCTTGCGTTCAATGTACGAGAGCATCATCTGGCGCTTCGCCACCCAATCCAATTCCCGCGCCAGGAGCATGGGGTCCTTTTCCAGCCGGTCGAGCACGTCCTCCCAGCGCACCAGCACGTCTTTTGTGATCAGGCTGACGTCATGGCAGGCATAGTAGTCCATCGCCGCCTTGAGATAGGCCCGTTGAATCTCAATGGCCGTGATGGGTCGCCCATCCGTCAGCTTGATCGAGCCTTTCATGTCCACGTCACGCGAGACCTCTTTGATGGCGCGCACGGGGTCGTCGAGCTCGATGGATGGAAACTCGGCGCCCGCCTCCAGCATCTCCAGCACGATGCAGAGCGTGCCCAGCTTGAGGTAGGTGGACAGCTCGGCCATGTTGGCGTCGCCGACGATGACGTGGAGCCGCCGGTACTTGGCGGAGTCCGCGTGCGGCTCGTCGCGGGTGTTCACGATGGGCCGTTTCACCATCGTATTGAGATCGACCAAGCACTCGAAGAAGTCCGCGCGCTGGGAAATCTGAAACGGCGTCGGGGTCGTTTGATTCTCGGCCCCCACCTTCCCCGCCCCGGCATAGACCATGCGGGTGACGAAGAAGGGCATAACGACCTTGATCAGCTTCTCGAACGGGACCGAGCGAGCCACGAGATAGTTCTCGTGATAGCCGTAGCTGTTGCCCTTGCCGTCCGAGTTGTTCTTATAGAGGAGAAAGCGTTCCGTGCCGTGCGCCCGCGCCATGGCCCGCAGACATTCCGCCGCGATGCGCTCGCCCGCCCGTTCGTGCGCGACGACCTCGCGCGGATTCGTGCATTCGGGCGTCGAATATTCCGGATGGGCGCCGTCGACATAGAGGCGGCCGCCGTTCGCCAAGAGCTTGTTCAGCATCCGGTTGTAGTCGGGGCCCGGACGTTCCCGCTCCCCTTCGACTTCAAAGCCCCGCACGTCGAGGAGCGGATTCTCGTTCTCGTAGTCCCAAATGGCGTGGGAGGCCGGCAAGGCCGGATAGTAGCCGATGCACTGGATGGAGTTGGAGACCGGATCGGTCGCGTCGGGATCCCGCGCGGTGATGCCGAATTCCGTCTCTGTTCCAATTAGGCGATGCACGGCCTATTGAGAGTTCAGTCCGTAAGAGATGTTTAGAAGTAATGACCGGTCGTGACCGTTTCGATCTGGCGCGATTCCTTCGGACCGCTGGAGATCGTCCGCACGTGGATGATCTTTTCGCCCTTCTTGCCGGAAATCTTCGCCCAATCGTCGGGGTTGGTGGTGTTCGGCAGATCCTCATGTTCCTTGAACTCTTCCCGGATCGCATGCAACAGGTCCTCGCCCTTGATGCCGCGTTCGTGCGTCGCCAATTCGCGCTTGATGGCGTACTTCTTGGCGCGCGCGACGATGCCTTCGATCAAGGCCCCGCTCGCAAAATCCTTGAAGTAGAGCATCTCCTTGTCGCCGTTGGCGTAGGTGACTTCCAGGAACTTGTTCTCTTCGGAGAGGGCGTACATGGAGTCGACGGTGGTGCTCACCAAACGCTCCGCCACCGACGTGGTGCTGCCCCCATGCCGTTCCACCTCGGATTGCGCGAAGGGAAGGTCCGGTGTGATGTACTTGGAGAAGATCTCCCTGGCCGCCTTCGCGTCAGGCCGCGAGATCTTGATCTTCACGTCCAACCGGCCTGCCCGCAGCACCGCCGGATCGATCAGATCCTGCCGGTTGCTGGCGCCGATGACGATCACGTTGCGCAGCCGCTCGACGCCGTCGATCTCCGACAGGAACTGCGGCACGATCGTGGATTCGATGTCCGAGGAGACCCCCGTGCCCCTGGTCCGGAAGAGCGCATCCATTTCATCGAAGAAGACGATGACCGGATTGCCGTCGGCCGCCCGCTCTTTCGCCTTCTTGAAGACTTCGCGGACCTGCCGTTCGGATTCTCCGACGTACTTGTTCAAGAGCTCGGGACCTTTGACGTGCAGGAAGAAACTGCGCACCTGTTTGCCGGTCAAATGTCCTAGCTTCTTGGCGATTGAGTTGGCCACCGCCTTGGCGATCAGCGTCTTTCCGCAGCCGGGCGGTCCGTAGAGGAGGACGCCTTTCGGCGCGCTGAGTTTGTATTCCGAAAAAATTTGCGGATGGAGGAAGGGCAGCTCGACCGCATCGCGGACCTGCTCGATCTCCGTCCCCAAGCCGCCGATGTGGTCGTAATCCACATCTGGCACTTCTTCGAGCACCAGCTCCTCGGCCTCGGACTTCGGCAGCTTCTCGACGACGTAGCCGGATCGCCCGTCGTAGAGGAGGTGATCGCCGACGCTCAGTCGGATGCCGAGCAGCGGCTCGCCCAACTCCGCCACCTTCTCTTCGTCGAAATGCAGCGTCACAAGGGCGCGCTTGTCGTCCAACAGGTCCCGCAGCTTGACGACTTCGCCCTGCCCGCCGAATCCCTTGATCTCAATGACGTTGAAGGCTTCGTTCAGGACGACTTCCTGGCCCTTGCGCAGCGTCTTGGCGTCGATCGCCGGATGCAGGTTGACTTTCATCTTCCGGCCAGAGACGTACACGTCGGCCGTGCCGTCTTCGTCGTTCATGCGGGAAAAGATGCCGTAGCTGCAGGGCGGCTGCGTGAGCTTGTCGACCTCGGCGCGCAAGGCCTGAATCTGGGCCTTGGCCTCTTGCAGCGTCGTCGCCAGCTTTTCGTTCTGTTTGTTGGCTTGATCGAGCTGATAGCGGGAGTGTTGGAGGCGGCGAACTTCCTCCTCCATCGATTGGATCTGGACGCGGAGCTTCTCGACCTCGCGCAGATGCTCGTCCGATTTCCTCATGCCATTCATATTACCATCCGAAAGGCGTTCAGTAATCTTTTTTACTGATTCGCGCAGGGCGCTCAAACGATTCTGACTGCGCTTACTCTCGGCCATCGGACGCTCAGGATGCCGTTCGAGACGAATCTG
>FKKE01006109.1_pt5 | contig 12382 bp, 15 predicted proteins | sample 1106331 | NCBI WGS metagenome assembly FKKE01 (sample SAMEA3931202, study PRJEB13176) | freshwater metagenome | biome: Drinking water system; feature: drinking water; material: freshwater | place: China | collected 2013-02-06 | reverse complement strand
TGCCCTCGACCACGTCCAGCGAGGTGGTCATGGACTTGGCTTCCTCGACCGTGATGACGCCGTCCTTGCCGACCTTCTCCATCGCCTCGGCGATGAGGTCGCCGATGGTCTTGTCGTTGTTCGCGGAGATGGTGCCGACCTGGGAGATTTCCGTCTTGCTCTGGCAGGGCTTGCTCAACTTCTTCAACTCGGCGACGACCGCTTCGACGGCCCGGTCGATGCCGCGCTTGATTTCCATCGGGTTGCCGCCGGCGGTGATGTTCTTCGCGCCCTCGCGGTAGATCGCCTGGGCCAGCACCGTCGCGGTGGTCGTCCCGTCACCCGCCGTGTCGCTGGTCTTGCTGGCGACTTCGCGGACGAGCTGGGCGCCCATGTTCTCGTACGGATTCTTGAGTTCGACTTCCTTGGCCACGGTCACGCCGTCCTTGGTGATGGTCGGCGCGCCGAACTTCTTGTCGAGAATCGCGTTGCGGCCCTTGGGGCCGAGCGTTGCCTTCACGGCGTCCGCGAGCTGGTTGACCCCCTTCAGGATCGCTCCGCGGGCCTGATCGCTGTACAACAGTTGCTTCGCCATCGTGTCCTCCTTAAAGACTCGTTAGTTCGTGTCAGCCATTCGAAGAATATCGGGTGTCGAACGATTACTTGGTGAAGATCCCGAGCACGTCCTCTTCCTTCAGGATGAGGCAATCCTCGTCCTCGATCTTCAGCTTGGTGCCGGAATACTTGTCGAAGAGGACCTGATCGCCGACCTTGAGGTTCTTGACGTCCTTGCCGACCGCTTCGACGGTGCCCCGCTGCGGCTTTTCCTTCGCCGTGTCCGGCACGTAAATGCCTCCGGCGGTGCGCTCCATCTCCTCCGTGTAGCTGATGAAGACCCGATCGCCGAGCGGCTGGAAGCCACTGGCAGCCTTGGACTTCTTCGTGGCGGTGTCGGTTGCCATACGTCGTTCCTCCTTACGGTTGTGGATAGTGGTAATGGGTGAATCGTTCGGTTTGTATCGGTTGTTACGCGTTCCGGAACCCGCCGTTAGTGCGAGTTTCTCATCGAACGCGTGAAACAGGGGGACAGATAGCGCACTGCCCAGGCAAGTCAAGGGGCGTCGGAAGATTTTTCCTCGACTTGAGGAGAAAAGGGATATTGCCTGTAACTCATTGAAAGAAAAGGCGATATCAATCTGGACGCAGCCGATCGAAGTCCTTGATTTCCTTTTTGAGATAGTCCTGAAGCCGTTTGATGATCCGCGCTTCCAATTGGCGCGTCCGCTCCTTGGTGACGCCGTACTTGTCGCCCAGGTCGTCCAGGGTCAGCGGGGTTTCCGAGAGGATGCGGTTGCGGAGGATGTCCTCGTCGCGCTCGTTCAAGGTCTTGGCGAATTCGGCCAGCTTCGCTCGGAACAGCGTCCGGAGTTCGACGTCCGCCAACTGCTCGTCGGCCGGTTTCTCCTGAGCTGGCAGTATGTCGAGCAGGGTGCCGTCGGTGTCCGGGCCCAACGGCTGGTCCAGCGACAGTTCCCAACTGCCCAGACGCTGATCCATCTCGATGACGTCCCGCTCGCGGACGTTGAGCCGGTCGGCCAGGAGTTTGGTGTCGGGCGCATAGCCCAGCCGTTCGAGCTTGGCCTTTTCCTTGCGGAGATTGTAGAAGAGCTTTCGCTGGTCCTGCGTCGTGCCGATCTTGACCAGCCGGAAATTGTTCAGCAGATAGCGAAGGATGTAGGCGCGGACCCACCAGGCCGCATAGGCGTAAAAGCGGACGTTCTTCGTCACGTCGAATTTCTTGATGGCTTGCAGCAGGCCGACGTTGCCTTCCTGAATCAGGTCCATCTGATCGACGCCGGTATGCAGGTATTCGGACGAAATCGCCACGGACACGCGCAAATTCGCCAAGATCAGCTTCACGGCGGCGTCGCGGTCTCCCTTGACCTGATACTCGTGGAAGAGCCGCAGCTCTTCTTCTTTGGAGAGGAAGGGATAGCGCCGGACCTCGACCAAATACTGTTGGAGCGCCGTGACGGGCACGACGGCGGTGATGCCGCTCTCCGCTCGGGGCGGAGGACTAGCCCCAGCCTCCTCACCGGCCTCCGGCACTTCGGGCACGTCGTCCGGCAGCGATTCGGCCTTGGGGGGCTCGTCGAAATCCTCTTCAATCTCAAGGATTTCGTCCGGCTCCACGGCCTCTTGCTTCGGGGCTGGCTTGGATTTTTTCTGACGTACGCGGTTTGCCATTGGTCGTCGGCACGCTCCGAACGAGGCCGGATTATAAACGCAATGGGCGACGGGCACAAAGAGGCGCCTGTACGATGCACATCTTGCGGATCGACGAAGGGCTGTGAGAAGAAGACCACGAGGTCTCGATATGGCAGGGTTATGGCAGATTGTGCGAAGCGGGCATTGGCCGTCGTTGGCGGGAGCCTGGCTGCATTTCGAGTGCAGCTTCATGCTGTGGCTCCTGATCGGGGCGCTCGGCGTGCCTATCGCGCAGGAGTTCGGCCTCTCGGCGACACACAAGGGTCTGCTGGTGGCCATGCCGATCTTGGCGGGCGCACTGCTCCGCATTCCGGTCGGCCTCCTGAGCGACCGTTCCGGTCCCAAGCGAGTCGGCGTGGCCCTGTTGGTCTGCCAGGCCGCCGCACTCCTATGGGGATGGCAAGGGGCGGAGTCCTATCGAGCCGTGCTGGCGATGGGCTTGCTGTTGGGCACGGCAGGCGCCAGCGTCGCCGTCGCCTTGCCCGTGGCCGCCCGGGCCTATCCCGCCGCGCACCAAGGGTTGGCGATGGGTATCGCCGCCTCGGCGAACAGCGGCACCGTCCTAGCCATGTTCCTGGCGCCGCGCATGGCCGATTTGGTCGGATGGCACGGGGTCTTCGGCTTGTTGCTCGTGCCGCTCGCGCTTGTCACGGGGTCGTTCGTCCTGCTGGTGCGCGGTGACCGGGAAGAAGGGTGCGCTGTTCAAGAGACCGAGGCCATCAACAAGGCCGATGACACAGCGCCGAGTCTATATCGGCTGCCGTCGGTGTACTGGCTGTGCTTCATCTACAGCGTGACGTTCGGCGGGTTCGTCGGCCTGTCGAGTTTTCTGCCGATCTTTTTTCACGATCAATATGGGTTGACGCCGGTCGCCGCTGGATCGCTGACCGCCCTCGGCGGTCTCGTCGGCAGCCTCATCAGGCCTTTCGGGGGATACGTCGCGGATCGGGTGGGGGGACTCGGCGTCCTGCGGATGGTATTTCCGCTGATCGCCGGGTTGGGTGTCGGGCTGGCGCAGCTCCCGCCCTGGCCCGTCGCCGTCTCGCTGTTGATCGGGCTCCTGGCCGCGATGGGGTTCGGCAACGGCGTCGTGTTCCAAGTCGTGGCCGAACGGTTCCGCCGCCGCATCGGCGAAGCGTCCGGCCTCATCGGCGCGGCCGGCGGGCTGGGTGGGTTCCTCGTGCCGGTCTGGTTGGGGCTGCTCAAAGACGCGACGGGCGGATTCGGCGGCGGCTTCCTCCTGCTCGGCGGCGTGGCGGTGCTGGCGTTCGTCAGTGTGGTGCTGGCGTTGGCCAGACGCCGATCCGCGACCGTGTGCGCGGCATCCGACTAGACCGCGAGAATCGCCGGGGCCGTTGACAGGCTGTCGGATGAGCCGTATGGTGAACCCCGCATGGCCGGTAGGAGACACCATAATTCGGGAAAACGCATGAAAAAACATGCCAAACAGGCCGATCAAGCGCCCCGCTTCGATTCCGTCGAAGAGGCGATCAAGGACATCAAAAAGGGGCGCATGGTCATCCTCGTCGACGACGAGGACCGTGAAAACGAGGGCGATCTGGTCATGGCCGCGGAAAAGGTCACGCCCGCCGCCGTCAACTTCATGGCCAAACATGCACGGGGCTTGATCTGTCTGACGCTGACGCCGGAGCGGGTGGAGGACTTGCAGCTCCCGCCCCAGGCGGCCGAAAACACGGCGGCCTTCGGCACGGCCTTCACCGTGTCCGTCGATGCGCGGCACGGCATCACGACGGGGATTTCCGCCGCCGACCGCGCCACGACCATCCATACGGCGATCGATCCCAAGGCCAAACCTGGCGACCTCGCGCGGCCCGGCCACATTTTCCCGCTCAAGGCGCAAAAGGGTGGCGTGCTGCGGCGCGCCGGACAGACGGAAGGCTCCGTGGACTTGGCCAAGCTGGCCGGCCTCTATCCGGCCGGCGTCATCTGCGAAATCATGAACGACGACGGGACGATGGCCCGCGTGCCCGAGCTGACGGCCTTCGCCAAGCAGCACAAGCTCAAGCTGGTGACGATCAAGTCGCTCATCGAATACCGCATGCGGCGCGAGACCTTCATCAAGCGGGTGGCGAGCGCCAAGCTGCCGACACTCTTCGGCGACTTCGAGGCCGTGGTGTTCGAAAACGAAGTGGACGGCGGCACGCACATCGCCCTGATCAAGGGGCTGATCGACGACGGGCAGCCGGCGCTCGTGCGGGTCCACTCGGGGTGCCTGACGGCCGACGTGTTCGGCTCCCTGCGGTGCGACTGCCGGGACCAGCTTCACCGCGCGATGGAGATGATCCAGAAAGACGGGCGGGGCGTCCTGCTCTATCTCAATCAGGAGGGGCGCGGGATCGGCCTCCTGAACAAAATCAAGGCCTACCACTTTCAGGACGAGGGGAGCGACACGGTCGAGGCCAATCTGCGGCTGGGCTTCAAGCCGGATCTGCGGGATTACGGAACCGGCGCGCAGATTCTCGTGAACCTGGGCCTGCAGCATATCCGCCTGATGACGAACAATCCCCGCAAGATCGTCGGGATCGAGGGCTACGGCCTGAAGGTGGTCGAACGCGTGCCCATCGAGACCCAACCGCGCGCGGCCAACGAGCGCTATTTGCGCACGAAGAAAACGAAGCTGGGCCACATTCTGAGTAACGTGTAGCCGCGTTTTTGGCCCGCTATCCTCGGCTTGCCACCCCGTAGTGAACCTGCTATCGTGCGCACGCACGGCGGCGCGATCCTCTCGATTCGTCATGAACATGCACATCCTGGAAGGCCGACTCGATGCCCGGGGGCTCCGCATCGCCCTGGTCGTCGGCAAGTTCAACGAGTTCGTGACCGACCGGCTCTTGGCCGGCGCGCTGGACGTGTTGCACAAGGCCGGTGCGGCGGACGAAGCGCTGACGGTGGTCAAGGTGCCGGGCGCGTTCGAGATTCCGTTGACGGCGCGCCGCCTGGCTCGTTCCGGCCGATTTCACGCCGTCGTGTGTCTGGGCGCGGTCATCCGCGGCGAAACCCCGCATTTCGAGTACATCAGCGCCGTGGCGAGCCGCGGCATCGCGCAGGCCGGTTGGGAAACGGACGTGCCCGTCGTGTTCGGCGTCTTGACGACCGACACGGCCGATCAAGCCATTGCGCGGGCCGGGGGACCGGAGCAGAACCGCGGGGCGGATGCGGCGCGGACGGCCATCGAAATGGCGACGTTGCTGGCGTCCTTGCCGGGAGAGGGCGGGCGGCGGCAGGGACGAACCGTCCGGGCGCTGCGGCCGCGGCGGCCCCGTCGAAGATGAACGTCGTGCCGGGCATCGGGAGACCATGACATGGGCGCCAGACGTCAGGCCCGCGAAAAAGCGCTTCAACTGCTGTTCCAATACGACGTGCACGGCAAGGCCGGCGCGTGGACGACGGACTTTTGGACGACCCATCCTGCGCCCGCCGACGTGCAAGCCCATGCCGAAGCGTTGGCCGCGGGGGTGAACGAACACAGGCAGGAGTTGGACCGGCTCATCGGCGCCTGCGCCGTGAACTGGAAGGTCGGCCGCATGCCCATCGTGGACCGGAACATTCTGCGGCTGGGGCTCTACGAATTGTTGTACTGCCCCGACGTGCCGGCGAAAGTCGCCGTGAACGAAGCGATCGAGTTGGCCAAGCGTTTTGCGGACGACGAGACGAAAAAGTTCGTCAACGGCATTCTGGACCAGGCGCTCAAGACCGACCCTCGTCTGGCGGATAAACGGACGGACATGGCGGAGGCGGGGAAGTGATCGAACGCTATACGTTGCCGGGTATGAAGGCGATCTGGACCTTGCAGCACAAGTACGAGGTCTGGCTGGAGGTCGAGCTGTTCGCCTGCGAAGCCTTGGAGCGGGCGCGCCAGGTGCCGCGCGGCGTGACGGCGCGCATCCGCAAGCGGGCCAAGATCGATCCGGATCGCATCGCCGAGATCGAGAAGGTCGTCAAACACGACGTCATCGCCTTTCTGGAATCCCTGGCCAAGCCGGTGGGGAAGGAGGTCCGTTTCCTGCACATCGGCCTCACGTCGTCGGACGTGGTGGATACGGGGCTGGCGGTTCAGATGACCGAAGCCCTGGACCTGATCGTCCAAGACGTGCAGGCGCTGCTGGCGGTCTTGCGCGAGCGGGCCTTGGCGCATCGGGACACGATCATGGTCGGCCGCTCCCACGGCATTCACGGCGAGCCGATTTCCTTCGGCTTCAAGCTGGCCATTTGGTACGAGGAGACGAAACGCCACCTGGCGCGGCTGCAGGCGGTGCGGAAGGAAATCGCGGTCGGCAAATTGTCCGGCGCGATGGGCACGTTCGCCCATCAGGGGCCGGAGGTCGAAGCCTACGTCTGCAAGAAGCTCGGCCTGACGCCGGACCCCGTATCGAACCAGGTGGTGCAGCGGGACCGGCATGCGGCCTATCTCACGGCCCTGGCGCTCCTGGCCGCGACGATCGAAAAAATCGCGACGGAAATCCGCCACTTGCAGCGGACGGAGGTGCTGGAAGCGGAGGAGTACTTCTCCGCCGGACAGAAGGGCTCCTCCGCCATGCCGCACAAGCGCAACCCGATCCTGTCGGAAAACCTCTGCGGCCTGGCCCGCGTGGTCCGGGCCAACAGCCTGGCGGCGATGGAGAATGTCGCCCTCTGGCACGAGCGCGACATCAGCCATTCGTCGGTCGAGCGCGTGGTGGTACCCGACAGCACTATCCTCGTCGATTTCATGCTGGTGCGGCTCACCGGCCTCGTTAACAATCTCCTCGTGTATCCCGCGAACATGAAGCGCAACCTCGATCTCACGGGCGGCCTCGTCTACTCGCAGCGGCTCTTGCTGGAGCTGGTCGGGCGGGGGGCGCAGCGGAAGGATGCCTACGAAGCGGTCCAGCGGTGCGCCATGCTGGGCTGGAAGCAGCCGGGCGGCTTCCAGGATTTTGTCGCGAAAGACCCGTTCATCACGAAGCATCTGACGCGGGCGCAGATCGCCGCCTGCTTCGACCCGACCTATTACCTCCGCCACCTGGACGCGATCTATCGTCGCGTCTTCGGTGCGACGCGGACGAACCGCCGCAAGGGAAGAGGGTCATGACGGTGACGAAGGGCGCCCTCATCTACGAGGGCAAGGCCAAGAAAATTTTCGAGACGGTCGATCCGGACGTCGTGATCCAGTATTTCAAGGACGACGCCACCGCCTTCAACGCTCAGAAGAAAGGCACGATCGTCGAGAAAGGCATCGTTAACAACAAAGTCTCGGAACGGCTCTTCCGGCTGCTGGAGCAGGGCGGCGTCCCGACACATTTCGTCGAGCGACTGAACGACCGCGAGATGCTGACCAAAAAGGTGTGGATCGTGCCGGTGGAGGTCGTTGTGCGGAACGTCGTGGCCGGATCGCTGGCCAAACGGCTGGGGTTGACAGAAGGCGATCCGATCGAACCGCCGATCGTCGAGTATTACTACAAGAACGACGCATTGGGCGATCCGCTGATCGCCGACGACCATATCCGGCTGCTCAAGCTGGCCGAGCCGCGCATAGTGGCTCGGGTGCGCGAGCTGGCGCTCACGGTCAACGCACTGCTGACGCCCTTTTTCCGCGAGCGCAAGATGGTGCTGGTGGACTTCAAATTGGAGTTCGGGACACACAAGGGCCAGGTCATCTTGGCCGACGAGATTTCGCCGGACACCTGCCGGTTTTGGGATCAGGCGACGAAAGAATCGATGGACAAGGATCGGTTCAGGAAGGACCTGGGCCGGATCGAAGAAGCCTATCGGGAAGTCTTGCGGAGAGTGTGCGGGTGAAGCTGGGCGCGCTCAGTCTGTTGGAACATGGACTGATCTGGGCCGTCGTCGTCTGGGCGGCCACCGTCGGCCTGATGGCCTATCACCTTCAGGACTCCCCCTGGCGCTGGGCCTTTGCCGCCTTGTCGCTGGGCGGGCTCGTCACTGTCTGGGCCATTTTCGGGATCAGAAAATATATCGACCGGTTGTCAAAGCCACCTCAAGGGGAGTCACGGCCGTGAAAGCCAAGATCCACGTCACGTTGAAAGCGGGCATTCTCGATCCGCAGGGCAAGGCCATCGAACATGCGTTGGCGACCCTCGGGTTCACCGACGCCGGCAACGTCCGGATGGGCAAGTATCTGGAACTGGAGATCGGCGAGACGGCGCGGGACAAGGCCGAGGCGCAGGTCAAGGCCATGTGCGAGAAGCTGTTGGCCAACACGGTCATCGAAGACTATCGGTACGAGCTGTCATGAACGTCGGTGTCGTCGTCTTCCCCGGCTCCAACTGCGACCACGACTGCGTCCACGTCTTTCGCGACGTGCTGGGCCAGGCCGTGCAGGCCATCTGGCACAAGGACGCCTCGCTCCAGGGGCTCGATGCGGTGATCCTGCCCGGCGGCTTTTCGTACGGCGATTATCTCCGCACCGGTGCCATCGCGCGGTTCTCGCCGGTCATGGGCGCGGTCAAGGCCTTCGCCGCGCAGGGCGGCCTGGTCCTGGGCATTTGCAACGGCTTCCAGATTCTCTTGGAAGCGGGCCTCCTGCCCGGCGCTATGTTGCGCAACACCTCCCTCTCTTTTCTCTGCACCGACGTCCACGTGAAGGTCGAAAACGCGGCGACGCCTTTTACCGGGCGGTGCGAATCGGGGCAGGTGCTCAAACTGCCCATCGCCCATGCCGACGGCAACTACTACACGGATCCGGTAACGCTCGCGGCGTTGCAAGCGAACGCCCAGATCGTGTTCCGCTATTGCACGCCGGACGGGCGGGTCACGCCGGAGGCCAACCCCAACGGCTCGCTGGACAACATCGCCGGCATCCGCAACGCGAAGGGCAACGTGCTGGGCATGATGCCGCATCCGGAGCGGGCCGCAGAGGCCCTGCTGGGAAACGACGACGGCAAGCTCCTGTTTCTCTCGATGCTCGATGCACTGAAGCAGGACAAGCTGAAGGTCGTCCCGGCTTGACGGGCCGTGCGATGGCGTCGCGTACGCGGAGCGGATGCCTCCTGGGGGCGGTTGTGGCGGCGGCGTTGTTGGTCGGGGCTCGGGCCGATGCCGCGGACTCCGCTCCGAGCTTGACGCTTCCGCTTGCCTGCACGATCGGCCAGGATTGCTGGATGGCCAATTATGTGGACATGGATCCCGGGCCGACCGCCAAAGATTTCCGGTGCCGGGCCCGTACCTACGACGCGCACGACGGGGTGGACCTGGCGATCCGCGATGCGGGCGACATGGCGCGCGGCGTGCCCGTCCTGGCCTCGGCTGCCGGCGTGGTGAAGGGGACGCGGGACGGCATGGACGATGCGGCCCTGACGGACGAGGCGTCGCGTGACCGCATCAAGGGGCGCGAATGCGGCAACGGCGTCGTGCTCGACCACGGCGACGGCTGGCAGACTCAGTATTGCCATCTGCGCAAGGGCAGCATTGCCGTCAAACAGGGCGAACGGGTGGAAGTCGGCGGTAAGCTGGGGCTGGTGGGCTTGTCCGGTAAGACGGAATTCCCTCACGTGCACCTGACGGTTCGCTTGAACGGCAAGGCGATCGATCCCTTCACGGGCCATCCGATCGGTTCCGGCTGCGGCATGCAGCCGAAGCCCCTGTGGGCCGATCCCCAGGCGGTTTCGTACGAAGAAGTGGCCGTGTACAACGTCGGATTTTCCACCGGCAAGCCGGATATCGAGGCGATTCGCAATGGGAAGCGGGAAGAGGGGCCGCTGGCGGCAACCAGCCAGGCCCTGGTCCTTTGGGCGGATATTTTCGGGGTGCAAGCGGGCGACAAGATTCTGCTGCGCCTCGTCGGTCCGGATGGCAAGCCGGTGGTCGAGCAGGAGAGTCGAGTGGAGAGAACCCAGGCTCGCCGATTCGTCTTTGCCGGCTCGCGCCCCAAAACCGGCGGCTGGCCAGCCGGCACCTATCAAGGGCAGGTGATGTTGACGCGGGCGGTGGAGGGCAAGGAGACGAAACACGACGTCAGCCGGACCGTGATGGTGCGGTAGAAGGAGAACCGGAGCCATGCCACCGTTCGCTACAGGGCCTCTCGGAGCGACCCTTCCGGACTCTGACGGGCGGCAACCTTCGGAAATTCCTTCGCAGACTCAGTCAGTTTCCGCTTTCCTTCCCGGCAGAGTCTCGGTGTGTCCCCGCTCCTTCGGCCAATTTCGCTCACGGCAGCATGGCTCCTGATGATTCAATGGCATGGTAATGTTCTGTGAAGATTGAAATTAACTGGCTTAAACTCGAAATTAATCTGAAATTCAACGGTCTGGCTGAGTATGCCAGGATTCTTGAAGATCAAATAGAGCGGCTAACGAATGCCGAGAAGCTACGATTGAGAAGGACCTCGTTCTCCGATGAAGCTGAGTGGCAAATTGCTTGGAATGAGCATAGATGGACATTTGAACGCGTTTTGCCGAGGCTCCTTCGTCAGTCATGTATTGTTTCACTCTTTACGGCAATTGAAACACTCTGCTCGCAATCTGTGAAACTTTAAAGTCTCGAAGAGGGCTAAAACTTTCGGTGCGAGAACTCAAAGCGGAGCAAATAACTAGAGCCTTGCTATACATTGACAAAGTTGCTGGCATAGATATCCCAGACCATTTGTTCACTGACAGGCTCAAGGCTCTAGGCAAGGTCAGAAACTGTCTCGCACATGCGGATGGTAGGCTTGAAGACTTTAATGAGCCCGATACTATAAAAAAGATTGTCAAAGATATGGAGGGACTTTCAGTTTCTGATGATGGCTACGTGGATTTTGAAAAGGGTACATGCTACTCGTTGATCCGAGAGGCACATGAGTGGGTTGAGTATGTGCTTGTCTCCACAGGGCTGGACTCTAAGAAATAGGTGCCCCTAATAAGCAGTAGAAAGGCCGATCACCCAAGACCTCATTGCGCAGCGCAACCTGACGGACGATGGGTACAGGAAAATCGTCGAGATGCTCCGGGAGAGGAGGGCATCTTTATGGGTAAAGGTCATGTGAAAGGCGAGATGATCAAGATGCTGGAGTCTCTTCCGGACGATTGTAGGTGGGAAGACATTCAGTACCATATCTACGTCCGCGAAAAGGTTGAGCGCGGGATGGCAGCGGCGGATGCCGGAGATGTCATTTCTCAAGAAGAGGCGGAGCAGCGGGTTGACGAATGGCTCAAGTCGTCTGGACAAGCCCGGCGCTGAAGGACATGACGAACTTGTAACCGGTCTGTGGCGTAGGAGGCCCCATGGGGAAGGTCTACAAGCGGAAGCGGCGGGCGTGTGCGCTGTGTAAGCCTCACAAACGAGGCAAGGCCGTACGGTGGAAAGCCAAAGAGGCGGCCAAGCGGAAGTCCATGGGCCGAGAAGGCCGGCAACAGGGTTTGTGAAGGCACAAGGCGGATGGCGTCCATTGAGTTGCGTCCTGCCGAGGCGGGAGACGAGAAGGCCATTGCGGCGCTCCTCGAACGTTCGGGCTTGTCGGCCGAAGGCATCGCCCCGCACCTCGCCCATTTTATGGTGGCGGTCGAACGGGGGGCGGTGGTCGGAACGGCCGGCTGCGAAGTGCATGGGAACGTGGGGCTGTTGCGGTCGTTCGCGGTCGATGTGGCACTTCGCGGGCAAGGGGTCGGCGCCAGCCTCTATCGCGAAGTGGTCGCCCGCGCGCAAACGGCGGGAGTGCAAGACTGCTACTTATTGACGGACACGGCCGAGGGATTTTTCGCCACGTTCGGCTTTCGGCGGGTCAGCCGGGACGCCGTGCCGCAGGCCATCCGGGACACGGACCAATTTCGAATTCAATGTCTGCCGACGTCGATTTGCATGGGCAAGTCGCTCGGCCCGAACTAATCACGCAGACAGAGGAGTGGGCACAGTCATGACGTCGCCGGTTCCCGCGATCACCAAGGACCTCATCGCGCAACACAATCTGACGGACGACGAGTACAAGAAGATCGTCGAGATTTTGGGGCGCGAGCCGAATCTCACCGAGTTGGGCATGTTCTCGGTCATGTGGTCGGAACATTGCTCCTACAAGAGCTCGCGGGTGCACTTGAAAAAGCTGCCGACGACCGGGCCGAGGGTGATCCAGGGACCGGGGGAGAACGCCGGCGTGGTGGATATCGGCGACGGGCTCGCGGCGGTCTTCAAGATGGAGTCGCAC
>FKKE01001714.1_pt1 | contig 12385 bp, 10 predicted proteins | sample 1106331 | NCBI WGS metagenome assembly FKKE01 (sample SAMEA3931202, study PRJEB13176) | freshwater metagenome | biome: Drinking water system; feature: drinking water; material: freshwater | place: China | collected 2013-02-06 | reverse complement strand
CGGAGGACAGGATGTCCGGAGCCGCCGGCCCTCCTAGGGCCGGTCTCCGACCGAAGCCTCGCAGCCCGCCAAGGATGGCGGGCGAGAATGAGGCCGCAGAGACTTCGCTCCCTCCTCGATGACCTCAGCCACTCCGCCACTACCGATTTAAGCTACAATGAGAATTGCTGCCTTGAAGTCGAGGAGACTTGCAAAATCGGGAGGTTTCTGATACCTACCCGTATGGCCCCTAAAACTTTCGACTTTTCCATCCCCGCCACTCCCAACAGATACATATTTCAGCAATCGCTCGACAGAAAAATCGTAACCGTTCAGAATTCTTCCGCAATCGAGGCGGAAAGACCTGGAAAAGGGCCGACTTTACTGGGTTGTAAACGAGGCCCTCTTCCAGGTCTTTCCAACGAAGAGTACGAAAAATTGTGACCGGCTACTTTCATGGAGAAGCAGATGTTTCGCGACACTGATGGTCTGCCACTTGCTCTAACCTTTGACGACGTGCTGCTCAAGCCTGCCTACTCGGGTGTAGTTCCGCGCGATGTTGATGTTACGACGAGGCTCACCGAGGCCATTGCGGTGAATATCCCGATCGTCAGTGCCGCGATGGATACTGTGACCGAAGCACGACTCGCGATCGCTATCGCCCAAGAGGGAGGCATCGGAATTATTCATAAGAACATGTCGCCAGAAGAACAGGCGATAGAAGTGAATCGGGTGAAGAAATCCGAAAGCGGGATGATCACGAAGCCCGTTACGGTACGTCCAGACCAGCCGATTAGCGATGCGCTCAGCATTATGAGTGAGTTTAAGATTTCGGGGTTACCAGTAACCGAAGAAAATGATCGCGCGGTCGGCATCGTAACGAATCGTGATTTGCGATTTGAAACGGTATTTACCAAGAAAATACGGGATGTAATGACCGGGCATAAGCTCGTTACGGTTCCTCCTGGAACGAGCTTAGAAGAAGCCAAGGGGATCTTGCATCAACATCGGATTGAGAAACTGCTCGTCGTTGATGCACAGGGAATTTTGAAGGGTTTAATCACAATCAAAGATATCGAGAAGTCTCGAAGATATCCGCTCGCCTGTAAAGATGCACTTGGTCGGCTTCGTGTTGGCGCTGCCGTTGGTGTTGCAAGTGACCTTGAGGAACGTCTCGAACGGCTCACCGAAGCTGGAGTCGACCTGATCGCTATTGATAGCGCCCACGGTCATTCGAAGGGCGTTGTTGATGCACTGAAACTCGTTCGAAAGAAATGTCCGGACGTGCAGGTAATCGCAGGTAACGTAGCAACAGCTGAAGGGGCCAAGGCTCTCGCTGATGCCGGTGCACATGGAGTGAAGGTCGGGCTTGGGTCAGGATCGATCTGCACTACTCGGATCATCTCTGGGGTTGGTGTGCCGCAAATGACAGCAATTGCGGAAACGGCGAAAGTTCTCCGCGGGACGAAAGTGACGCTCATTTCCGACGGCGGGATCAAGTATTCAGGTGACATCGTAAAAGCGCTCGCAGCAGGCGCGGACGTAGTGATGATCGGATCCTTGTTTGCTGGAACCGAGGAGTCGCCTGGGGAGACGATTCTCTACCAGGGCAGGAGTTACAAAGTATACCGTGGAATGGGGTCGCTTGGTGCAATGAAGCGTGGGTCCAAGGACCGGTATCGCCAGGCTGACGAGGATGATCCCGCGAAGTTAGTACCGGAGGGGATTGAGGGGCGTGTGCCATTTAAGGGATCGCTCTCCTCTTATATCTTCCAATTGATCGGTGGTGTTCGCGCCGGTATGGGGTACTGCGGCGCTACGTCTCTCGCTGAATTACGGGCGAATGCCCAGTTCATCAGGATTACTCGAGCCGGACTCGGTGAGAGCCATGTGCACGACGTGATGATTACTGAAGAGGCGCCAAACTATAGCCTGAGTTAGCAGCAAACTAGGTAAGATCTTTTCATGGACGCGCGAGTCATTATCTTAGATTTTGGGGGACAGTATACGCAGCTGATTGCTCGTACGGTACGTGAGCTTGGGGTTTACTGTCAGATCCTCCCTGGCACGGCGCCTGCAGAGAGAGTGCTTGCAAGCTCTCCGCAAGCAGTCATTCTCTCTGGTGGACCTGCATCTGTGTTGGTCGCTGGGTCGCCAAGTATCGCTCCGCGAGTCCTCGATTCTGGAATTCCACTTTTCGGCATCTGTTATGGGATGCAGGTACTCGCAAAAGAACTTGGTGGTGAGGTGGAGGGGTGGGCGCGGAGCGCTGCTGGGGCTGTCGCAAGTGGAACACTTGCCGAGCGGACAGCGATGCGGGAATTCGGCGCTGCGCGAGTGAAAGTTGAAAAACCGATCGGTCCGTTTGCTCAATTGAAGCCTGGCACCGAACTTCCAGTTTGGATGAACCACGGTGATAAGGTGACGAAGCTTCCACCCGGTTTTGTTGCTATGGGTTCATCTTCCGGAGCGCCAATTGCAATATTTGGCGATGAGCAGCGCAAAATCTATGGCGTGCAGTTTCACCCGGAGGTTCACCATACGCCCGATGGAAAGGAGATCCTCCGTCGTTTTCTCTTCGACGTGGCGGGAGTACGCGCCGACTGGGATCCGAAGTGCTTCGCCTCGGAAGTTATCGCAGGAATTAAGGAGCGGGTCCCGAAAGGGAACGTCCTCTGCGCCCTGAGCGGTGGTGTTGATTCGACCGTAGCCGCAGTGCTCGTTGCGCGCGCCATCGGCAAACGACTCCACTGCGTGTTTGTTGATAATGGTTTGTTGCGGCTCAATGAGGCAGCAGAAATCCTCGAGGCGCTGGGGGCATTGGAGCTAAATGTTCACTTCGTGGATGCAAGCGAACGATTCCTTACTGAGCTCACGGGCGTAACCGATCCCGAAGAAAAGCGAAAGATTATCGGCCGGGTGTTCATTGAAGTATTCGACGATGTTGCGCATCAAGTGCAGGATGTTCGTTACCTTGTTCAAGGAACACTCTACCCAGATGTCATTGAGAGCGTGTCGGTGTTTGGCTCTTCGGCGACGATTAAGAGCCATCACAACGTTGGCGGATTAGTGGACAACATGAGGTTAGAGCTGATCGAGCCACTCCGCGAACTATTCAAGGATGAAGTTCGAGCGGTAGGCCGAGGGCTCGGCATTCCGGAGTCGTTCATCATGCGGCAACCGTTCCCAGGACCTGGGCTGGCTGTTCGTTGCCTCGGTGAACTCACCAAGGAGAAACTCGAACGGTTGCGCCGAGCGGATCAGGTTGTCCGCGAGGAAGTTGCACAATGCGGCGTGGAGAAAGACCTCTGGCAGAGCTTCGCCGTACTCCTCCCCGTCTACAGTGTAGGAGTTATGGGAGATGGTCGCACTTACGAACAGACGATTGCGATTCGCGCCGTGACGTCACGCGATGGGATGACTGCCGATTGGGTCATGTTACCAGAACCAGTGCTCCGCCGAATTTCAACAAGAATTGTGAATGAAGTCTCGGGAATTAATCGCATCGTGCTCGATATTTCGACGAAGCCTCCTGCAACGATTGAATGGGAATGAGATGGCCAGTCGCGAGCAGGCACGGCGGAAAAATGTTCAGTGCGAAGTCGACGGCACGATCTATGATGTTCAAGTCTTCGAACTGCCATTTCGCGAAGAGATTGAACTGTGTTGCACCGTTGGAGAACGCGAAATTCGGGTGAGTGACCTCGGTTATGGGTTCGATTCTGCACTACGCGTCCTCGGCTCGGAGATTCGAAAATACCGCACACTGTAAGGAAGTAAGGATTCTATCCTCGACTAATCCGATCTGTTTCGGACGCTTTTCCGNNTCCGTATAACCGTCTCCCAAAATAAAAGTCTCCGGAAGCAATTGCCGGGGAATCCCCGATGGGTCTTTCGGGGGTAGTCGATGTGGTCGTTGTGGCGCTCACTTATTTCGGAGCACAATGAAACTGCCGCAGGTCAATTATCAGTACATGGGTCAGCGCTTCAAAGCCTCTTCGGTGGAGAACAATTCGCCGCGCGAGAGTTTTGTCGCGGGTTGGGATACTCGAGATGCAACCAGTCGGCGTTACGAAAAATATGCAAATGCAGAGAATGCTATAGGTGGACGAGCTCTCTTTTACGCTCTTGCCATCACCGCGATTCTCACCCTCGGGATGTTTCTCGGCGTTGTCTGGTACAAGCTCCGACCTCAAGCAGTAACGATTGAGGAACCGAGACGGGCTGTGTCAGTCCCGGTAAAGTCTCAGCCCTTAGCGCCGAGCACACTCGGCATAGTTCCTCCGGTTGTTTCGCCACAAACAGTGTCGCAAGCGCCTCTCCCGCTGGTTCGACCGACCGAACCGCGGCTCGAGAGCTCACATTCGCCACAACGGGTCGTCAACGGTTGGCCGGTGCGTGATGTCCTCCAAACACCGGAAGCGGCAGGAAACGTTCAGTAATTCTTCATTAACTTCCAACCATTCAGCCGTTAAATAACCGCATGCTTTTGCTCCAAGAACTCATCTAAACTGTTAGAGCTTGTACCAAGCGAACTCGCCTTTCTCGCTTTTAAGTATTTAGGCTCATTAGCCGTTTTATGAAGGGTAGCGCAACGATTACATCCCTGGGGAGCAGTTGAGAACTTTGGCGAACAGGTGGTCGCAGATCTTCTATTGCATCGGCTCGCTAATACTTGGTGGGGCCCCACTTGCACATAGCATGTGGTTGGGTGCCCCGCTGACAGTACACGTTATTGCCGGGCTGAACCTTATTGCCTGGACTGGTGTCTGCTTAATTCTTGTGTCCCAAGCGAAAATGCTCCGAGCGGTGGATAGTAGCTTCAAGGCGCTTGGGCTTCCTGAAGTCGATGGACCACTTGAAGTCAAACTCTCAAGCTTCCTTCGTGAATCGCAACGATATCACACCGCTGCATATGCGTTCCGTGCAGAAGGGAACGTGGTCCCAAACGACCTTGGTGTCAACTTGCGACACATCGTCAGACTCGCTTGCGATCAGTTGAACGCTGAGTCGGCGGAGCTCTCACTCTGTGACGACCAATCCCGATTATGGAGCCAGGCGATGATCATTGGGATGCCACGGAGCATTGCCTCGCAATCGATGCTTGTCGAAGCATGTACCGACGCGCCACAGGCGACGGAACCACCGGAACACGTGCTCGTTCAACCACTCTCGTTTGCCGGGACAACATTCGGTGTGCTTCGAGTAGAGCTTGCAGAGGGGACAACGCCGACCAAGGCCGATCGTCAGGTGCTCTACCTCCTTGCGACGCAGGGAGCGTTGATGCTTGTTGATTCGCGCTTCACCGATGAATTGCTTCGGATGCGCCGTTTGAGCGAAGAGTCGATTCGGGCGAAGACCGGATTTCTCGCCAACCTGAGCCATGAAATTCGTGGACCACTTGGAATTATTTTAAACGGCGTAGAACTTATCATTGACGGTCTCTGTGGTCCGGTAACGGAAAGTCAGAAGGAAACCTGTGGGATGATTCGAGGGAATGGTGAACATCTCCTCGACCTCGTTAACGACGTGCTCGACTATGCCAAGGTTGAAGCCGGGAAAGTCAACGCCAAGCCACTTAATATTCAAGTGCACACCTTGCTCGAAGATCTGGCGACAGTTGTTCGCTCACAGGCAATGGCGAAGAAACATAAGCTCATTGTAGAGCCGGTCGACAAACATATCGGAATTTTCTGTGATAAACGGCATGCACGTCAGATACTGATTAACTTTCTCACCAATGCGATTAAATACACTCCAGATGGTGGGACGATCACGCTCCGTGCTCTGAGAGCTGCGGGGAATAAAATAAAGATTTCAGTCTCCGACACGGGGATTGGCATTCCTGAGAGTGAGCGAGAGAAGGTATTTGGCGCCTTCGAGCGGGTAGACAACAAGTACGCACTCGCTCAGATGGGAACAGGCCTTGGTATGCCTCTTACGCGGCGGCTTGCTGAAGTGAATGGAGGAAATGTTGACTTTCAATCGATCGACGCGGAGGGTTCCACATTCTGGGTAAACCTCCCTGCGGTCGAGATTGATGTCCCCGATGTTACGACGGAAGAGACGCCAGGGAAAGAAGTCAAAGGACCGCAGGGCAATGGCGAGGCGGTATTGTTAGTTGACCACGACCAAGATGCTCGCCAGATGTTGGAACGGTACCTCGTGCACCAAGGTTTTGCAATCGTTCATGCCTCATCGGGGTCCGAGGTGACGAAGATTCTCCGTGAAAAGGCGATCGAACTTGCGGTCGTAGAGAGCGATCTGCCTGATCTTCCAGGAGAAGAATTGGTTTCGGTTATTCGGTCAAATCCGAAAGCGGCAAAGGTGCCGATCATTCTGCTGAGCTCTCGCGCTTTTGTTTTTGATATCGAGCGTTTCCTGAAACTCGGAGTCGATCGTTGCCTCTCCAAGCCGGTTGAACTGAGTGAAATCGCTGTAACGGCCCGGCGGCTGATTGATGAGACGCGAAGTCTTGAACATTGAGATGCTGTGTAGATGCTTGTGAAGTGCAGCCGCTTTCCCGCGGCGAGCGAATTTAGTCTTATACTTCGCCTTAGACCTATACTTGAACTTCGACTTGAGCTTGAGCTTAAACTCGCTCCGCTCTAACTTCAACAATGAGCTTCCGAGCATTTAGGCCATGACCCTGTCCCGTCCGTCTATTTGTCCACACGAGTTACTCGTCGAAGATGAAGTTAAGAGGATAAGCTCAAGCTCAAGTCAAAGCTTAAGGCTAAGTCGAAGGCTAAGACTAAGTGATTAATTCGGTACCCGCGTCAAACGGTGATATTTACACTTCCCGCTTTTTCACCTTCGCCCCGCTTCTTTTTCGAAGCATCTTGTTTCCGATCGCGGAGCTCATCACGTGGCTTTTCTTTCTGATGGGTGAGCTCGATCGCATCCGCAGTAAATACCGAGGCGATCGTCTCCTCGAAGTGTTCCTCTCGCGATGATGTGCTGCGCCGTCGAGTCGGGCGTTTGATCGGTTCCGAGTTATGTTCAGTTTTTTGCACAAACATGGCTGAACCGTGATTGTTATGAAACAGACTTCCGTAAGAATTTAGATGTCTTAGCTTTCCCTCGGATTCACTGCGTAAAGATACAGGTAATTTCTCTGCTCTCGTGCGGTCTTTGCTGCATGAAAGAGCATCTGTACAGAGAGGCAAAAGCGCATTGCTTACTTAAGTTATGCGCTTAATACGCCGATAATAAATCAACGTTTCGGAAGTGTTTTTTCGGACAAATTCAAGCAAGCATGAAGCCAGAGACAGCAATTTATACGGCCTACGACGATCACGTAGGCTTGGACTTCTCCGAGCCGGAGAAGAATCTCATGCGCGCGATTCTGAAGACTGCGATTGAAGACCTCCGGAAGAGCGGGGAGTCTCATCGAGATGCGTATAACTTCTTTAAGTCGATCGATGAGACATATGTCTTCTCGTTTCGGAGCATCTGTAACCACCTCAACCTCTGTCATAAGACAGTTCTCGTGCTCTGTGGGCTCCTCGGAGGAGGAGAGGCAACCGAGAAATTGCCTCAGCCACAAGCTGAGCCAACGAGCGAACCTTTGAACGAAGTAGAGGTCAACGTCGAAGTCGAAGTCGAAGAGAGAACTGAGAGTTAAGCCGAAGCAAGCCGTAGCAGCCAACTTTTCGTCTCGGCGAATGATGAGGCATCGCGCTGTGGCTGACGAAGAAAATCGTTGAAATCTTGCTCGAGGCGTAAGGCGAGCTCGAGTTCAGCGTCAACCTGTCCCCCAAGAATAGCAATATCGCGGTCTCGTGTAAGACGCGAGTAGAGACTACGAATTTTTCGCACGGCAGTTTGCATCTCTGAATCTGTCACTCGATTCATGACGCGTGAGATTGAGCCGAGGATATCGATCGCTGGATAATGTTGTCGTTCGGCAAGCTCTCGTCGGAGCATGAGATGTCCATCGGTAAGTCCTTTTACTTCTTCGACCATTGGATCCTCATCCAAATCTGACGAAAGGAGCACGGTGTAGAGCGCGGTAATCGAGCCATGGGCGCTGTTCCCAGCTCGCTCGAGTAGCCCGGGGAGTGCGGCAAACAACGACGGCGGATAGCCACGCCGAACGGGAACCTCACCGGCGGCGAGACCGACTTCACGGAAGGCACGAAAGAGGCGGGTGAGCGAATCGAGGAGCAGCAGTACATTGCAGCCGAGTTCGCGAAAATACTCGGCGATTCGTGTCGCGGTGTGAGCAGCAAGAACGCGTTTCACGGCGGCCTCATCACTCGTAGATACTACTACCACCGATTTTGCTCGCGTCGCTTGATCGAGTTCCACCAGGAGTTCATTTACCTCTCGTCCCCGTTCACCGATTAAACCAATGACGATGACATCCGCCTGACAGTTTCTTGCGATGGTTGAGAGGAGTGTTGACTTTCCCCCACCTGGCTCAGCAAAGACGCCAAGTCGCGAACCACGTCCTAAGGTCGCAAACCCATCAATCGCTCGAATGCCTGTGATGAACGGTTCGGTTATCCCGCGGCGCGAAAGCGCTGGAGGCGGTTCGCCGTAGCTCGAACTAACGATTGTTGGAAGCCCAGTGAGCGCACGCACGGGCGGAGCGGCGTCGGCTTGAAGTGGTTTCCCAAAAGCATCAACCACTGAACCGACGAGCTTCTCGCCGAGGACAATTCGTGGTGGTTTGCCTGAAACAATAACCTCGGCCCCTGGCAGGATGTTCTCGATCGGCCCAAATGGGGTGAGAATGGCACCCTCACTACTGAATCCTACAATTTGTGCGAGGAGGTAGCCCGCGCGCTCGTTAGCCGGAGCGTTCATCGCGCCGTTTCGAGTCTGAACCTCGACAAGATCACCGACCGCAGCTCCACTGAGTGTCGCCTTGAGCACAGGCCCACTGACACTGAGGATACGGCCCTTGACGGTTACTGGAAGGACCCGCTTCACCTCGCGTCGAAAGAGCTCTAGGTCAAGCATCTTCAGCCCCAGACGTGAGAACCTCGCGGAGATGATTCTTTAGCGCCGCTAAGTGCGCTGCTACAGAGGCTTCGATCGTCCCAAAATCAGTCGCTAATCGGGCATCGCCCTGCGGAATATTTTCATCCTCCTCGACACCAAAGACTATTTCGCCTGGAACCTTTGCCCGTAATCGATCGAGTGAACCACGAACGTACGCACTATCTGTCGGATGAACGACTAACACGAGACGTCGGGAAACGATCGCCTGTTCCACAGCGCGGGCTATCCGCGCAGCAACACTCTCTGGCTGAACTCGTAGTGACTCCCCGACGACTTCCTCGGCAACCTGGAAAACTAAATCGAGAAGCCCCTGGTGAGCGCGAGAGACGGTGGTCCGGTAAACGGCCTCGGCCGCGAGAATGAGTTCAGCGGCTTTAATCTTCCCCTCTTCAAATCCTTGTTCGCGCGCACGGGTGCGCTCCGTTTGGGCAATCGCTTGCGCGTCATGAAGGAGTTTTTCTGCATCGGTGCGGGCTGCTTGGATGATTCGTCGACCCTGCTCAACCGCGTCGAGGAGTTGTTCGTCGCGATTCTCTTCCATCCGACGAAGACGCTTGCGGCTTGGTTCGGTTGGAGGAGCAGAAGGGGGAACATCAACCGAAATTTCCCGAACGATTCCGCGTTTGTTCATGGACGACGATTCGTCTGTTAGCGCGGACTCTGAGTTTAATCGAGAATGGTATGCTTCGTAGGTCTCAGTCGGGCGTTTCTCGGGGGGAATCCTTTTCTCGGGGGGAACCATTGTCATGGCACTGCTATACTACTTAGCGCACGCGGGATGGGAGGCTTAGTGTGCCACGGGCGGGATGTGATGTAAAGGGAGCCTGCCTCGTGCCGATCCCGTGACCATGAACGTGGCCGTAAACGCTGCTGTGGCGTATACGTATACGTAGACGTAAACGTATACGGATTTTCGGTCACGTTCACGTTTACGTTCACGGGATAGCCATGGTTAGGGGTATTAGAGTTTAAACCACCGCTGCGCGTAGGAGACGCTCACGAGGGCAGGGGGACACCGGAGGAGATAGGTTATACATAAGTAGATGCCCGCAGCGACTGGGATACCCCCGAAAACAACGACCCAGGGACTTTCCAGGCGGCGTAGAACTATCAGCACTCCGCCCATGAGCAAGCTTGCAAGTATCGTCTTTGAAAGTGTCATGAGCGTCGGCCGGAGCGGGAGCGATGTGTTAATCACGGATAGCGAACCCCAGAGGAACAGTACCGAAAGGAGTGCCGAGATGCTCCCGGCAAGCGCAAGTGCCGAAGGGCCGAGTGAAGCGATCTGAACTGTCTGTTGAGCTGTAGCAATGAATTCGCCAAGCCATGATTCTGCTATCGAGGCTGGTGGGCCCATGAGTGCAAGGGAGAGAAGTAAGCCAAGCAGGATCGTGGCAACAGAGACAACTGACGGATACAGGGAATTCTTCTTCGCCAAATAAGCGCGAACAAATACCGATTGACAGCTAATTGCCCAGAGCCCGAGGCTGAATGCTTGAAGTGCGTCGGCGGTAAACGTGGTGTGCTCAGCCGTAAAGTTCCCACGTTCGAAGAGAACTTCAATCATTGGCTGAGCGAGTAACACGAGACCGACTGTCGCCGGGATAGTAATAAAAGAGATCCAATCAACTGCGAGAGTGAGATTTTCACGGAAGCTTTGATCGTTATCGGCTGCCGCTGCCTGAGAGAGCATCGGAAAGACTGCAGTTGCAATCGCCAAGGAAAAGACGCCGAGAGGGAACTGAAAGACACGGTCTGCGTAGTAGAGCCAGGAGACGGCTCCTTCTACCAGCATCGAAGCGAGGAGTGTATTAATGAAAATCATCAATTGATATACCGACGAGCTCATGAGCGAGGGGAAGAGCAACCGGAGGAACGCTCTTACGACCGGCTTTCGTCTTGGATCTTGGAATCGAATTGGGAATCCGAGGCGTTTAAGCACGACGAGTTGCGGGAGGAGGCAGACGACACCACCGATCACAAACCCCCAGGCGAATGAATATATCCCTATTTCAAAGTAGGACGTGAACAGTACCACCGTTATAACGATTACAACGTTTAGTATCGCTTGTGCGGCAGCTGGCCAGGCAAAATGCCCACAGGTATTGAGTACACTTGAGGCAAGCGCGAGCAGGCTTACAAATACAATATAGGGGAGCATCACCCGGAGTAACGACGTTGAAAGTGCGATTTTGCTCGGATCAGCTGCAAATCCTGGGGCGAAGAGCAAAGTAAGCTCCTCCGCGAAAGCGATACCGAGGAAAGTGATAACGAGGGTAGTGATGATGCTCACAGAGCTGATCGCCCCAATTGCCTCGCGTGCACAGTCCTGTGATTTTCTCTGTTCATCGGCAAAGATTGGAAGGAAAGCTGAACCGAGCGATCCTTCCGCGACGAGCCGACGCAGCAGATTTGGAATTCTAAACGCAACAAAGAACGCGTCCGTCGCGAAACCTGCGCCGAAGAAGGCGGCTGTGACACTGTCGCGGACAAGGCCGAGGACTCGGCTCGCGAGCGTGAGCGCGGAGACGACCGCGGTGGCGCGTGCAACTTGTTTGCCCGGAGTTGTCATTCGCAATAAAAGGCAAAGGACCGGCGAAAGGGCAAGTCAAACCTGGGCCTTACCGTGTAATGCAGCAGTTGCCGGGGCACTACCCGTGTGTTAGAATATCAGTTTGAGTTTTGTCGCACCCCTGCCAGTTCTTGGTGCTCAGCTTCTGAGCCAATGACAAGAAGCTGAATTGGGCCTGTGAACGTATTATACTGAAGAAAAGTAGGTTGTTACCTACTTTCCAGCAACGGAACTCGCGATTTAAGACCCGAGCAGTACCGCTAGTTTCGCACTCCCCGTTTATTTCTGACATAACGGAGGTGCCTTCAGTATGCTACCAAATCGGCACAATGTGGTAGGGGGAGGTATAACCAAGAGACAGGAGATCTACGACCGTGGAAAGTTCTGGCGAACACCTTGCCGCCCAGCCGCTCGGGGAACCAGGTGAGGATGGTTCTGGAGCGCGGCATGCTGTAAGCCCCAGGGGCCTTGGAGCGAGTTCTCGTATCGTTTCGTCATTTCCAGGTGCGATGGACGCTCTCGGTGGTGGCGCGATACCTTCTTCACCAAGCGCTGAGATTACGCTTCGCACTTTACTCGAAGCTGGGGTGCACTTCGGTCATCAGACGAGTCGGTGGCACCCAGCGATGGGGCCCTTCATCTATACCGTTCGAAACGGCATTCACATTATCAATTTACCGAGGACGCTGGGCGCTTGGAAGCAATCGCGAGAAGCGCTGCTTAAAATAGTTGCACGCGGTGGCAATGTTCTCTTCGTTGGCACGAAAAAGCAGGCTCAAGAGGTAATAGAAGCTGAGGCGAAACGTTGTGGGAGCTTCTTTG
>FKKE01001101.1_pt2 | contig 12398 bp, 11 predicted proteins | sample 1106331 | NCBI WGS metagenome assembly FKKE01 (sample SAMEA3931202, study PRJEB13176) | freshwater metagenome | biome: Drinking water system; feature: drinking water; material: freshwater | place: China | collected 2013-02-06 | reverse complement strand
CCGACGCCCAAGGCGCCCATGATCACGAGATCGTAGCCGTTGGTATTGATATCTTCGGACAAGACCTTCCAGTTCCGTCCCTCAAGCGACCGCCGTTCGATCGGCAGATTGGCCTCGTTGCACTTCTTGTCGACGTAATCGAGATAGGAATCGGTGATGATTTGGAGGCCGCGCGTGATCAGCGAATCATGGATTTGACGTTGGCGGTCAAGCTCCGTTTCATCGTGATACTCTTCCGGCAAACCGGCTTCCATTTGTTTGAAGCGCTTGTCGTGCATTTTCGCGGCATAGACATGGCTTCCCACAATTTTGGAGCCGAAAGTTTTTGCCAGGTGGACACCCATATCAACTGCTGTATTGGAATGGTCGGAATTATCGACCGGAATATAGATCGTCTTATACATTGAGGCGCCTCCTTAAGGCGCGAGTTAACAGAGGTTCAGCGTCACAATGGCCTGAAAAACCAGATGATTGAAGCGCTGCCCCAGCCTCTGGAGAAGCGGGATGATAGCATCGGCTTAAACTGGATTGCAAGACGCGGAGCAGTCAATAGGCACTCGTCATCAGTAAGGCGGTCAGCCTGTCTCGTAACCATTGACTCATGACCAATGACGAAGCTAACCGACGGAACTTGCCCGTGGGTCAGCTGTCTGGGAAGGGGCTGATACCGGTCGACGGGAACGAAGGATCTCTTCGAGGGAAAGGAGGGCATCTCGTCCAGAATTGCCTTCGATCCCCTTGCTCAAGTTTGTATCCGCATAGGCGGTTGACTGGTCAGCCGTCTGCGAGAGGGACCCCGTCCATTTGCGAGGATCACGGCTTCCTTGCTTTCGTTCCCAGGCACGCAGGCAGGCTTTGGCGATGAATGAATTCAATGGAGCCGGATTATAGAGGAGCTTTCGGATACTGGTCGGCGTCAACATCAAAGGGTTGTAGCCGGCCGACAGGTACCCCTCTTCCAATAGGCGCTGTTCAAGGTCGGTGTTGGGCTGGATGCCCAAGAAAAACATCAAGGGGAAGACTCGTTCTTCGCCGAGAATCGAGGCCACCACTTTATAGGATTCGACGCTCTGAAGCAGGGTTTCCTCCGTCTCCTTGGGGCTGTTCAATGAATAGTTGAGGATCACCTTACCCTTGAACCCGGCCTCCGCCAGGTAGCGACAGCCGTCATAGAGCCGTTCCAGCTTGAACCCCATGTGGAGATTGTTCAGTACGTCCTGCGAGCCGGAGGTGATGGCGACTTCCAGATCGCCCACGCCGGAACGAACCATCAACTTGGCGAAGTCCGGCGTGATCAAGGAGGTGCGGATATAGCCGGACCACTCGATTTCCAGCTTCTCGCTGATGATGCGCTCCATGATCTCCGTACATTGCGGATAGGCTTCCTTCCCCGTAATGAATTGGGCATCGGTAAACCAAAAGCGACGGGTCCCCCACTGATGATAATGTTGGGAGATGTCTTTCACGACCATTTCAGCTGGTCGGTACCGCACACGTTTACCCTCAATGTAGGGATAGAGACAGAAGGCACAATCATAGGGGCAGCCCCGTTTCGACTGCACCCCAATTGATTCACCTTGGTATTCCCGCCATTGTGGGAAGATCGAGGTCAGATAGGGCAGGTCTACGGCCGGGGCGTCGAGCAGCGCCGGGGAACCATGGGAGCCCTTTCGGATCCGTCCGCCTTCTTTGATGATATAGCGTTCGTCGTCGATCGAACGTCCTTCGAGGAGCTTGAGGATGGCATCTTCCCCTTCGCCCAGGATACCGATCGTGCCTTCCGGGAGCTTCTCGATCAGTTGATCGGCAAACGCGGTGAATGCCCCGCCGCCGATCATGATCTGAGCCTTCGGGAATTCTTTGCGAATCAGTGTCGGATACGACAGAATCGTATAGATATGGCTGTAGTAGCGGTAGAGCTGTTTGATGCCCGCGAACGAAGCGACGACGCGCTTGATCGGGTTGCTGGCGAAATAGAAGTTGAAGGCATGTTCCAGCGAGGAGTCGCCTTCATGCGGCGAAAAAATTTGGATGTCGCGCCATGAAAAGCAGACCAGGTCCGGCTTGAACTCCGTCGCGGCGTCACGGATGGCTTGGCTGCGCTGGTTGATCGGGAACAACGAGAGATCGAGGATGCGCTGGCGAACCTCCGGCTTCCGCCGATGGATGAAGTCCGCCAAGTAGGTGATCCCGATCGGATAGACCTTCTTGCAGGGGAGAAAAATATAGAGGATTGAATTCATGGTGCGTCAACCGTCAATCGTCATTGATCAAGAGTGAATGGTCTGGGGCGAATCGTTCCTTGCCACGAGTGACGCATGACGAATGACTATTGACGTTATTTCGTTGCGACGTGTATCGCGACGATGCCGCCGCTGAGGTTCTTGTACGAGACTTGGCGAAATCCGGCATCGCGGAGGATCTGGCACAACCGTTCTTGGTCAGGAAACGTCCGGATCGATGCAGGAAGGTATTCATAGACGCCGGTACGGTCACGGGCGACGATCGTGCCGATGAAGGGCAAGAGTTTGAACGAATACCAATCGTAGAGCGTTCTCAACCAGCCGAAGATCGGGCGAGAGAACTCCAGGCACACGAAGCGCCCCCCCGGCTTCATCACCCGGCGAATTTCCCGTACGGCTTGCGGCAGATCCCCGACGTTTCGCATGCAGAATCCGGTCGTGACCGCATCGAAGGTATTGTCACTGAATCCGAGATGTTCCGCACTGGCCTGCAGGCAGGTGATTTTGTCGCCGAGGCCTTTGTCGCCGACCTTCTTGAGGCCTTCCGCGAGCATGGCATGGTTCAGATCCGAGGCGATCACGCGGCCTTTCGGACCCATTCGAGATTCGATCAGGAGTGCAAGGTCGGCTGTGCCTGATCCCACATCAAGGGCGGTTCCTCGGCCGACCGGAGTAATGTAGGAGGCGGTAATCTTCTTCCAGTAGTAATGGAGCCCGAAACTCAAGAGCGTGTTATTCAGGTCGTAGGCTCCGGCAATGGAGGTGAACATCCGTTGGACGGCATCTTCTCGCGCCTGGCCCGACCAGGTTGAGACTACCTTTGCCGGAGTGTGCGGATCGTGAGTCATAGAATGACGGTCAGCTCCCACCATGACACGGTGGTAGCACCCGGTTTTAAGCTTTGTCAAGGTGAGAGAAACGGGGGCTCATGTTAGACTGCAACGGCTTCCGTCCGTTTTCGTAGCGGGAGCATGTCACGGGTATCTCCGCGACGGCGACGGTCGATGCGACAGAAGAAGTGAAGGAGAGGGGCAATGTTTGGCTGAATGATCGGGATTGGGTGGGATAGGTCAAACATGGTGGAACAGCGACGGACCTGTAATCGCACTTGATCTGGGATAGGAGCGTCTCGTGGGTGAAACGCGTGTCGACTTACAACATCTGCTCGAAGATCTGCGCGATGCGTATCCGGGCGCGCTGGAAGAAACAATTTTGACCGAAGTGGTCGCCAATTCGCTCGACTCCGGCGCGACCGGTCTGAAGCTGACGGCGGATCCCGCAGCCTTGACTCTCACCATCGTCGATGACGGGTCCGGGATGAGGCGGCGTGATCTGGTGCGGTATCACGATCTGGCTGCCAGCACGAAGACGCGAGGCCAGGGCATCGGGTTCGCCGGAGTCGGGATCAAACTTGGCCTGCTCGTCTGCGAAGATGTCGTCACGGAAACGAGGCGAGGGAAGGAACATGTGGCAAGCCGCTGGCATCTCGCCGGGCGGCACAAGGCGCCATGGAAATGGATTCCACCGCTTGGGTTGGTGGTTGATCATGGCACCGCCGTGCAACTGAAACTGCAGAATGCGCTCTCGCCGCTCCTCGACGAAGGATTTATTGAAGGGGTGTTGCGCAGACAATATCAACCGTTGCTTCAGCCGGAGTTTGATGAGGTGCTGGCCGCCTATTACCCGAAAGGCTTCCGATTTGAGGTCAACGGGTGTCTGTTGGAACGTCAGCCGGCCTGTGGCGTGGACGTCTCGAAGCTTGCGGTCTGCCTTGCGCGAAAACGGAAACCGGTCGCTATCGGCTACCTGATTCGAAGCGAGTCTCCGTTTCCCGAGGATCAGCGAGGTCTGGCGATCAGTACCTTCGGCAAGGTTATCAAGCACGGATGGGACTGGCTGGGAATTATGCCGGCTGCACCCGATAGAACCGTGGGGATGATCGAAGCTCCGGCATTGGCCGCGGCCTTGACGCTGAATAAAGGCGATTTCGTTCGTGTCGGTACCAGAGGCGCGCTGTACCTGGGGTATCGCAAGGCGATTCAAGAGGCGGTGTCGCAACAGTTGGTCCAGTGGGGAGATGCCCGTGAGTCGGAGGACAAGGCCAGCCGGCGGACCATGCGGCCGCTTGAGCGTGATCTGGAAACGGTCTTGGTGGACCTGGCCGACGAGTTTCCTCTACTGGCGTCGTTGGTCGAACAGCGGGCAGGAGGTCAGAAGCGATTGCCGATCGGACCGCCCGGATCTGCCGGGGATGGACAGGCCTTTCTTGCCTCGTCCATTACCCGCCATTCGGAGGAGGTGGAGGAGCCTGGGCTTCTTTCGGAGTTGACCCCTCAACCAGGCGGCACAGAGCAGGCGACTGCGGGAGGCCAGGCCAGTTCCGAACCGCAGCCTCAACCTGAACATTCTCCCGGCGTCGCGGTCGTGCCTGGTGTCAAAGCACGGTCTCGACCGGGTCGTTACGGGCTCACGATTCGGTTCGAGTCCCAGGAAGGAGATCCGGATCTTGGCCGTCTTGTCGAGTCCACCGTCGTCATCAATGACGCGCATCCCGCTTATCGCCGCGCCGTGGCGTCTCGTTCGGAGGGGTACCATATCGCGCTGGCGGTCGCGTTGGCACTGGCTCGTTTGGCCGTGCCTCCTGCCGAAGCGCATGAGTTCGTCACGGCTTTTCTGGTCCGTTGGGGAGAAGCCCTCGACGGAACCCCCCGTAGATTCCGTAAGCGCTCCTAGCCCCACGATCCTGTTTTTCCGCATGCTATAATCCCGCGCCAAAGAAATGCTGAGCATCCGGTGCTGAGGCTTGTGTAGGAGACAGGGAAAGCGATGGGCCAGGCAATCATCATCAAGGGCGCGCGGGAACACAATCTCAAGAACATCGACGTCGAGATTCCACGGGACAAGCTGGTGGTCATCACCGGTTTGAGCGGGTCGGGCAAGTCGTCGCTCGCCTTCGACACGATTTATGCCGAAGGCCAACGGCGCTATGTCGAGTCGCTCTCCGCCTATGCCAGGCAGTTTCTGGAACAGATGGGTAAGCCGGACGTCGATTCGATCGAAGGCCTGTCTCCCGCGATTTCCATTGAGCAGAAAAGCACCAGTCACAATCCTCGCTCGACGGTCGGTACCGTCACGGAAATCTACGACTATCTCCGTCTCCTTTTCGCCCGTGTGGGGCGGCCCTACTGTTTTCAATGTGGTGAGGAAATTACGGCGCAAACTGTCCAGCAAATGGTCGATGCCATTGCCGCGCAGCCGGAAGGGGTGAAATTTCAGATCCTGGCGCCGATCGTTCGAGGGCGGAAGGGTGAGTATCGGAAGGAATTGCTGGAGATGCGCAAGGCGGGATATGTGCGCGCCAGGATCGACGAAAAGATCGTGGATCTTGGCGAGGATCTCACCCTCGACAAACAGAAGAAGCACACGATCGAAATCATCGTCGATCGGCTGATCATGAAACCCGGTGATGCACTCATGCGCCGATTGGCGGATTCGGTGGAAACCTCGGTGAAGTTGACCGGGGGATTGGTCGGTGTGTTGACGGAGGACGGTCGAACAAGGCTCTACAGCGACCGGTTGGCCTGCATCACGTGCGGGGTGAGCTACCCGGAGGTCACGCCTCGCGTCTTTTCCTTCAATAGTCCGCATGGCGCTTGTCCGGCCTGTGACGGTATCGGCTACGCCGTTTCCCCTGGAAACGAAGAGGAGGAAGACTTCACGCTGCTTGAGCCGTGCGAGACCTGCCGCGGTGCGAGGTTGAGACCGGAAAGCCTGTCCATCAAGCTCGCCAAGAAGTCGATCGCCGAGGTGACCACGCTATCCGTTCGTGCGGCGGCTGATTTCTTTCTGTCGCTCAAGTTTACCGATCGTGAGTTGGTCATTGCGCATCGAATTCTGAAAGAGATTCGGGAACGGTTAGGATTTTTAGTCAACGTGGGACTGGACTATCTGACGTTGGACCGAGCAGCGGCGACCCTGTCCGGCGGGGAGGGGCAGCGCATCCGATTGGCCACGCAAATTGGGTCCGGGTTAGTCGGGGTGCTGTACATCCTGGATGAGCCGTCTATCGGGCTGCATCAGCGGGACAATCGGCGGTTGCTGCAGACGTTGCTCCGGTTGCGCGACCTCGGGAATACCGTCGTGGTCGTGGAGCACGATACCGAAACCATGATGGCTGCTGATCACGTCCTCGATATGGGGCCCGGTGCCGGCTCGCACGGCGGGTATGTCATCGCACAGGGAACGCCGCATCAGATCATGAGCGATCCCAAGTCGTTGACCGGGCAATATCTGCGTGGGACGCAAACGGTCGCTGTGCCCCAGCGGCAACGCAAGCCAAAGGGGATGTTGTCGGTCATCGGCGCTCAGAAACATAACCTGAAAAATGTGAGCGCGCGCATTCCGCTGGGGCTCTTCACCTGTGTCACGGGCGTGTCGGGGTCTGGGAAGAGTACGCTGGTGCTGGAAGTCCTGTTTCATTCGCTGTCGCAGTTGCTCTACCACAAGAAACCCAAGATTGACGGCTGTAAGGAACTAAAAGGCGTCGATGCGCTGGACAAGGTGATCGATATCGATCAATCACCGATCGGCCGCACACCGCGGTCTAATCCCGCAACCTATACAGGCCTGTTCGGGTACATCCGCGATCTCTATTCCAACCTTCCGGAGTCACGAGTACGCGGCTATAAGCCCGGACGGTATAGTTTTAACGTCAAGGGTGGACGGTGCGAAGCTTGCCAAGGCGACGGGCTGATCAAAATCGAGATGCATTTCCTGCCGGATGTCTATGTGACCTGTGAGGTGTGCAAAGGGCAACGCTACAATCGAGAGACGCTCGAGATTCTGCACAAGGGGAAGAGCATCGCTGATGTGCTGAATATGACGGTGGACGATGCCTTGGAATTCTTCGAACACATTCCCCTGATCAAAACGAAACTCCAGACCCTCCATGATGTTGGTCTGCATTATGTGAAGCTCGGCCAGTCCGCGACCACGCTTTCCGGCGGTGAAGCTCAGCGAGTAAAGCTCTCGCGCGAGCTCTCCAAACGGGCGACCGGCCGGACGATGTACATCCTCGATGAGCCGACCACAGGCCTCCATTTCGCCGACGTACAGCGCCTGCTCGATGTACTGGATCGTCTGGTCGAAGCCGGCAACACGGTGCTGGTGATCGAGCATAATCTGGACATGATCAAGAACGCCGATTGGATTATCGATCTTGGACCGGAAGGCGGAGACCGTGGCGGCGAGATCGTGGCGGAAGGCCCGCCCAAAGAGATTGCCAAGTCGAAACGATCCTATACCGGACAGGTGTTGAAAGAGGCCGGGCTGTAGGCGTCAATCGCCATTCGTCACCCATGTGATGAAGGGGACAGGCTCCACAAGCTTGTCCCGAGGTCAGCTCGGGACCCTGAGGCGCTCGAAGGGGCGAACGGCGTCTGTACCCGTGAAACCGGATTGCCTCACCCGGCATGACTTTGCCGGCGATGAGTGCTACCATCGGACAGGTGTTACACGAGTGTCCGATTGACTGGTCAGTACCCACGCTCGCTTGGAACAAGCCACGATGACTGCTCAAGAGGCTATTGATACAGCGGTTCGACGGCTCGTGAGTGCCGCCAGTCCCAGGAAGGTCATTCTCTTCGGTTCCTTCGCAGAGGGGACGGCCACGTCGGAATCCGATGTGGACTTGCTCGTGATCGAACATGAGGTTGGCTCCAAGCGTGCGGAGATGGTCCGTTTGCGAAAGGCAATCGGATCCATTGGGTTTCCCGTTGACGTGCTTGTCGTTTCAGAAGGAGAAATTTCTGACTGGGGACATCTCCCCGGAACAGCGATGTACTGGGCTCTGAAAAACGGCAAGGTCCTCTATGAAGCGGCCTGAGGATCTTGCACGCCGCTTTCTTGCGCTGGCTGATCGCGACATCAGAGCGTTCCGCAAGCTGTCTGACGATCCGGAAATAGACGACGAAGTCGTCGGTTTTCACGCCCAGCAAGCCGTCGAAAAGTGTCTCAAGGCTGTGCTGATCAAGCACCGCATCGAACAGCGCAAAACTCATGATCTGCAACGTCTCATCGACCTGCTCACCGAGAACAATCTCCCGAGTCCCCCACTACGTGACGGGATTGATACGCTAGGTCCCTTCGCAGTCGAGCTGCGATACGATTTCATTTCGACTGAACCGTTGGATCGCGAGCAAGCGCGCCAGTCGTCGCAGCTGTTCGTAGCTTGGCAGAGCAGCAAGTCTCATAAGAATCCATTCGAAACGCATTAATGATGACCCTCGAACGATCCATCTCTCCCACTCCCGCGGAGAGGAAAGGGACAAGGGGGAGTGATGGCTGATGGCGCCAATGGCCATCAGCTGGTGTTGTTGCTGTGCTTGGATCGAGGAGCTGAGACAATGAAATTCTCTGACAGACTTGGCATTACAAGCGTAACACCACTTCAGATTGATTCGATGAATGAGGCACTTCGGGTAAGTATTTGGAACTTGCTCCTTACCATTATCAATAGTGAGGGCTCAGATGGCGCTTGGCAGTACTCTCTAAGGCACCTTGTGGTGCCAAATGAATCTCTGGGGGTGGAGCGGCGGACTTGATGCCGCCCTCAAGAAGCTGGGCAGTGTTTCTGACCTTCATCCGGCACTGAAAGATGGCTTCTTGAAACTGTATGGCTATTCGAGTGACGAAGATGGAATTCGGCATGCGATTCTTAGAGATGCCAAAGTTGGATTCGACGAAGCCAAGTTCATGCTGGTTTCCTGCTCTGCATTCGTAAACTTCCTCGTTTCGAAGGCGGCGTCAGCTGGATTGCTCAAGAAGGCCTGAACTCGGGACTTTTTTCGGTTGATCAATTGCGAGGAGGTCCATGCACACGATTCTTCTCCTGACCATCTCGAACATCTTCATGACCTTCGCCTGGTATGGCCACCTGAAGTACAAAGATTCACCCCTGTGGATGGCCATTGTTGTCAGCTGGGGGATCGCATTTTTTGAATATTGCCTTCAAGTCCCTGCCAATCGGATCGGCCACTATGAGTTCACGGCGGCGCAGTTGAAGACGATTCAGGAAGTCATTACCCTCGTTGTGTTTTGTGTGTTTTCGGTTCTGTATCTAAAGGAACCGCTGAAGTGGAATTATCTTGTCGGATTCGGCATGATGGTCGGCGCGGTGTTCGTCATCTTTAAAGAGTGGTAAGGCGAATCCGTGTCATTGGTCATCAGTCAATGGTCAATGGGACGTTGCGGAAAGTTGGCACCACCGGCAATGACCAATGACCATTGACGAGACATCCAGGGAGGGGCAGTGACATGCCAAAGATGAAAAAGACGGACGCGCCGGTACAACCGGCCGCGGAGGATTTCGAGAAGCTCGGCGTCTTTTATATGGGACGGCCGTACGATCTCGTGGCCAAGCAAGCCAAGCCTGGGTGGCTTCTGTACGACTCGAAAGATCTCGTGACCCATGCGGTTTGCGTCGGCATGACCGGCAGCGGGAAGACCGGCCTTTGTCTCGCTCTGCTTGAAGAAGCGGCGATCGACAATATTCCGGCCATCATCATCGACCCGAAGGGTGACCTCGGGAATTTGATGCTGACGTTCCCAAGCCTCAAAGGCGAAGACTTTCGGCCATGGATCAACGAGGACGATGCCCGCAAGAAGGGGTTGGCTCCTGCCGACTATGCTCAGGCCCAGGCTGAATTGTGGACGAAGGGATTGGCCGGTTGGCAACAGGACGGCGCGCGCATTCAGCGTCTCAGGGACGCAGCGGAAGTAGTAATGTATACCCCCGGCAGTAACGCTGGACTGCCGGTCTCCATCCTAAAATCCTTCTCCGCACCCTCAGACGACGTGCTTGACGATGCGGAGCTATTGCGAGAGCGGATCAGTACCACCGTGACGAGTGTGCTTGGCTTGCTTGGTATTGAGGCTGATCCCATCCAGAGCCGTGAGCACATCCTCCTGTCCACGATCCTCGATCAGACCTGGAGGAAAGGGCAAGATCTCGATCTGGCGGCGTTGATTCAGGCCATTCAAGCGCCGCCTGTCTCGAAGATCGGCGTGATGGATGTCGATTCATTTTTCCCCTCGAAAGATCGCTTTGCCCTCGCGATGAAACTGAATAATCTGCTTGCCGCGCCTGGGTTTCAGGCCTGGCTCGAAGGCGAGGCGCTCGATATTCAGTCGATCATGTACACCCCTCAGGGCAAGCCGCGTCTCGCCATTTTCTCCATCGCCCATCTGAACGACGCTGAACGGATGTTCTTCGTGACGCTGTTACTCAGTCAAATGGTCGGGTGGATGAGGGCGCAATCGGGCACGACCAGTCTGCGCGCACTCCTCTATATGGACGAGATCTTCGGCTATTTCCCGCCGGTATCGAACCCTCCCTCCAAGCTGCCATTGATGACGTTGCTCAAGCAGGCACGGGCGTTTGGGCTTGGAGTCGTGCTTGCGACGCAGAACCCCGTCGATCTCGATTACAAAGGTCTGGCTAATACCGGCACCTGGTTTATTGGTCGGTTGCAGACGGAACGCGATAAGGCCCGCGTCCTGGAGGGACTGGAAGGGGCCTCCAGCAGCGCCGGGAAGAAGTTCGATCGCGGTCGCATGGAGCAAACCCTTGCCGGTCTTGGCAACCGAATCTTCCTGATGAACAACGTGCATGAGGATGAACCGGTCGTGTTTGAGACGCGATGGTGCCTGTCCTACCTCCGCGGGCCGTTGACCAGGACGCAGATTAAAGCGTTGATGGACCCGGTGAGGGGTAAGGAGTTAGGGGGAAGGGGTAAGGAGATGGGAAGTGCGAAACCATCCCCTCACACCTCACGCCTCACGCCTCACGCTTCGCGGCCGATGCTCCCGCCCGATGTGCCGCAACATTTTGTGCCGTTGCGGGGAACGAAGCCGGAGGGAAGTGAATTGGTCTATGCCCCGATGCTGCTGGGGGCATCGCAGATTCGCTTTTCAGATTCCAAGAGCGGGATTGATACCACTCAAGACATGACCGTCTTGGCACCCATGGCCGATGGGCCTTTGGCGGTGGATTGGGATAAGGCCACGGCTGCCGAGCTGGTGGTCGCTGATCTTGAGCGAGAGCCTGAAGATGGTGCGCAGTTTCTCCCGTTGCCGGCGAGTGCCGGCAAGGCCAAGAGTTATGCCGATTGGAATAAAGATTTCGGCGGCTGGATTTTTAGAACTCGAAAGGTGGAGTTGTTCAGGAGCCCAAGCACCAAAGAGGTCTCTCAACCAGGGGAGTCCGAACGAGACTTTCGTGTGCGGTTGCAGCAGGCAGGGCGGGAGTGCCGTGACAAAGGGGCCGACGCATTACGTCAGAAGTACGCTCCGAAGATGGCAACCTTGCAAGATCGTATCAGGCGGGCTGAATTACAGAAGGAAAAGCAACAGGCTGAATCCCGCTCCAGCCAAATGCAGGCGGCGATTTCCGTCGGCGCCTCGATCCTCGGAGCCTTCATGGGGCGAAAGACCATCAGTGCCACTAACATTGGCCGAGCCACGACGGCAATCCGGAGTGCCGGCCGAGTCATGAAGGAATCGAAAGATGTTGGAGCAGCCGAGGAAAACGTCGCGGCGCTTCAGCAGCAGCTGGCGGATCTCGAAGCGCAATTCAAGTCAGAGTGCGACGCGCTCGCCGCGGCCACCGATCCCCTGAATGAGAAACTGGAAACGATCTCCATCAAGCCCACCAAGGCCAACATCGCCGTCAAACTGGTAGCGCTGGCCTGGACGCCGTATTGGCGAGATGCAAAGGGAACGCTCACCGCCTGCTGGTCGTAACGGGGCTCCTCTCGCATTTTCCCTCCGGCGAAGCGTACAATTTCCCCTGTCCACTGAATAACGTAACCTGCGTGTTTGTCTCGACCGTGGGAGGCCGGCCATGGTACCGCCTTCGGCTAAAGATGAAATCCATACTCACCATGGTGGCACTGATACGGTCCTCGTCCAACCCGAACAACTCTTCCGCGCCATCTTTGAGCAGGCGGCCGTTGGAGTGGCGTTGATCGAAACTGCCACGGGTCGATTCGTCCGAGTTAATCAACGATATTGTGAAATCGTCGGTCTGTCCGCTGGCGACATGACGGCCACGACCTTCATGGCCATCACCCATCCTGACGATTTGCAGGTTGATCT
>FKKE01012996.1_pt1 | contig 12402 bp, 13 predicted proteins | sample 1106331 | NCBI WGS metagenome assembly FKKE01 (sample SAMEA3931202, study PRJEB13176) | freshwater metagenome | biome: Drinking water system; feature: drinking water; material: freshwater | place: China | collected 2013-02-06 | reverse complement strand
CCAAAATAAAACGCCGGTTACCGTTATCGATATAAAGAAAGAGCGGAAGGAGAACGGGGAATTTCTCGTCATCAGCCGCTTGCTTGAAGAAAAGATCCGCGAAGCACTCGCTAAAAAAGAGCGTATCTTTTTCTTTCTCGGCCGGCGCGGATATTCCGCCAATATCGCATGCCGCGATTGCGGCTACACAGCCCTCTGCAGGAATTGCCAGGCTCCGCTCGTGATCCATCTCAGCAAGGATGTTCTTGCCGCGCGCGTCCTTATGTGCCACAAGTGCCTCCGCCGCGAATCGCCGCCCGATATTTGCCCCGAGTGCAAAAGCCACAAGATCCAGTCATTCGGCATCGGCTCCCAGAAAATGGAAGAGGAACTGGCAAAGCTTTTCCCCGAAGCTTCCGTACTGCGCATCGACTCGGACACATCGGAAGACCCGGAAGAAATCCGCGAACTTCTGGAAAAAGCCTCAACATGCGACATCGTGATCGGTACCGAGCTCGCCTTAAAGCCCTCTGTTCTTTCCGGCTTCTCCCTCGGGGTCATCGCATCATTCAATCAGCTGCTGCAGCAGCCGGATTTCAGGCAGGAGGAGCGCATCTTCTCGATCGTCCGGCAAATGGAGGAGATCGCGGGTAAGGAGATCATCATCCAAACCTCGACACCAGGAAGCGGATTCCTGAAGGAGATAGCGTCCCACGATATCGAGGGATTCGTGAAGCGCGACTCCGTCTTCCGCAAGGCGTTTTTCTATCCGCCGTTTGCCGAACTTATCAAACTTACGATCAAAAATCCCATACGCCTGGTCGCGGAAAAAAACTCCCTCATCACCAAACAACTTATCGAAGAAGGATTCACCAAAGCAGGAGTTGCGCGCGAGAGTGTTTATATCATCGGCCCCGTGCCCGCATTCATCTCCAAAGAACGGAACGAATTCGTCTACACCATCCTCCTGAAGATCAAAGATCAGAACAATATCATCAAAGAGACTTTGTTGGACATTCTCCCTCCCTACGTCGCCCGCGACGTAAATCCAAAAAATGTCCTCTAGAATCCGAAAATAAAAAAACAGCCGGAGCTCGTCCCTTTGGGAACTAAGCTCCGGCTTTATTCATTCGGCCCGCGATATTCTTTCGAGCGTTTACCCGCTATCTCCTGTAGCCTTTTATTTTTTCTCATCATCCGCATCGCCCATACGAAAAATATTCCGAGAGCAATGAGGATTCCGAGTCCGAAAAGAGGAGCTGGCTCAAGCCATTTTTCCATAACCCCCTCCTTGCCGCCTATCGCATGTCAGCGGCGATCTTTTCGATCGAACGCACCTCTGCCTCGCTTTGGGCCATACGCACAAGCGCGGCCATGACATCTTCAAAAAATTGGGCGCTCGCATGCCTGCCCCCGGTCCACGATCTCGACCAGACATAATCTTCATCATGACCGAGAATCATGCAATCAACGGTAAGTTCATGCGAGGTTGGAGAGTGCCTGATATTGCACCAGATCGCAAAATCCGCCCCCTCATCAATATCGCCTATCCGGGGATCGGACGGCATATCAGCGCCCTCGACGCCGCTATTGCACAGCAAAGCCCGAAACCACCACTCGACGGTGAATATCGGCTTGGCGGCGCCGACTTCCTTGATACGGACATCGAAAACGAATTGCCGCAAAAGCTCCACGTTCTTTGACTGGATCGGCCCTTGGTACGGCCCGAGGGCCTTATACAGAACCCACGACCCGCTGCACGCAAGAAACCAACCGATGACCGTCCAAAAATCCATGGCGTCACCCTTTCATGTATTGTGTGGTTGTACGTAAAAGTGCTGGTGAATGGGAAAATTATACTACTTATTTCATCTAAAGTCAATAAAAACAGCCGGAGCCCGTTCTCGTTTGAGAACGAACTCCGGCGTAGGATTGTGAGAATCACATTCCCTCATCCACCATACTTTTGCCGCTCCTCATTGCCTCCTATTTAAGGAGCTCCAGCACTCGCGGGTTCATCGTCTCGGAGGCGGCGGCGGTAAAGTACAGGATGGTGTAACCGACCATCACCGCGATTGTCGATCTCACCATTGGAAGACCGACTTGGGCAACGCCGAGAAACCGCAGATCATGCCCGAAGATTTCGGGTACAGCGTAGATCTGCGCGACTGCGAGATATATGAGGCCGAGCCCCATGCATCCCGCTAGAATGAGTGGCAGACGCCAAATGATGTTATAGAATTTGTATCCGAGAATCGGATACCAGGCCAATTCGACCTCGTCGAGGTACGATTGCCGCGGCCCGATCAGGAATGCATCCACTTTCGCCAGCCAGATAATGAAGAACGGCAGGACGATGAACAAGGCTGAAAGCGCCACCACGGCCGAGAGCATTTCCTGACCCAGCCAATCCCAGGCGGCTATCCAGTTCCAGATCTCCGGCAGAGAGCCCGGAGCCGCTTCCCAGAGATATGGGAGCGTGGCCATCATCATGATGAACCCCGTCCAGAAGGAAGCGATCCCAAAGGCCTTGAGCATGATCGTCATGAACTCCAGAAACAGGTAGCGGAACACGCGATACACGAACGTTCCGATGTCTTCAAGCATCGCCATTGATCACCTCATCCCAGTTAGTAGCGGATTATAGTTTTGGCCGACGGGGCGAATTGATTTTTGTTCCCTGAATTTCGCCGTATGGACCGCCACCTGAAAGATCCTCGCAAATGACCAAACCGTGAGGTGCTTCCCTGGTTGCCGGATGGAGTTCACAGTCCAGTTTGAATTTCTCCAGATAGAAATGTGGAACACCTCCGGAACAACCGGCCAGCAAAATGAGCATTATGATAACCAGGCCTCTCCACATATCTGCCCCTTTCGTTAGTATTCGTATGTCAAAAGTTCGTATTTTCTAAGAGTTTAATTATAATACTATTTTAATAACTTGTCAATATCAGAAAACCATGGTAAATTGAGGGTTATGCAGCTTCCGAAGATACTCACCAATCCGAACCCGACGCTCAGAAAACGGGCGCAGGAAATCCCCGTAAAAGACATTTCATCCAAGACCGTGCAGGACCTGATTTTGACCATGAAGGAGGTTCTGAAAAACTCGGAGGATGGCGTCGGCCTCGCCGCTCCCCAGATCGGACATTCCGTCCGCCTGTTCCTCGTGTCCGAAGAGGCGGAAGCGATCGACAAAGAACTCATTGAAGATGAGTCCGAAGCAAAGAAACCGAAGGTGTGGAAGCATTACGTCTTTATTAATCCCGTCATCAAGAAATTTTCCGCGAAAAAAGTCGACATGGCCGAAGGATGCCTCTCGGTGCCCGGCGTGTACGGCATGGTGCGCCGTCCAGAAAAAATTAACGTAGAGTGGTATGATGAGCACGGCGTAAAGCACGCCCGCGGCTGCTCCAAGTTTTTCGCCCGCGTCATCCAGCACGAAAGCGACCACATCGACGGCATCCTCTTCATCGACAAGATGCACACCGAACTGAAGGCGGAAAAGAACTCTTCGCGACTCTAAACAACGCTATGCAAAATATTACCCTTAAAGTTCGCGGATTTATCATGCATGAAGGAAAGATCTTGGTATTTCCCGCGCACGCAGACCGCAAACTCTGGTCGCTCCCCGGAGGAAAAATGGATTTTGGCGAGACCATTGAAGCAGCTCTCAAGCGCGAAATAATCGAAGAGACTTCTATCACGCCGGTCATCGGACAGCTTCTCGCCATTCAGGAGCTCACCGGCCCTGATTATCATTCGATCGAATTTTTTTACGAGATACAGAACGGTTCGGATTTTGCCAATATGGATATCAAAAACGCCACGCACGGATTCGAAGTGCTCGATCACATGTTCGCCGATCCGCGCGATGCCGCTCTCGATATCCGGCCCGCCTTCGTAAAAGAAATCGCTTCCATGCTGGCGGAAGAAAAGCCATTGCCCGCCCCAAAAATATATTCCTATACCCGATAATGAACATCCTTTTCTTCGGCACATCTGAATTCGCGGTTCCGGCGCTCGAGGCACTTGCCACGGCGGGCTTGAAGCCCGCCGTGGTCGTCACGCTCCCCGACCGCCCGCAGGGACGCGGACTCGAAGTCCTCCCCTCTCCGGTCAAAATCTCGGCGGCAAAACTCGGCATCGCGGTGCTCCAGCCAGAAACAGTCTCCGATCCGGACTTTCTCAAAAAACTTTCGGAAACTTCGTGGGATGTCGGTGTAATCGCCGCATACGGGAAGATCATCCCGCAGTCTATTATCGATATCCCGAAAAAAGGTTTCTTGAATATCCACCCCTCGATGCTTCCTGAACTGCGCGGCCCTTCGCCCATTCAGGCCGCGATTCTCGAAGGGAAAGAGAAAACTGGCGTGACCATCATAGTCGTGGACAGCCAGATGGACCACGGCCCGATTCTTCTCCAGGAGGAAATGCCCATCGAGACTGACGACACATCGGAGACGCTCGGAGAGCGCCTTTCCGAAAAAGGCGCCGAACTCCTGGCGCAGGCGCTCCCCCAATGGATGAATGATTCGCTTCCCGCCAAGCCGCAAAACGATTCAAAAGCCACGTTCTGCAAAATAATTGAAAAGGAAGACGGTCACATCAACTGGATGAAAGATGCCGAGGCCATCGACCGGCAGATTCGCGCATTCCAGCCATGGCCGGGAACGTTCTCGTTCATAAAAACGGGAGCGCATGCGCTGCGGATCAAAATTATCCGCGCACGGGCGAAAACAGCGGATGAGCGGAAGTCTCCCGGGCTCATCGAACGGTATAATCATGCTATGATCATGTGGACCGGAAATGGATTTCTTTCTATTTTAGAGGTCCAGCCGGAAGGAAAGCGCGCCATGTCAGGAGAAGAGTTTTTAAACGGCCACCAATTCGCCATCAATACCATTGTAAGCTGATATGAAAACGCCAAAAGCAATCGCCCTTATCATCGTCCTCGCAGTCTTCTTTATTCTTATAAGTCTCTGGACGGAAGGAACTCGGGGAATCAAACCGATAACCATATTCGACGGCCTGTATTCATCGAGTCCGTCTCAAGTACGCGAATCGTACGATCAGAACCGAGCGCCGACGTATTACTATACGCCCCCGTCACAGCAAAATATTCAGCCTCAGCAGAATTATTACTATCAGCAATATCAGCAACCCCAGTATCAGCCGCAATATACTCCGCAAAACCAGTTCGGCAACCCTCCTCCGTTTCCGCAATACTGACATTGTGGATAAAGCCCCGGCCTCGTCTCTCTGGGTGTGGTATAGTACAAACAAATGCGCATAAAACTTCTTAAAAGTTTTGCGATCGTCGCGGGGCTCGCTGTCTTTGCGTGGTTTTTGTTTCCCATCTCTTTTTCGCGTGCAACGGTAAATACCGAATTGACCGGCTGGGCATGGTCGGAGAATATCGGCTGGATCAGCTTCACCAGCAAAAACTGCGACACTGACGGAAACGGACAATCTAATGGCGCAGCCGGATGTCCCTCTTCGGGAACTGCCATGGCAGCCTACGGCGTAAACCGCGACTCAAGCGGCAACCTTACCGGCTATGCATGGTCGGAAAACATCGGTTGGATACTTTTTAACCCGTCCGGTCCCTACCCCGGAACTCCCAACTACACCGCGAAAATAAACAGCGGAAGTGCTGCAAGCGGCTGGTTCCGCGCCATCGCCAATGACGTCTCGTGGGACGGTTGGATGAAATTTGATTCGGGTGGAAATTACGGCTCGGGCGTGACGCTTGGCGGTTCGCAGGGCTGCACCATGCAGGGATACGCCTGGGGCTCAGACATCGTCGGCTGGATACATATGAACGGGTCCAACTATCAGGTCGACATCCCCTGCGGACAGGTCGTCGATCTCACTTCAAACGTAACGGGCTCGGGCGCCGTCTGTTCCGCGACTCCTCAACCGACCATTTCCTGGACCTACAGCGACCCGAACAATCTCACGCAAGCCGCGTATGAGGTGGAGGTGTCAGTAAACTCAAATTACTCGAGCCCCGCAGTCGATACCGGCAAAGTCAATTCAACCTCGAACTCATACGTCATCGGATCCGGATCCCTTGCATACAATACGCCGTATTACTACCGTGTCCGCGCCTGGAACACGAACGATATCGTTACCGATTGGGGAACCGGAACATTTACCACGCCTCAGCATCGCGGCCCAACTGTGAGCTTCACCGTCGTTCCCACCAAGCCGGTTCAGAATTCGAATGCCACGACTACCGATACCTCGACCACATCCGGCGGCTCGACCGTCGCATCCCGCACCTGGACATTCCCCGGCACCGTCACGCTTGTGACCCCGCCTGCTACGGATGCCACGGAAGTCGTGAAGTTCGTCGACGACAGCAATTCGGTTACCCTCTCGGTTACGGATTCCGACGCGCTCACCTGCTCGCTCACCCAGAACATCACGACTATCAGCCCGATCCTCGATTTCAAGGAAGTCGCCCCCAATTAGCGTGTGGATAGAGTGCCCCTTGCCCTGCCGGCTCTGCTGGCGTAAAATTCAAGCATGAATCTTCGGTATAGAATCTCACTCCGCCTTATATTAGTCGCTCTTATTGCGGCCGCAACCTGGACGATGCTCTATGCGTGGAGCGTTATACAGAAGTTCGTCCGGCAAGGACTTGCCGACAGCGGGGCAATCAGGGTATCGGAAAAAACGAGCTGCTCGGTAAGCCAAAACAGCAGCGATCCCCACTTCACCGGCTGCAACTCAATCCTCTAGATATGAAATCTCCGGCAAACGGAGATTTTTGTTTTATATTGCACGGGTTACTTTTCGCTTGCGCCACAGCGAGCATGTTATGATTCCGCCAGCCAAAACATAAAATCCCCAATCTCCAAGGCGCGCATAGACGGTCGGCGCATGATTGGGAGTGTAGATAAGATCGGCAGCAAGAATCCCCTCCTCTCCGTAATTCATCCGAGCCACAATCCTCCCCCGCTGGTCGATAAACGCCGAGGGACCAAAACGGTTTCCGCGTATAGCCGGCATGCCGTATTCAGCCGCACGAAATTGGGCATTCACCAAATCCAAGTGTCCGACCGCATCATCCGAAAACATTGCATCCGATCCGAGCGAGAGAATGATATCGGAATCTCGATCAACACGATTGGTGTCATGCATCTCGGAGCAGACAACCGAAGAGAATGTATGATCGGCTATTCGTATCGGCACCTGCCGTTCTGGGCCTGATGAAACATCAAACGGAGTACTGTAGAGCCCGATCCGCTGAGCCCATGCGGGCGTATAATCCAAAAACGGAAAAGGCACTCTCTTCTGATAAAATTGCTGAAGCTCCCCGCCTTTCCACGCATCGAATTCACCGTAGAAATTTCCGTCCCGAAAAACCGTATTCCAGGTGATAAGCGGTATAACTGAATCAAGATGGCGTGATGCCCATACTCCGAATTCCGCAGCGGACCCAGCAATACCTTCACGCGCACCGGATTCGGAATCCGCAGCCGAAAGCGCTCCTATATACGGCGCGAATGGATACAAAATAACTTCCGGATTTTCGGCGCGGGCCCGCGCAAGCAACCCTTCCAGATGCGGGAACGAAAATCCCCTCTCTCCGAACGATCCGAACGCTTGAGCTTCGCGTTCTTTGTTTTGAATGACAGCCGCGCGCAAACGTTTCTCCGGACCGGCATTTCGCGCAAGATACTGCCGATGCAATGCAAGTGAAAATCCTAACACTGCCGCGATTACAACAATCGCCGTACCAACTTTCCGAAAAGACACAGGGTCTGTTTGAAATGCGTATACCAGTGCCGCCGCATACGAATTTACCAGCGCGATAATCAAAGAGACTAGCAACACGCCGCCGATGCCGGCAAATTCGATAAGTCCAGGCGCAGGGCTAGCAACATATGCGAGCATCCCGAGATGGTAGCGGGACATGAGAGCATAGAAAATACTCTCTCCAACGACCCACAACGCCGCAAGCAACGCCCCATTTAAAGCAATAGAATGTGATTTGAGACGGATATACGTTACTGAGATTATCCCCCCGATCGTTCCGCTGATAAGAGCTATAGGAATGAATAAAAGCCGCACCCCCCAGGCAAAAAGATATGCCTCCGGAAGCCAATGAAATTGAATAAGGGTCGCATAGGATATTGAAAGTGAAAATATAACCCCGAAAATAAAACTCCCCCAGAAAACCCTTCGAGTTTGCCCTACATTGCTCGCATGAAGAAAGTAAAAAAGCGGAACAAGCGCCACGAAGGCAAGCGGCCAAATGCGCAGAGGATAAAAAGCGAGAATGATCAAAAATGCCGATACAAGCGGAAACCGAACCCAATACTTTTCATGGAAATTGTTCATGAATCTCACAGATGATTTACCAGCCGCTTCGTCTTATCGCTTTTTTCCGAGAATTCCTTCACAAATACCACCTCCGGCAATGCGAAAAGTCCTTTTTCAATCGCATCCCGCAGCGTGGCTGACTGGGAAATTCTCCAGACATCGGGTAAGCGCCGGACTATTTCCGCGGCAACGGCGTCGCGATGCCCCGCCTCGAGCGGATACGTCTCGAGAATCTCTACGACCATTCTCACGATCTCACGGGCGCCAATACGGTCGCCATAGAAATGGACCTGGTACTGATCCCCCGCAAGATGGCGGATTGAGGAAAATGCGGCCTCCGCGCCCTCAACGGTCATTTCTGTCCCTGCGATACGGATACGATCGACATCCAGCCTGCCGAGCCACGAAAAAACGGGTCCCGGAATACTGCACGAGCACGGCTGCCGTTCCGCCTTGAAATAATCGCCGGTCCTATAGCGGATAAGCGGCATTGCCTTATTGAGAGAATACGTTACGACCAGCTCTTCGTTGATATGCTCGATATGATCCACGGCCTCGTTAAGCACATGAAACGCATCCCTGCCTTCTTCGATCATGGTTGGGCATGGATAGAGAATAAATTGCCCGATTTCGGAAGAAGCGTACAGATTCGCGATCTTCGCATTCGGATAGAGTGCTCGGAGTTCTTCCCTTTTCGTAGGCGTCAGGGTCTCGGAACCGAGAGCTAAAAGCCTGATCCGTCCCGTGTCGTAATGCGCCGCAAGGTGCTCGGCCAGCAAAGTCGCGATGGTCGGCGTCGCGTAGATTGCATCCGCCCTTGCCTCGTTCGCGATAACCGCACTGTTCGGGAGATTCTGGAAATCCGCAAAGATGGGCGTTACCGGGCGTTTCGCCTGCCGGCATTGCTGAATGAATGTATGCCCGAAATTTTTATTGAGCGGCGGATAGACGATGAGCGGACGCTGGATATTCCAGCCAAGCGACGGCTCAAAGTGATAACGATCGACATCTCCGAAATAGAATGCTAAAGGGCGCCCTGCAGTGGTGCCTGAGGTATACGCCATAAACCGTACATCCCGCGAATCAACAAATAATCGCCCATTAGGGGAAACTCGCTCAAGCTCATACTTAGTAAGAAACGGCAGTTTTTCGAAATTCTCGAGATTCAAAACATCCTCGCGCGTAAAGTCCAGACGCTGGTACTTGTCCTTATAAAAAGAGGAGTACGGGTTATCAAAGACGAACGAGAGAAGCTTGTGGATTGAAGGAGATATCATGGAGGGAATTTTTGGTAGTATAATAGAAGAAAACGCTTATGGCTACGTACATCTTCGGCATCGCTATTTTGGCTTCATGGATTATTGTATGGCTCTTCTTTTTCTTCGCCCGCTCGCGCACGGCCGTGCCATCGCAAGACATAATCTCTTCAAGTATACTTAAGAATCTGTCGCTTGCGACATTCGTCTCCATAACCGTTTTCTATGCTCTCCTTTTCACAGGCGTAGAAAAAATAATCCTCGAGAGATGGATCTCAATACTCGATGTCGTCGGCCTCTGGTTGGTTATAGGGGGACATGCGCTTCTTATCCGGGCGCGTTTTGCGCTTGCGGATCGTAGCGCATATGACGTTATTTTTTCCGCAAGTAACCGTATCATCAAAACAGGTCCGTATGCCTATATCCGCCATCCAATGTATACCGGTATCTTTCTTTCATTACTCGGCTCAGCGATCCTATTCCGAAGCGCAACGGGATTTTTATTTCTCACGCTGATTATTATTCCCATTCTGATGCAAAAAGCGCTCCGAGAAGAGCGCGTGTTCGAGGAATCGAACCCAGAGGCTTACAAAGAATATTCAAATATAACCGGGAGATTCCTTCCTCGCTGGTAGCTTACTTTTTCGCCGAATCAGCCTGAAGTCTCGCGCTGATTGCTTCAAGTAATGCCGCTACGGCATCGCTGAATGATTTTGACTCGGTTTGGGTTCGTGCAACCGATGATTGCAGATCTTGGATTATTTTTTCATCAGGCTCGCGCCCATCCAAAAGAAGATCGAGTACGGAAGCATACTGAACGAACGCATCATGAAATCCTCCGCCGGTCAGGATAACGCGGGCAGTCGCCGCGCGAATGGTCTCGTCAGAAGTTTTTTCGTTCGAACCTCGCAGACGATCCAGTTCACTGCGGGTAGCCACTAGAAGACCTAACTGCTGCTTATTCAATTCCTTTGCTTGGACTATCAGATCAAAGAAACCATCATAATCTCCAGCTGCATTTTTCCTATTCATCTCAACCAAAAGCGGAGTCAGCTTCTCGTTATTAATCCTGCTTATTGCATCAGCAGCTCTAATAAGCCCGTTAAAGCTTTCATGATATGCCTGAGTCACTGATGATTTTGGAGTCAGAAGCGCTGTATTCTGGATATCAATATTCTCATTAGGAACGGTCGAGGTACTAGTATTTAAGGGAATCTTCGCAATAGAAGTGCTTAGTTTAATATCGGGCCATTGCTGCTTAACTTCCTCGCTGACTCGCCATGGCTGCATTACTCCAAGTGTGGTCATTGCCCCAAGAACAATGCCGCAGAACACGAAAAGTGCAATATGCCAGCCTTTGATGGTTTCCATAATACGGAAAAAGAATTACTGTATAGAAATATCATACCATAGCCCATGCCTAAGACAATAATTCTGGGAAAAAGCAAGGTTTCACTGGAAGATATCCTGCGTATCGCCCGCGATCATGCACGGGTTTCCATTAATACGAGCGCACTAACGCGATGCGAGCGGTCATTTCGCTATCTCATTTCTTCAGGCGCCCACAAAACAATCTACGGATTCAATACCGGATTCGGTCCCATGGCATCCATAAAGATACCCGATGACAAACGAATCGAGCTTCAATACAACCTGATACGAAGCCATGCCGTCGGCCAGGGATCTCCCCTGCCCGCAGAGATGGTCAGAGCCATCCTGGCCGTAAGGCTCAACTCTCTGCTTCTCGGATACTCCGGGATCCCCCGCGAATTACCTCAAAAGATAGCCGCGCTTCTGAATAACGATATCCTCCCGATTATTCCCGAGCATGGCTCGGTCGGAGCAAGCGGCGATCTCGTCCAGCTTGCGCATATTGCGCTTGCGTTGATCGGTGAGGGAAGTGTTTTATATAAAGGTAAGAAAATAAAAACGAGCGACGCCCTCAAACGAGCCCGCGTAGCGCCTCTCACGATCCGCTCGCGCGAGGGACTAGCGATTATGAACGGTACGAGCGCTATGACCGGCATCGCAGCGCTGAATATCATCAAGGCCGAAAACCTCCTCCGCCAATCAATCGAGATATCCGCCCGCCTCTATGAGATAACAAACTCGTACGATGATGCCTTAGCTGCCAAACTTCATGCTGCACGGCCACATACGGGCCAATCGATCATAGCCGCAGAGATCCGCAAGCTTTTGCACAATTCCAAACATCTCCGCAAACGGTATACGTCAGGATCAAAAGAGAATGATCGGGTGCAAGAAGTCTATTCCATTCGCTGCGCGCCGCAGATACTCGGCCCTATCTATGATGCGATCCGTTACGCACGTAGCGTGATTGAGATAGAAATAAACTCCGCAACCGATAACCCGATTATCTCCGGAAACAAAATTTTGCACGGGGGCAATTTTCATGGGGATTACGTGGCATTCGAAATGGACAAGCTGAAAATCGCTATCGCGAAACTCTCCCTCCTTTCCGAGCGTCGCATCAACTTCCTTCTCAATGATCGGATCAACGGCATCCTGCCACCTTTCCTAAATACCGGCCGCCTCGGCCTCGATTTGGGATTCCAGGGCATGCAATTTGTGGCAACGTCTACGGCCGCTGAAAACCAGATGCTTTCTAACCCGATGAGCATTCATTCCATTCCATCTAATAGAGACAACCAAGATGTCGTTAGTATGGGAGCAAATAGCGCCCTCCAGACCTATAAGGTAATCAGTAATGCAAGGATTGTAGTAAAAATTGAAGAATTGATAACAGAAAAAGCATCTAAAATACTAAAAATCTGATTATAATCCTTCATATTTTAATATGGAAATCAAA
>FKKE01000649.1_pt2 | contig 12418 bp, 11 predicted proteins | sample 1106331 | NCBI WGS metagenome assembly FKKE01 (sample SAMEA3931202, study PRJEB13176) | freshwater metagenome | biome: Drinking water system; feature: drinking water; material: freshwater | place: China | collected 2013-02-06 | reverse complement strand
TCGCGGAGGTCGTCGTCGAGGACACGTCCGGCCGGGTCAGCGAGGCGTGGACGGGGCCCCAGGTGGCGTGGAAGATGGCACGGGGGCGCGACGGCGCGTTCGGCGGGAAGACGCTGCTCAACCCGTACGTCTGGCTCGGCCTCTGCCTCGCCTTCTTCGTCGGGCTGGCCGACCTGCGCCGGCCGCTCTCGGTCGGCAACCTCGACCTGCTCGCGCTTCTCGGCTTCTCGCTCTCGCTCGTCTTCTTCCAGCGCGGGGAGATCTTCGCGAGCGCCCCGCTCGTCTATCCCGTTCTCGGCTATCTCCTCGCGCGCGGGCTGTGGGTGGGGTTCCGTGGACGCGCGGCGCCACTCGCCTCCGTCTGGCCGACCTGGGTGCTCGTCGCGGCCGCCGTGTTCCTGCTCGGCTTCCGGGTCGGCCTCAACGTGGAGACCCCGCGCGGGGTGATCGACGTCGGGCTCGCGGGCGTGGTCGGGGCGGAGAGGATCGTCGACGGCGAGGCCCCGTACGGGAACATGCCGCAGCGCGGAGACCTCGAACCGTGCGGCCCCGCGGATGCCGAGGGCCAGGTGCGCGAGCGGATCCAGACGAACGGGCGCTGCGAGGCGGCGATCGAGCGCGGCGACACGTACGGGCCGGTGTCCTACCTCGCGTACGTGCCGGCGGTCCTCGTCTGGCCCTGGAGCGGGAAGTGGGACTCGCTTCCGGCGGCGCACGCCACCTCGATCGCGTTCGACCTCATCGTCGTCCTCGCGCTCGTCCTCGTCGGCCTGCGGTTCGGCGGGCGCCGCCTCGCTGCCCTGCTCGCATTCGCCTGGGCCGCGTACCCGTTCACGGCGTACACCCTCAACGCGAACACGAACGACGCGATCATGCCCGCGTTCCTCCTCCTCGGCTTCTGGCTCCTCACGTCGGACTGGGCGAGAGGTGCGGCGGCCGGTCTCGCCGGGTGGACGAAGTTCGGTGCGCTGATCGTCGCGCCGCTGTGGGCGACCTACCCCGCGTTCGAGCTGCGGCGTGTCGCGCGGTTCGCGGCGGCCTTCGCGGTCGCGACCGCCCTCGCCTTCTCGATCCTGCTCCTCGAGCCGTCGCTGCTCGACGCGGTGCGGACGTTCTGGGAGCGCACGTTCGGGTTCCAGTCGGGGCGCGACTCACCGTTCTCGATCTGGGGCTGGGGGCAGTACCACGCGCGCGGGATCCCGGATCTCGGATTCCTCCAACCCGCCGTCGTCGTGGGTGCCGCCCTGCTGGCGCTCCTTGTCGCAGTGCGTCCACGCCGTAAGGATCCCGTCGCGCTCGCGGCGCTCACCGCGGCGCTCCTCGCCGCGTTCCAGCTCACGCTGACCCACTGGTTCTACCTCTACCTCCCGTGGGTCGTCCCCTTCGTCTTCCTCTGGCTGCTCCTGCCGGAGCGGGACGATCAGGAGACCGGGACGCGGATCGCCTCGATCGACGAGGCCTTGCCGGTGGACGGGTCACAGGTCACGACCGCGCCCTCGATGCGCACGCCTCCCTGAGCGGTCTCGAACCGGACGGGCAGGCCCGTGCGCATGCGCCGGATGGCGAGCTCGGCCTCGACCCCGATGACCGAGTCGTGCGGGCCGGTCATGCCCGCGTCGGTGATGAACGCGGTGCCCTTCGGGAGCACGGTCGCATCGGACGTCTGGACATGCGTGTGGGTGCCGACGACGGCGGTCACGCGACCGTCGAGCCATCGCGCGATCGCGGCTTTCTCGCTCGTCGCTTCGGCGTGGACGTCGACGAGGATGACGGGCGTCTCGCGCCTCGCCTCGTCGACGAGCTCGTCGATCACCTCGAACATCGACGTCGCCGGGTGGAGGAAGAGCGAGCCGAGCACGTTGATCACGCCGAGCTTCACGTCTCCAGCGGGGATGACGGCGATGCCGCGGCCGGGCGTCGCGCGTGCGGTGTTCGCGGGCCGGATGACGCGGTCGGAGGCGTCGAGGTAGTCGCCGATCTCGGTGCGGCGGAACGCGTGGTTTCCGAGGGTGATCGCGTCGACGCCCATTCCGAGCAGCTGATCCGCGAGGCGGGGAGTGATCCCGATGCCGTCCGCGGCGTTCTCGCCGTTCACGACGCAGGCGTCGATCTCGTGCTCGGTGCGAAAAGCCTGCAGGCGCTCGGACAGCGCCCGCCGGCCAGGGGCACCGACCACATCCGCGATGAAGAGAATGCGCAAGGCGCGCAGAGGTTACGGAACGCCGAGCGACGCCGACGGGAAGACCTGGATCGAGACGTTGTTCCCACCGTCGGCCGCGTACCGCTCGAGCGCCTGTCGCTCGTAGCGGCTGATGTTCGTCACGGTCCCGAGCTTCGACGATCCGGCTGCGACGTTCGCGCCGACGGACAGCGCCGGGTCGGGCCGGACGTTCTGGATCGAGACGACGAGCGAGGGCGCTGACGTGGGCCGCAGCTCGATCTCCGCGCCGACGACGTTCCCGGAGACGACCTGATCACGAATCGCGACGACGGTGCCGTCGACGGGTGAGTAGACGTCGGTCCCGGCCACGGCGCCGACGTCGAGTGTCCGCAGCGGGCCGCCGGCGAGCTGGTACCAGGCCAGGCCGCTCTTCGACGCGCCGGTGATGCGTCGCCACAGCCGTGCGACGAGACCCTCGTTCCGCTGCGGCCCGGCGGGCTTGAGCTCGAGCGCGCCGTCGGAGCTGCTGTGGAAGCCGATCGCGGTCACGCCGCCCTGGGCGACGGGTGACTCGATGCGCAGGTTCCCGACCGTCGCGAGCACCTGCAGGTCCGGCGGCACGGACGTCACCGGCAACGGTGCCGGCCGGCTGACGGCCGGCGAGCTCTCGTTGTCGAACGCGGCGAGCGCGAGCGTGGCGACGGCGAGCACAGCGATCACGATTCCGACCGCAAAGCGGCGCGCACGCGCCTGCGCACGGCGTCTGTCCGCGCGCAGACGTGCAGCATGACGGGAGCGCGGATTCGCCATGTCCGGACCGTAGCAAGGTCTCCGCCGGGTGCCCGCGGGGCGCCGCGGTACGATCCCGCGCATGGCCGGCGCCGGCCCGACGATCCAGATCCCGCGATGGATCCAGCTGGTCGTCCTGCCCGTGCTCCTCGTCCTCGCGTTCCTGCTCGCGGCGAAGCTCGGGCACGTCCTGTTCCTCTTCCTCACGGCGAGCGTGATCGCGTTCACGCTGAACCCGCTCGTCCGCGATCTCACGCGCATCAAGGTCCCGCGCAGCATCTCGGTCTTCGTCGTCTACACGATCTTCGCCTCGGTCGTGATCGCGCTCCTCATCGCGATCGGCGTGATCGCGTTCGACCGCGCGAGCAGGGCGGCCGATCGCGCCGACGACTACGTCTCGGAAGAGCTCGACTCCGGCCAGACCGCTGCCGAGCTGGACCTCGATCGGCTCCAGGCGTGGCTCGACGACAACGGGCTCGAGCGGATCCAGGTCCGCGAGCAGATCAACGAATGGCTCGACGGGCTGTCGGGCGGGGAGATCTCGGGCTATGCGCAGGACGCGATCGCATTCGCGCAGGGCGCGGCGTTCTCGTTCGTGCTCTTGCTGTTCTCGCTCATCCTCGTCGTCGTCATCTCGATCTACATGCTCCTCGACATGCAGCGGCTCGAGCGCTCGATCGACTCGCGCTTCCCGCCGCACGGAGGCGCGCCGCTCACCCACCGGATCGAGAGCGCGCTCTGGGGATACCTCAAGGGGCAGGCGATCCTCTCGACGGTCATCGGCACAAGCGCGGGCGTCGGCATGTACGTCCTCGGCGTCACGGGCCTCGTCGAGGGTGCGCAGGAGTACGCGCTCCTCTTCGGGCTCTGGACCGCGTTCATCGAGGTCATCCCGTACATCGGGCCGTGGCTCTCGGCCGTGCCGCCCGCGATCTTCGCCCTCTTCGCCGACCCGCCGTGGGGTGTCGTCTGGGTCGGGCTCCTCTTCCTCTTCATCTACCAGGTGGAGGGCCACATCGTCGTGCCGAACGTGATGGCGAACGCCCTGCGCCTCCATCCGCTGCTCGTCATCTTCGGGCTGCTCGCGGGCGGCGCGCTGTACGGGATCGCCGGCGTGCTCGTCGCCCTGCCGACGATGGCCGGCGGCCGCGCGATCTGGGAGTTCTTCCGCGAGCGGGTGACGCTCGAGAGCTGGGAGGAGGGAGGACCCGACGTCCCCGTGGAGGTCGAGCTCGAGCCGCCGCGAGCCGCGAGCGGCTCGCGCTAGCCTGCCGCCCGTGTTCGACGCGATCGTGGAAGCAGCCGTCGCCGAGAGCCCGCTCTGGGCCGAGTCGGTGCGGCCCGGAGACGAGCAGCTGCGCGACGCCGTCTTCTCGTCGCTCGCTCCGGCCGGGCACGCGGTCGGGCTCGAGACGATCTACGAGGGATACCTCGTCCACTACGGCCGGTCGCGGCTCTTCGCGCCGCCCGACGCCGACACGGCGCTCCTTCTCGGCGACTACCTCTACGCCCACGGCCTCGTGCGGGTGGCCGAGACGGGAGACGTCGAGGCGGTGGCGGATCTCGCGGACCTGATCTCGCGTTGCGCCCGGCTTCGCGCCGAGGGGCTCGGCGGAGACGGCGAGGAATGGGCTGCGACCTCGTCGTCGCTCGGCCAGCTCCCGGCACCCACGCCCGACGCCGGTGCCGTCGAGCGCGCTCTCGCCGCGCATGCCCGGCTCGTGGGATAGCATCGCCGCGATGATCGCCGCGTTCATCGACCTCCTCGCCTCGACCGAGAAGTCGGCCGCCGAGGAGGGCCGCGACATCATCCTGATGATGCTCGCCGTCGGGCTGATCTTCGTGGGCGTGGCACTGCTGGGCGACCTGTACCAGCGCAGCGCGCGCAAGCGGCACAGGTAGCCGTCACTAGACGCGGGCCGTCCCCGGTCGCATCATTGGGGCCGCAGTGCGGCCTGAGCTTCCTTCCGGCACCGTCACGTTCCTCTTCACGGACGTGGAGGGCTCGACCCAGCTTCTGCACGAGCTGGGTGCCGAGTCCTACGCCGGCGCGCTGGCCGAGCACCGGCGACTGATCCGCGAGGCCTGCGCCTCCGAAGGCGGCGTCGAGGTGGACACGCAAGGGGATGCCTTCTTCTTCGCCTTCCCGACCGCCCCCGGAGCCGTGGTGGCGGCGTCGGCGATACGCGACGGGCTTGCCTCGGGCCCGATTCAGGTACGCGTCGGGCTCCACACAGGGACGCCGCTCCTCACCAGCGAGGGCTACGTCGGCGACGACGTCCACTTCGGTGCTCGGGTCTCGGCGTCCGGCCACGGCGGACAGGTCGTCCTCTCGAAGGCGACCGCAGACCTCGTCGAGGCGTCGCTCACCGAGCTCGGCGAGCACCGGCTCAAGGACATCCACGACGCCGTCCCGCTCTTCCAGCTCGGCGACGGAACGTTCCCCCCGCTGAAGACCATCTCGAACACGAACCTGCCGCATCCGGCGAGCTCCTTCCTCGGCAGGGAGCGCGAGGTCGCCGACGTCATCGCCCGGATCGAAGCCGGCGCGCGGCTCGTGACGCTCACGGGGCCAGGGGGAACCGGCAAGACCCGGCTCGCGATCGAGTCGGCGAGCGCGCTCGTCGGCGCGTACAAAGCGGGCGTCTTCTGGGTCGGCCTCGCCTCTGTCAGAGATACAGCGCTCGTGATCGAGACGATTGCGGAGACCCTCGGTGCCTCGAACGGCCTCGCCTCCCACATCGGCGACCGCGAGATGCTGCTTCTACTCGACAACCTCGAGCAGGTGGTCGACGCCGCGCCGGATCTCTCGTCCATTCTCTCCTCCTGCCCCAACCTCGCGCTTCTCGTCACGTCGAGAGAGCTCCTGCGTGTCCAGGGCGAGGTCGAGTACGCGGTGCCTCCGCTCGCCGAGCCCGAGGCCGTCTCGCTGTTCTGCGAGCGCTCGCAGCTCGAGCCCTCGGAGGAGATCGCCGAGCTCTGCGTTCGCCTGGACTCGCTTCCACTCGCGGTCGAGCTCGCGGCGGCACGCACGAAGGCGTTCTCTCCCGCCCAGATCCTCGAGAGACTCTCGGGCCGCCTGGATCTGCTGAAGGGCGGTCGCGACGCCGATCCTCGCCAGCGGACGCTGCGAGCAACGATCGAGTGGTCGTACGAGCTCCTCTCGACCGACGAGCAGCAGCTCTTCGCCCGCCTCTCCGTTTTCGCGGGTGGCTGCACCCTGGACGCGGCCGTGGACGTGGCGGAGGCTGACCTCGACACCCTGCAGTCGCTCGTCGAGAAGAGTCTCGTGCGCTTCACCGGTGGGCGCTACTGGATGCTCGAGACGATCCGGGAGTACGCCGTCGAGCTCGCGAGTGTCGCGGGAGCTCTCGAGCTCCGGCGTCGTCACGCGACCTACTTCCGGGCCCTGGCGGCGAAGCAGGCGTCCGAGCTCAGGGCGGGAGAGCCGGAGGAGGGGCCGGTCTCGGTGCTCGCCGCGGACATCGACAACCTCCGGGCCGCAGTTGAGCTCGGACTTGCCACGGGTGAGCATGCGGTCGTGCGGGAGATCACTGCGTCGCTCCCCGCGTACTGGACCGTACGCGGACTCAGGCAGGAAGCGCGAGTCTGGCTGGAACGGGCCCTGGCGCTCGACCCGGTCGAGGACGACACGCGTCGCGTGCTGCTCTCCGCACTCGCCCAGGTCGCATATGCGCAGGGCGATCATCTTCTCGCGGTCGCGGCATCGGACGAGGCGGCCGTCCTGGCAGCCCAGCTCGGTGGCGCGATCGACCGGCTCCAGCTACTGAGGGAGCAGGTGAACGCTGCAGAGATGAAGGGCGACCTGGAAACGGCGGAGCGGTTGCTGACCGAGCGACTCGCCGCGGCAATCGCGGTCGACAACGGCGTCGCGACCTCGTCGTGTCGTCTTGGCCTCGTGGGCTTCGCGAACAAGACCGGTCGGTACGATCGCGCCGAAGAGCTCCTTGCGGACAACCTCCCGTTCGTGCGCTCGAAGGGCCAGACGCGGTGCGAGGCGTGGACGCTCGCCGGGATTGCAGAGACGTCGGTCTATCGCGACCAGGCGCAGCACCACGCGGGCGATGCGCTTCTCGGAGCGACTCGGGCGCTCCAGATCGAAGACCGACCGCTCGCGCTCTATTGCCTCGACCTCTTCGCTGTGTCGGCCGCGGCACGGGGAGACACGCGCCGTGCCGCGGTCGCTCTCGGCGCCACCGAGGCCGCCCGGGAAGCGCTCGAGCTCGAGTGCGAGGAGGACGAGGAGGCGATCCGCTCGGCGGCTCTCGCGAGGCTGGATCGAAGCGACGCTCTCGTCGAGGAGGCCTGGGTCGAAGGGAGAGGGCTTGCGGTCGCCGACGCGCTCGAGCACGCTCGCGACCTAGACTGACTCGCGCCTTGGCGTTGCCGCGAGACCTCCGCGAGTGGATCGCGCTCCTCGAGCGCGCGGGCGAGCTGCACCGTGTCACCGCCGAGGTCGACCCCGACCTCGAGATGACGGAGATCGTCGATCGCGTCGTCAAGGCGGGCGGCCCGGCGCTCCTCTTCGAGCGGCCGAAGGGCGCGCAGCACCCGCTCCTCATCAACCAGTTCGGCACCGAGCGGCGCATGTGCATGGCCTTCGGCGTCGAGCGGCTCGACGACGTCGCCGCGAAGCTCGGCGACATCCTCGACATGCAGCCCCCCGAGGGGATCCGCGAGAAGGTGCGCGGGCTCCTCAAGCTGAAGTCGGTCGCCGACTCGCGCCCGAAGACCGTCGGGAAGGCGCCCTGCCAGGAGGTCTTCCTCGAAGGCGCCGACGTCGACCTCACGCGCCTGCCCGTCCAGCGCTGCTGGCCGGGAGACCCCGCGCCCTTCATCACGCTCCCCGCGGTGATCACCGAGGACCCGAAGACGGGCACGCGCAACGTCGGCATGTACCGGATGCAGGTCATCGACCGCACCTCGACCTTCATGCACTGGCAGCTGCACAAGGACGGCCGCGCCGATCTCCTCGCGGCGGAGGACGGGCGCATCCCGGTCGCGGTCGCGCTCGGCCTCGATCCCGTCACCGCGTACTCCGCGAGCGCGCCGCTTCCGAAGCACCTCGACGAATTCATGCTCGCCGGGTTCCTGCGCGGCGAGCCGGTGGAGCTCGTGCGCTGCAAGACCGTCCCGCTCGAGGTGCCGGCCAACGCGGAGATCGTCCTCGAGGGGTGGGTGTCCAAGGACGACGTCGGGATCGAGGGGCCGTTCGGCGACCACACGGGCTACTACTCGCACGCCGAGCCGTTCCCGATCTTCCGCCTCTCGGCGATGACGATGCGCCGCGACGCGATCTACCCGTCGATCGTCGTCGGCAAGCCGCCCGCGGAGGACGCGTGGCTGGGCAAGGCGACCGAGCGGATCTTCCTCCCGGCCGTGCGGATGACGCTGCCGGAGATCGTCGACTACGACCTCCCGGTCGCAGGCGCGTTCCACAACTGCGTCATCGTCTCCATCAAGAAGACCTATCCCGGTCACGCCCAGAAGGTCATGCACGCGCTGTGGGGGCTCGGGATGCTCTCGCTTTCCAAGTCGATCGTCGTCGTGGACGCGCACGTCGACGTCCACGACTACAACGATGTCTTCTTCCGCGTCACCGCGAACGTCGATCCGAAGCGCGACATCCTCATCACCGAGGGCCCGCTCGACCACCTCGACCACGCTCCTGGAAGGCAGTTCTACGGCGGGAAGGTCGGCATCGACGCGACCCACAAGCTGCCCGAGGAGGACGCCCGCGAGTGGCCCGAGGAGATCGTGATGAGTGAGGAGATCCGCGAGCGGGTAACGCGGCGCTGGAGCGATTACGGGCTCGACGCGTTCCTCCCACGCCCGTCGGCCCCAAGTGATTGAATCCGCCGCAGGCCCGCTTTGAGCGATCACGGACCAGACACCCCGCACGTCCCCGGCCCGAGCCTGTGGCCGATCGCGTTCGCCGTCGGTGTCGCGTGCCTGCTCCTCGGGCTCGTCATCAGCTGGGTCGTCGCCGCGATCGGGGCGGTCATCGCGATCGTGTTCGGGTTCCTGTGGGCGCGCGACGTCACCCGCGACGTGCGCGACGAGGTGCCGGAGATCGAGCCGGAGACACGCTCCGTCGCCGACGCGCCGAGCGTCGCCGAGCCGGCGAAGGCCGAGCAGCCGCTTCCCGCGTACACGCGCTCGCGCTTCCTCGAGGCGTCCACTCTCGGCGTCGGCGCCGCGATCGGGGCGGTCGTCACGATTCCCGCGCTCGGCTTCATGGTGCTCCCCTCGTTCACGAACATCGAGGAGGACGAGGCCGATCTCGGGCCGCTCGAGAACTTCCCCGAGGGCGAGTACGTCATCGCCTCGTTCCTCGCGAACCCGAGCCAGGGTGAGGTCACACGGCGCACGGCGTTCGTGCGGAACAACGGTTCCAACGACGACGGCGTGCCGAGCTTCACGATCCTGTACAGCCGCTGCGTGCATCTCGGCTGCCCGGTGCAGCCGAACGGGCCGATCGACGAGGAGAACATCACGGAGGTCGACGGCGTCGAGTTGCGACCGGTGCTCGCGCAGTCCTTCGGGTGCCCGTGTCACGGCGGCCTCTACGACGCCGAGGGCAACCGCCAGGCAGGCCCGCCCGTCCGTTCGCTCGACCGCATGACCTTTTCGATCCGCAACGGCCGGCTCGTGCTCGGCGAGCTGTACGCCGTCGGCAACGTGTCCGGCACGGGCGCAAACGCGACGATCTCGCGCTACCCGTGGTCGGTGCCCGGCACGCACGTCGACGGTGTCGAGGCGTGGCTCTACCCGATCGTCCCAAGCCAGGTGACGGGCTAGATGGCGGCCAAGTCGAAGCGGGAGCAGATGGTCGACATGGCTGTCCTCGCGCCGCTCGACTGGGTCGACGAGCGCACGGGAGCCGTGCGTGGCACGAAGTGGTTCCTCTTCCGCAACGTCCCGCGCGACATCAGCTGGATGCAGACCCTGGGCTCGGCGGCGCTCACCGCCTTCATCGTCCAGGCGCTGACCGGCGCGATCCTCGCGATGTACTACAAGCCGTCGTCCGAGATCGACCCGCTGACCGGGAAGCCGATCGCGTACTCGTCCATCGAGGCGATCACCAACGACCTCACGCTCGGCTGGCTCGTCCGCGGGATGCACCGCTGGGGCGCGAGCGTCTTCATCATTCTGCTCTTCCTGCACATGGGACGCGTGTTCCTGTTCGGCGCATACAAGTACCCGCGCGAGCTCACGTGGATCACCGGTGTGCTCATCCTCGTGACGGGGATGCTCATGGGCTTCACGGGCTACCTGCTCCCCTGGGATCAGACCGCGTACTGGGCGACGGTCGTCGGCATCAACCTCAACGGCACGGCGCCGTTCGCGGGGCCGTGGCTGGCGCAGTTCCTGGCGGGTGGTGCCGAGATCGGCGCGGACACGTTGCCGAAGTGGTACGCGCTGCACATGCTGCTGATACCCGGCGCGCTCATCGCGCTCATCGGCGTGCACATCTACCTCGTCACGCGGCTCGGAGTCTCGTCGCCGCCGTGGTCGAGCGAGCGCGCCGGTCGTGACCGCCCCGCCGCAGCGGCACCCGCGGGTGCTCGCGCGGGCCTCGTCCGAGGATCGGGAGGAGACTGATGGCGCGCGATCTCGGCGAGCTGAACCGCGAGGAGTTCGCTCGCTACAAGGACGACGTCAAGAAGGAAGGGAAGGGGTTCTTCCCGTTCGCGATGTGGCACGACACGGTGATGTCGTTCGTCGTGGTCTGCGTGATCGCGGCGCTCGCCGCCATCTGGTACTGGGACGCCGACGGGACGACGCCGGGCCTTCTCGGGCCGTGGTACACGGAGCCGGCGGAGCCGGGCACGACGGATTTCATCCCGCGCCCCGACTGGTACTTCTACTTCCTCTTCTACCTCCTGCGGATCTTCGAGTGGCCGGAGACCGTCTTCATCGCGACCGTCGGCATCCCGACGATCTGCCTCATCCTCCTCATCGGCCTGCCGTTCTATGACCGGCGCCGTGAGCGCCGCCCGCTGCACCGGCCGGTCGCCATGGTCGCCGCGGTGCTGACCATCCTCTCGATGGCCGTGCTGACCTGGAAGGGCGCAACGGCAAAGGAGGCGCTCGGCTCCGAGCTCGTGCTGCTCGTGCCGTCCTGGGCGGAGGAGCAAGGCTTCGCGGACGACCCACAGGCGATCCAGGGAGCCGAGCTGTTCGCGCAGTCGGGCTGCATGAACTGTCACACGTACATGGGCGAGGGCAACGCCAACTTGGGGGCACCCGACCTCACCGAGATCGGGAAGACGAACGACGCGGAGTACTTCGTCCGCTACCTCACGAACCCGGCCGCGTTCGGGAACAACGTGATGGGCTCCTACTCGTACCTCGGGCAGGAGAACCTCGACGCGCTCGGCGCGTTCCTGGCCGCCTCGAAGGGGCCGCAGGACGACGACTCGTAGGAGCAGGCGCCCTCCCGTACACCCGCTGACGATCGCGGGCGCCGGGATACGCTTGCCGCCGTGCGGGTCTTCCTCGGGATAACGGGCGCGTCCGGCGCTCCGTACGCGGAACGGCTCCTGCGCGCGCTGGCCGCGGTCGACTGCGAGGTCGGCCTCTGCGCATCGCGCTCCGGGATCGAGGTGCTCGCGACCGAGCTCTACAAGGATCCCTCGCTCGCGCGCGAGGAGGTGCTCGAGCGGTTCGTCGGGAGTATGTCGGCGCAGGTGACGGTCTACGGCGAGAGCGACTTCCGGAGCCCGTACGCGAGCGGGTCCGCACGTGTCGACGCCTATGTGATCTGCCCGTGCTCCATGGCGACCGTGGGAACGCTGTCCTCGGGCGCGATGCAGAACCTCATCCACCGGGCCGCGTCCGTCGCCCTCAAGGAGCGCCGCACGCTCGTGCTCGTCCCGCGCGAGACTCCGCTCTCGTCGATCCACCTGCGCGGCCTCGCGACCCTGAACGACGCCGGCGCGGTGATCCTCTTCGCAGCGCCCGGCTTCTACCACGGCGCCGAGACGATCGACGACCTCGTCGACTTCGTCGTGGCGCGCTGTCTCGACCAGATCGGGATCGACAACGCGCTCATCACACGCTGGGGTGACCAGTGACGTACGAGTCCGGAACGCTCGCGCCCGATTCCGTCCGCGGCATGTTCGACCGCATCGCCCCGGTCTACGACGCGATGAACCGCGTGATGACCGTGGGCCTCGACCGGCGTTGGCGGCGCCTGGCCGTGAAGGAGGTCGTGTGGCCGGGGGATCGCGTGCTCGACGCGTGCTGCGGGACGGGCGACCTCGCCGTCGAGGCGGAGCGGAACGGCGGCCGCGTCGTCGGGCTCGACTTCTCGGAGAAGATGCTCGAGCGTGCGCGCCGGAAGTCCGGCGCGATCGAGTGGGTGCAAGGTGACGCCCTCGCGCTGCCGTTCGGCGACGGGGAGTTCGACGCCGCGACGGTCGGCTTCGGCGTCCGCAACCT
>FKKE01008360.1_pt3 | contig 12420 bp, 8 predicted proteins | sample 1106331 | NCBI WGS metagenome assembly FKKE01 (sample SAMEA3931202, study PRJEB13176) | freshwater metagenome | biome: Drinking water system; feature: drinking water; material: freshwater | place: China | collected 2013-02-06 | reverse complement strand
GGCATCGTGATAGCTTTTCAGCACCAAGTCCTTCCGGCCCTTGGCTTCGTAGATGCCCGCCACGGCAAAGTGCGTCGGCGCGTCTAAGGGATTCAGCCGGAGCGCCTCCTTGTATTCCAGGAGCGCCGGCTCGAATTTGCCCTGTTCGGCCAGGGCGCAGGCAAGATTGGCATGGGCCATCGCGTCGTCCGGTCGCTGCCGAATGATTTCCCGATATTGCGGAATGGCCATTTCCACGCGCCCCTGCTCCTGATAGGCCACGCCAAGGTTCATGCGGGCGGGAAGGTAGCTCGGGTCGAGCTTCACGGCCTCGCGGTAGGCCTTAATGGCCAGCTCCGTCTGGCCGGCCCGCTCGTGGATCTGGCCGAGGAAATAGTGGGGGTAGGGGAGCTGCGACGACAAGGCTGCCGCCTGGCGGTACCGATCCATCGACTGCTCGGACTGGCCCGATTGGGACAAGAACAGCCCGGCCACGAGGTGGATCGTCGCCTCCTTAGGGTGGGCCTCGGTGAGTTTCTCGACCCAGGCCCGGACCGCCGCAATGTCGGTGTCTTCCTGGAGCCCCTTGGCGTGGGTCTGCCAGGCTTCCCCGAATTGGCCGAGGATCAACTGCGCCACATTCTTGGCAAAGTAGGGGCGCGGATCGTGAGCGCCTGCCCGATCGAGCTCGCCGATCCATGCCTCTGCCCGCTCGGCCACAGCCGGCCAGTTGGCATGAACCAGTCCGTCGGCCAGTCGATCCAGATGGTACGAGTCAGACGTCATGGAAGTGCGGAGGCGAAGTATAGCATCGGAAGGCGAGCCGGCACCATCAGGCCACATACCGGGGCGATAAAAATGGCGAAATTCATTGGGGAACTGAGTTCGGTGCGATATCCTCGGTCTCTCGATGATCATTCGTGCGCAATGACCTTGTAAGACTGCTGCATGACCTCCGTATTGAGAAGCCCGGTCCTCGTCGTATCCCTGCTTGTCCTGGGCGTCCTGTTTGCCGAAGTCTTCTCGGTGAGGGTGCCGAATGCCGAGGCTATTCCGGCGTTCGCCCGAAAGTACAATCTGTCTTGCACGGCCTGTCATACGCGTCCTCCCCGGCTCAATACCTACGGGGAGCGGTTCCTCGAGAACGGATATCAGCTGCCCGGCACGGAAGATGGGGGGATCATCGGAAAACGGAAGCTGGGAGACGTGACGCTCGATGAAGTCTCCAACTATCTCGGCGTCCGGCTCCGCGGCACAATCGGGCGTTTCATCAAGTCGGCCGGTGCATTCGAAGACAAACAGGAGCTCACATTTCCAGAGGTCTTTAGCGTTTTCACCGCCGGCACGCTGGCCAAGAATATCGGATTCTTCGCCGAACTTGAGTCGAATTTACAAGAAGGTGCCACGGGCGTGGAGCGGGCCTTTGTGACCTTCAACAATCTCGGCGGCCATGACATCGCGCATGTCCGCCTCGGGCGATTCGATCCTTCGGCCTTCTGGTCCTATCCGACGCTTCGACAGCAGATCGAAGACGTCGGGGGAGATGTGACCAACCCGGGCGGATTTGTCGCACCGACCATCAGCCGCATCGCCTTGGCGCCCAGCGCGTTCGGCGCCAAGTTCTCTGGGCTCTTCACGCGGGGAGGAGAAGGCATCGAACCGCAGGGGGCGTCCCTCTTTAACGCTCCGGCCGAAATGGGGATCGACATTCACGGCCGCCCGTTCGGCGACTGGTTCCTTTATCAAGTCGGGCTGATGAACGGGGCCAATGAATCCTTCGGCGATTCGAACAAAGGGAAAGATGTCTTTGCCATGATGCGGGTCGACGTGGCCAAGTCTCACCTATTTGCCGCCAGCGTCTCCGGTATGGGCTATCTGGGAAACAGCAACGCCAAGCTCTCGACGCAGCAGGATGTGAACTGGCATCGGTACGGCGTTGCCGCAAACGTGCGCTATCGCATGGTGGATCTCTACGGCGCCTATGTCATCGATCGCATCACCGGGCTGCCTGTCGGCACGACGGACTTCGACGCGACGGCCAGCGGCCTGACCGTGCAGGCCGACGTCTTGGTTAGCGATCGCACGCTGCTCTCGGCGCGATACGATCAGCTCGATGCCGGCGGTGCGCTGGCCTCGCGAAGGAGTAATTCCATGGCAAGTCTTCAAGCCAAGCACTACCTGAGATCCAACATTGCGATGTCGATTCGTAACGATGTCAATCTCCGCAAGGCCGAGGGCGGCACAACCCCCGAGCGAGGATTCAGGAACGCGCTCCTCCTCGGACTCGATGTCGCGTTTTGAGGGAACCCACATGCGATCCATAGCCTTGTTGATCCTGTCGGCGGTCACGGTGGGATGGTTGGCCGGCCCTGTCGTGGCCGGCAAACCCAAGGTCTCGGAGGAAGGCGTCAAGGACGGTCAACGCATCTTCGAGCGAGCCTGTCAGTTCTGTCATGGGGCCGCAGGACGAGGCGATGGGCCTGCCGCGTTTTTCATCGGCTCATATTCGGCCCCGCGCCCCAAAGACTTCACGAAGAACGACTATAAGTTCCGGAGCACCCCGTCGGGCGACTTGCCGACGGAAGAGGACCTCTTCCGAACCGTGACCTCCGGGATCCCCGGTGTCATGCCTTCATTCGGCAGTCTGACGGAAGCGGAGCGCTGGCAGGTCATCGCCTACGTCACGTCCCTGAATCCGGAATTCAAAAAATCGGCGGCCCGCCCGCTGGCGATCGTCGGCGCCCCGATTCCTCTCACGGGAGAGAGCATCGAGCGCGGGCGGGCGACCTACCAGCGGTTTGACTGCCAATCCTGTCATGGCGCTGACGGCCGTGGCGACGGGCCGGTCTCGGTGGCTGGGGAACTCAAGGATGCCCGAGGGTTTCCCATACAGGCCACCGACCTGACCAGCCCATCCTCCTTCAAGAATGGCGGCTCGATCCGCGATATCGTCCGAAGCATCATGACCGGCCTGGATGGGACCCCGATGCCGTCCTACGCTGACCAACTCAAAGGATCGGAGGAGGATGTCTGGCATCTGGCCAACTATCTGTCGTCCCTAGCTCCTCCCCACCATCCTTAGCCACGCTCCTCCAGTAGTCCGTCCCTGCGATCGGCTCAACTGGTCGACCGGTTCTTCCGACTAGATAAAGGGTTTCTCTGACTGGTCCGGGTGTTCCTACCACCAGCCAGGCCCGGAGTCTGACCTGAGCCGGAGGATGTATGACGCGGGTATGCGGGGAGAGGGCAATCGTTTCCTTGAACCGGTTGTGGCGCGGAGGTCTCGCCGCCCTTTGGCTCATGGTGATCACGAGCGGGACACCGCTCGCCCAGTCGCCGGGCGCGACCATTACGGGCAAGATTCTCTTTCGTGGCGCGGTGCCGAATCCAACCACGGTATCCGTCACCCGCGACGCGGACTTCTGCGGGGCCGCCGTTACGGTGCAATCGGTGGTCGTGGATCCCCAAACCCATGGCGTTCAAGACGTCGTCGTCAGCTTGGCAGCCGATGGCCCGCTCCCGGCGTCGGCCCAAGGGCAGATCACGATCTACAACGACAAATGCCAGTTCGTCCCACGGATCAGCGTGGGACAGGTGGGGGCGCCGATCGAGGTCGGCAACCATGATCTAGTCATGCACAACACGCATGTCACGAGCGAGAACGGCACGCTCATGAATGTGGCCCTCGTCCCCGGAGGCAAACCGGTGAAGAAGGTGCTCAAGCAAGCCGGTATTCATGCGGTGAAATGCGACGCGCACAAGTTCATGGAGGGCCATGTCGTCGTGGCCGAGCGCGCCTACTTGGCCATGACCGATGCCGCCGGGCAATTCCGCCTGACGGGAGTTCCACCGGGACGACGCGAGTTGGTCGTGTGGCACGAAACGTTGGGCACGATCAAGAAAGTCCTTACGATCCCCTCAAGCGGTGAACTTCCCGTCATGATTGAGTTCGGTTCCTAACCATTCGGATCGCCTCGATGTCCACGGTTGATTCAGAGCGAACTCCCTCGCATCCAACGACCCCGCGCCGGCGGACCCTGGTGTTCCGGTGGTGGCACACAAACCTCCGCCTCCGCCTCATGGTCATGCTCGGCGGGATCATCTTGCTCATTATGAGTGCGGGCAGCGCAATCGTGGTTGTGCATCAGGCGCAGGTGCTTCAAGAGGCGGCGGAGCAACGAGCCAAGGGATTTGCCCGGACCTTCGCGAGCGTCGGCGCCGCAGCCGTGCTCGATAATCTGTTCCGGATTCAGGAGTCCTTGCAGCGGTATATGGACGACCAGGAACTCCTCGATCTCGACGTGATTGATCCAGACAATCTGATCGTGGCGGCCAAGCGGGCCACCCGTATCGGACTCTCTGCCAGGGAGCCGACCTGGCTGGAAGCCAGAGAGGCGGGGAGTGAGCGCATCTTGCGGGAAGATTTGCCGGACGGGACTCCGGTGCTGGTCATCATCGAGCCCTTGCTGGAGAAGGACGAGGCCGCGGCCTGGATCCGTGTGGTCTTCTCGCTGGCCGCCGTTGAACAGGGACGCCGTCACATGACCCAGCGACTGCTCGGCGTGGCGGTCGTCCTCGTGCTGGTCGGACTCGCCGCGATTCATTTCGCGCTCCGGCACGTGTCCTCGGTGTTGCGCAGCGTCATCGGGGAATTGCGGGTTCCGGGAGAGGAGCAGACGCTCCAGCCGGAAGGCGCCTCGGGTCTCGGCGAGTTCGAGCAACTGACGGGCGTCGTGCGCCGGACGGCCGGCCTGCTTAAGCGCCAGTCGGCCGCCCTGCGGGATTTCAGCAGGAATCTCGAACAGAAAGTCGAGGAACGGACCGCGGAGCTCGAAGTGGCGCGCGACGAGGCCCTGGCCGCGGCGAAGACGAAAGCCGAATTCCTGGCCAACATGAGCCACGAGATCCGCACGCCGATGAACGGGGTGATCGGCATGACGGACCTGCTGCTGGCCACCGAGCTCAACCCCAAACAACGGACGTTCGCGGAGACGATTCGCCGCTCCGGCGACCATCTGTTGGTCGTGATCAACGATATCCTCGATTTCTCGAAGATCGAGGCCCACAAGTTGACACTGGAAACGATCGCGTTCGACCTCCACCAGACGGTCGAGAGCACGCTGGAGCTGCTCTCCAAGCGGGCGCACGACAAGGGACTGGAGTTGGCCTGCTTTATCGATCCGACGCTGCCCCGCCACCTCTTCGGCGACGCTGCGCGGGTGACCCAGATCCTCACCAATCTGCTCGGCAATGCAATCAAGTTCACCGACCGAGGCGAGGTCGCCGTCAAGGTCACGAGGGCGGACGAGGAGCGGCCGGCGACCTCAGCGAGCGGAGCGGACAGCGCGCCGGCGCCCTTCGTTGCCGTGCGCGTCGAGGTGCGCGACTCCGGCATCGGGATTTCCCCCGAGGCGCAGCGGCGCCTCTTCCAAGCCTTCTCGCAAGCGGACGGCTCGACGACGCGCAAATACGGGGGGACGGGATTGGGGCTCGTGATCTCCAAGCAGATCGTCGAACTCATGGGCGGACGGATCGGCGTGACGAGCGAGCCGGGGCGGGGCAGTCGCTTCTGGTTCACGGCCCGCTTCGGGGTCGATGTCCGGCAGCAGGCACAGCCCGCGCCCGGTCGGCAGGCGCTCAGCGGTCTCCGGGTGCTCGTGGTCGACGACCACGAGACCAACCGGCAGATCCTCGAGCATTACCTGTGCAATTGGGGGATGAGCGTGGTGATGGCCGAGAGCGGAGCCCAGGCGCTGGAGGTGCTGGAACAGGCGAGAGCCAATGAGACGCGCTTCGACGTGGCCATCCTCGACGGGATGATGCCGGAGCTGGACGGGTGGGAATTGGCGCGGTGGATCAAAGGGGAGGAGAGCGTCGCGCGCCTCCCGCTGATCCTGCTCAGCTCGGTCGACGTCCGGAGCGACCAAGAGAGAAAGGCGGAGGAGCTGTTTGCCGTCTGTCTGACCAAACCGGTACGCCAGTCGTGCCTCTTCGATGCCATGGCCGCCGTGGTTGGCCGGAACGCGGGTCTCGGCATGAGCCGACCTCTGCCGGAGCCGGATGCCGCGAGCCGCTGGAAAGCCGAGGCCTCGGCCGACTGGGCGCAGGGCGACCCGGTCATCGCCCACTTGTTATTGGTCGAGGACAACCCCGTGAACCAGGAAGTGGCGCGGCTGACGCTCGAATGGCTGGGCTACAGCGTCGACGTGGCGGAAGACGGACAGGAGGCGGTCGAGGCGCGGTTTCTCGGCGACTATGCCGCTGTCCTGATGGATTGCCAGATGCCCGTCATGGACGGCTTCGAGGCGACCCGGCAGATTCGCGCGCGGGAGGCGTCGAACGGGGAACGGGAAACGTCGAGCGTTGGAGAGGCTCCGTCTGCCGTAGGACGTTCCACGTTCCGCGTCTCTCGCCGCGTGCCGATCATCGCCATGACGGCCAACGCGATGAAAGGCGATCGTGAGCTCTGTCTGGCCGCCGGCATGGACGATTACATCACCAAGCCGATCAACGCAAAGGAGCTCGCGGCGGTCCTGCGCAAATGGATCGCGCCACAGGGCGTCGCCCACGCCTGACGGCCCAAGCCGTATCTCGTCGCTTGTCGCTCGCATCTCGCCTCCGGTCTCACTCAGAACGAGAGACGAACAACGAACGACGAGACACTCATACCACTTTCAGCACTGCCGCCCCCGCGAACGTTCCCGCCTTCAAGGCCTGAAGCGCCTGATTGGCCTCCTCCAAGCGATATACGTGCGTGCGGGACCGAATGGGAATGGCCGCCGCTTCGCGGAGCAGATCGAGTCCGTCTTGCCTGGTGTTGGCCGTGACGCTGCGTAAGACCCGTTCGCCGAAGAGGTCCCGCTCATAATCCAGCGAAGGAATGGCCGACAGGTGGATGCCGGCGACGGCCAACGTGCCGCCACGCTGGAGGGCCCGAAGGGCCGGCGGGACCAATTCACCGGCCGGCGCAAACAGAATGGCGCCGTGCAGAAGGTCCGGCGGAGCCTCAGCTGCCGCGCCTGCCCACTTGGCACCCAACTCGCGTGCCAGCCGGCGATGCTCCTCACGCAGCGAGCAGACGTAGACCTCACAGCCCCAGGCGCGGGCGATCTGAATGGCGATGTGCGCGGAGGCGCCGAAGCCATAGAGTCCCAGGCGTTGCCCCGGCAGGATACCGCTCAGCCGCAAGGCCCGGTATCCGATGATGCCGGCACAGAGGAGCGGCGCGGCTTCCTGATCGGTGAACGTCGGCGGAATCGGATAGGCGAAGGACTCCGGCACGACTGCGTAGTCCGCATAGCCCCCGTGCACGTGATAGCCGCTGAATCGAGCTTCCTGGCAGAGATTTTCCCGTCGGGATCGGCAAAATTCACAGGAGCCGCAAGTCTGTCGGAGCCAGGCGATCCCGACGCGGTCCCCTTCCTTAAGCGCGCACACGTTTTTGCCCAGCCGCTCCACGATTCCGACCGTCTGATGCCCCGGGATCAACGGCAGGCGCGCCTGGGGCAATTCTCCTTCAATCACGTGGAGATCGGTCCGGCAAATGCCGCAGACCCGGATTTTCACCAAAACTTCGCCGGGGCCGGGGGAGGGAGCCGCCACCTCACGCAAGTGCAGCGGGGAGGATTCCACCGGCTCAGGCCGATCCAACAGCATGGCGCGCATCGTAGAGGAGGTATACCATCGGATCGGGCCTTGACACCAGGGCTGGTCACGCAGAATGATGAACCGATCGAACGGCGCCCCGAATCCGACGAGCGGCTCACTCACAGGGCCAGAGGAGGGATGATATGAGCGAGAGACGGATGGGCAGATGGCCGATCATGGGAGCCCTGTGTGTGGGTCTGGTTGCCGCGGCCCTGATGCCGTTAAGCTTGGCGCCTCCGGCTTCAGCGCAATCAGCCGGCGGGCGCGTCTCGGCCACGGCGACGCTCTCGGTGCTGGGCGGCACCGTGCAGCACGTGACCAGCGGCGGCACTCAGATCCCCGCTCGAGACGGCATGAATCTCGCGCTCGGCGATCGGGTGGTGACCGGACCCAAGTCCACCGCGGTCATCACCTTTCTGGACGGCAGCACGGTGACGGTGCAGCCGGATTCCGACGTGACGGTGAAAAGAGCGGACATGACCCCGAAGAAATCTTCGATCAGCGTCAAGATCAACCTCGGCGTGGTCTGGGCCCGCGTGGTCAAGCTGGCCGATCCCAAGTCGAGTCTGTCGCTGGAATCGAACACGGCCACGGCCACGGTGCACGACGGGCTCATCGGCGGTGAAATGATTCCCGAGCACTTCATGTGCTGGACCATGGCCGGCCCCGTGACGGTCACCGATCCCCGGGGAGACGTCCTGATGGTGCTCTTGCCGGGCGAGAAGACGATGGTGCAACCGAACGGGAAGAATCAACCGGCGCCGGCGGCTTTTTCCGCGAATCAGAGCATGTTGCGCGTGACGGCCTCGACGGGCGTGCTGCCGCTGGTCGTGATGGACGACGGCGTCCGGGTGGCCGGCTTCGTGGCCCCCACGATCGAGGTCAATCACGTCTTTGGGTCGCTGACGCAGGCGAACGAGGACGGCACCCACGTCGTGCAGGTCCCAGCCGGCGCCCCGGGGCCCTTCACGGTCCTGGTCGAAGGCATCCGAGACGGCGCCTTTACGCTCACGCTGACGGGAAGTTTCAAGGGGCAGAGGGTCTATCAGTACGACCTGTCCGGCTCCATCAAGAAGGGCGAGCGCCTGAAAACCCTTGTGACGCAGCAAATTGATGCGGCGACAGCCGCCGAGCGGAAGACCGCGAAGTTGGAGGGCGGGGATGCGGCCCCGCTTGCGGCCTACGAAGGCCCCTTGCCAGGGAGGATTCTGATTTCGCCGATGGAATTGCAGACGGTAGGGGGGATGTGAAACTCAGGCTAGGGGCGGGCTTCCACCGATCCTCTTCGTGCCCCTTGCCCCTCGCCTCGTGCCGCTTGCCTATTTCGTCGTCGCCACGAAGACGCCGTTCCAGTCGGGGGGCGGCGGCTGCTCCATGAAGAGCAGGCTTCGCTTGAGGTAGAGCGCCGACGGTCCGTCCTGGATCCCGTCGTCCAGCATCCGCTGAAAGCAGGCCACCGCGTCCGCCCACCGGCGATGCTGGTAGTGGGCCAAGCCCGCCGCGTAGCGATCGAGCACCTCGGCCTGCGGGGCCGCTTGCTGACCCGCCTTCGCCACGACCTCATAGACCGCCAGCGGCTCGCGCCGTCCCTTCACCGAAACCAAGTCCAAAAATCGAAAGTGGAACCGATCGCCCGCGGTGGCGCGCGTGCCTTCCCCGACCACGATTCTGGTCCCGTATTCCTTATTCAGGCCCTCCAGCCGGGACGCGACGTTGACCGCGTCGCCCAGCACCGTATAGGCCAAACGGTCGCGAGAGCCCATGTTGCCGACCACCATGCGGCCCGTGTTGATGCCGATGCCGAGATCGAGTTGGGGCAGGTTGCGGGCGGCCCAATCTTGTTGAAGCCGCTGCAGGCGGGCCACCATATCGAGTGCCGTCTCGCAGGCGCGGACGGCGTGATCTTCCTGCCACATCGGCGCGTTCCAGAAGGCCATGATGGCATCGCCGATGTACTTATCCAGCACGCCGTCATGCTGAAAGACGATGTCGGTCATGGCCGTCATGTATTCGTTCAAGAGCGCCGTGAGCGCCTGAGGGTCCATGTCCTGGGAGAGGGTCGTAAAGCCGCGAAGGTCGGAGAACAGGACGGTCATCGTCCTCGTCTCGCCGCCGAGCGTGAGCCGCTCTGGGTCTTTGAGCGCCCACTGGCTCACGGCCGGCGACAGATAGCGGGCCATCACGCCCTTGATCGTCCGCTGCTCGGCCTGTTCGAAGACTACACGGTAAATCATGATGAACGAGAAGGACAGCAACAGCGCGAGCGGCGGATAAATCATGTTGAGCAACAGCCCGCTGTCAAAGGCCACGCTCGCCGCAATCAAGTACGCCGCGACCAGGCCGCCGGTGGCGACCGTGGCCCACATCGGCAGCAGCGCCGCGCAGAGGGCCGCGATCAAGGCCATGGCGGCGATCAGTCCGATGGTCAGCTCATCGGACGCAGGGACGAGGGCCCGCTCGCCCAGGATGGTCTCGATGGCATTCCCCAGGATTTCGACGCCCCACATGCGAGTTCCGGTCGTCGTCGGCGTCGCAAACTCGTCCATGCTGCGGATCGTCAGACCGATGAGCACGATCTTATCTTTCACCAAGGCCGGCTCAAAGCGGCCCGTGACGACTTCGACCAGAGGAATAATGGAGAACGCGCCATCCTGTCCCGGGACCGACGGCGGTCCGAGATAATTGATCAGCATGCTGCCCGATTCCAGAATCGGGATGGCCCGGCCGGCCGCATAGATGGTCGACGCCTCCGGAGGGCCGTCGAGCACGGCCGGACGCCGAACGAATCGGGCCACTGCCGCCAGGGCCAGGGCCGGGATATCTTGCTCGCCCGCGCGGATCACGAGGGGCAGGCTGCGGATGACGCTGTCCTGGTCTGTGGTGACATTGACCGTGCCTTCCCCCGCGGCGGCCTTGACGATCGGGGCGATGGGCCGCACGAAGGCGTCGAATTCCTGTGCGATGCCGGGACCGGGGAGCAACTGGCGCGGGCCTTGGGCCTCGACCGGCGTGACGACGTGGCCGGCTCGCGCGATGGCGGCGACCAGCTCGCGGTCGTCGGCCGTGGGAGCGTCGAAGAAGAGGTCGAAGGCGATGACGCGCGCGCCGGCCTGCGCGAGCCGATCCACCGCCTGGGCGTAGAGGCTGCGGGGCCAGCTCACCATGGGACCGTATTGCGGTAGGAGCTCCCGGTAGCTGCGTTGATCGATGCCGACGATGACGGTCGACGTTGCGCGGGTCTGACCGGAGGAGGCGAAGAGAAAGTCCGTGCTCCGGATCTGCGCGGTGGAGAGCAGAGCGAAGAGATAGGCAAGGGTGAGTGCGCCGGCGACGGTCAGCGCGATGGCCAGGCTCAGGAGCAGCCGCTTGCGGACGCGACGAGTCATAGAATCGTGACTCGTATCTAGCATCTCGTATCTCGTGAAGCAAGGCGCAGCAAGAGCTGTTGGGGGGAAGGATGCAAAACGAGATACGAGAGACGTACTCAGTGAATCACGCCCAGTTCGCGGCCGACTGTGGCGAACGCGGCGAGGGCTCGATCCAACTGCGCGCGGGTATGGGCGGCGGAGAGCTGGAGGCGGATCCGGGCGAGTCCCTTCGGGACCACCGGGTAACTGAACGCAATCACATAGAGACCTTCTTGGAGCAGGCGATCGGCCATCCGCGTGGCCACGACGGCATCGCCCAGCATGAGCGGGATGATCGGGGAGAGGGGCACGCCTTCTGTTCTGCTCGCTGGTCCCAGCGTAAAGCCCAAGGCGGTGAGCTGCGCACGGAGGTAGGTGGCATGGCCGTGCAGCGCCGCCCGCAGCTCTTCGCCCTCCGCGACCAACCGGAGTCCCCTGAGTGCGGCGGACACGATCGGCGGCGGAAGGGCGTTGGAGAAGAGATAAGGCCGGGATCGCTGCCGGAGCAGTTCGATGACGGGGGCCGGCCCGGTCGTGAATCCGCCTGAGGCCCCGCCCAACGCCTTGCCCAGTGTGCTGGTGATCAGGTCGATCTTGTCGGCCACGCCGAAGACGTCGGGCGTGCCGCGACCGCCTTTGCCGAAGAGGCCGGTGGCGTGGCTGTCGTCCACCACCACGGCGGCGTCATAGCGGTCGGCGAGGCGGGTGATGACATCCAGTCTGGCGAGGTCCCCGTCCATGGAGAACACGCCGTCCGTCACGATCATGCGGATTCGCGCCGAGGCAGCGTCCCGAAGGGCCGCATCGAGTTCCTCCATGTTGGAGTGGGCGTAGCGCAGCCGCTTGGCTTTGCAGAGCCGGATGCCGTCGATGAGGCTGGCATGGTTGAGCGCATCGCTGATAACGGCGTCGCGCTCGTCCAGCAGCGTCTCGAAGAGGCCGGTGTTGGCATCGAAGCAGGAGCTGTAGAGAATGGCGTCGCCGGTGCCGAAGAACTCGCTCAGCGCGCGCTCCAATTGCTTGTGGAGATCTTGCGTGCCGCAGATGAATCGGACGGACGCCATGCCGTAGCCGTAACGGTCCAGCCCCTCCCGCGCGGCCTTGATCAGCTCCGGATGGTTGGCCAACCCGAGGTAGTTGTTGGCGCAGAGGTTGATCACCTCTCCCGGGCCGGACGCCTGCATGACCCGGATGTCGCTTCCCTGGGGGCCCAGGATCTGCCGCTCCGCCTTGTAAAGCCCGGACGCGCGGATCTCCACGAGCTGGGATTCGACGACGGTCTTGAGCGAGGCACTGGCCATGGGCTACATCAAAGGTCGAGGTTCAGGTTGAGGGAAAGGAAAAGACCTGAAATGTCTTCCACTCGACCTTAACCTCAGCCTCAACC
>FKKE01009331.1_pt1 | contig 12421 bp, 10 predicted proteins | sample 1106331 | NCBI WGS metagenome assembly FKKE01 (sample SAMEA3931202, study PRJEB13176) | freshwater metagenome | biome: Drinking water system; feature: drinking water; material: freshwater | place: China | collected 2013-02-06 | reverse complement strand
CGCGGGAGCTGCTCTGCCGTGGGCAGTTCCAGCGTCGACTCGGTCAGTCTCCGATCGACGACGGCCTGATCGATCGTCCGGCGTAACTGCTCACACCGGCGCGAGTGCGAGCCGAAGACATCGGCATCGGCAAGCGCGGCGATGAACGGACATTCTCGCGAGTCGAAGGTCCATTCGATGGATGTATGTGCCGCGCTGAACTTCTCGACGCGCACGACCCGGCCGCAACCCCTGCAGTCCAACGGTGTCATCGTCACGTTGTTCTCCCCTCTTTCCGCTCAACCCGCCCGTGCCGCGGACAGCCGCCCGTACCGGCCGCGGAAGAACAGCAGCGGCGCCTGGTCGGTGGCGTGCAGGTGACGAACTCTCGCCACCACGATCGTGTGATCGCCCGCCTCGTGTTCGTCCTCGATCTCCGCTTCGACCCAGGCCACGGTTCCGGTCAGCACCGGCGCGCCCGCCGGTGACGGGTCCCAGCTCAGGCCGCGGAACTTCTCGGTCCCACGCGCCGCCAACTGACGGCAGATGTGCTCCTGTGCCTCCGCGAGGATGTTGATGGTGAACCGTCCCGACGCGCGGACCAGCGGCCACGATGAGCTCGTCTGCGCGACGCAGAAGGCAACCAGTGGTGGGTCCAACGAGACGGAGGTGAACGAATTGGCGGCCAGGCCGGTGGGTTCCCCGGTCTCCGGGTGCACGCCCGTCACCGCGACGACACCGGTCGCGAAATGGCCGAGCACCTGACGCATGCGTTGCCCGTCGACCTCCGGCAGGCCCGCGCCGCCGTCGGTGTCCGTGCGCACCGCCTGATCCGGAACTGATGCCATCACACCCTCTCCTCGTGTCGACACCGATGTGAGGGCGACCATAGTTGCCGTGATCCTCGCGCGCGTCCCGGTTCCCGTTGGCCGGGACGAACCCCCGAGTCGCCGAAGAGGCTCGGCACCCGGACCCATCCCACTGATCAGGAACACGTCTTGGTACGGCCTGGCGCGCCCTCGTAGCTTTACGGGGAATCCTCCCCTCCGGAGGGCCGGATCCAGTGCGCAGAAGTGTTGCGCACCAGGGAAAAACACCAGCAACTGAACAGTCACGTGGTCGGGACCGAGAGGAAACAATGGGAACGCTCGATGGCAAAGTAGCCTTCATCACCGGTGCCGCGCGCGGTCAGGGCCGTAGTCACGCGATCAAGCTCGCCAGTGAGGGCGCCGACATCATCGCGCTCGACCTCTGCGCCCAGATCCCGACAGTCGAGTACGCGATGTCGACGCCGGACGACCTCGACATCACGATCAAGGAGGTCGAGGCGGCCGGCGGCACGATCGTGGCCTCGATCGGCGATGTCCGCGATCCCGAGGCGGTGTCGTCGGCCCTCGCACGCGGTGAGGAGACACTCGGCCGACGTGTCGACATCGTGCTCGCCAACGCCGGCATCATGCCCCTGGGCGTGAACGTGAACACCCACGAGGCATTCCTCGACGTGATCGACGTCAACCTCACCGGTGTCCACAACACTGTCGACGCGGCCGTGCCCAGCCTGCTGGAGAATCAGGGCGGGTCGATCGTCATCACCAGCTCCAGCCAGGGTCTCAAAGGCACCGGCGGCATGGGTGGGGTGAACGCGGCCTACACCGCCGCCAAGCACGGCGTGGTCGGTCTGATGCGCAACTACGCCAACTGGCTGGGCCCGCAGAACATTCGGGTCAACACCATCCACCCCACGGGTGTGGCCACCCCGATGATCCAGAATCCGATCATCGAACAGTTCTACAGCGATCCGAACGCCGACTTCGACGCGGTCCGCAACATCATGCCGGTGCCGTTCATCGATCCGATCGACGTGTCCAACGCGATCGCCTTCCTGGTGAGCGACGCCGGCAAGTACATCACCGGTGTCACCTTCCCGGTCGACGCGGGCTTCAACGCGCGCTGACTCCTCGCACACGAGAGAACGGCCCCGATGACCTGGTCATCGGGGCCGTTCGCGGTGTTGGGTTGTCAGGGAGCGGCTTTCGCCGGCGCCGGCAACCGGCCGGCGGCCGCGAGGGCGGCGATGTACCCGTAGACGAGTCCCTGACCGATCGTTGCACCGGCACCGGGATAGGTCGCGCCGAATGCGTTGGCAGCCGAATTGCCGATGGCATAGAGACCGTCGATCACCGAGCCGTCCTCGCGCAGCACTCGCGCCCGATCGTCGGCACGCAAGCCGCCACAGGTTCCCAGATCGCTCAGCACAACCCGGACGGCGTAGAGCGAATTCCGCTGTAGCGCACGCAGGTTGGGGTTCGGCGTGACAGTCGGGTCGCCGTAGTAGCGATCGTATGCACTTCCACCCCGACCGAAGGCGTGGTCGACACCCACCTCGGCGGCGGCGATGAACGAATCGAAGGTGTCCACGAACCTGGACTCGTCGACCCCCATGCGCACCGCCAGGTCGCCCGGATCGTCGGCAGCGACCGCGATCCCCTCGTCATACCACTTCTGGGGCAGCGGTTGCCGCGGGAACAAGCCGCCCGCCATGACATAGCTGTTCCGGTACTTCTGGTCGAAGACGAGCCACATCTCCCCGACCGAGTCCCCCGCGCGTTCGCGTTCGAGCACCCGCTGTCCGAAACTCATGTAGTCCACTGCTTCGTTGATGAACCGGCGGCCCGAGGAGTCCACGATGAACGAACCCGGCAGGGACCGTTCGGCGAGCAGGACCGAGGGCGAGTCACCCGGAACCGCCGCCACCGCGGGGAACCACCACGACTGGTCCATCGAGGCCAGCCCGGCGCCGAGTTCCTGACCGATCTTGATGGCGTCGCCGGTGTTCGTCGTGGCGCCGAGGCTGATCCCGTCGGTCAACTGCTCGGACTGGAACTTGTGGCGCATCTCCATGTCATGGTCGAATCCACCGGCGGCGAGGACCACGCCCTTGCGGGCCTGCACGACGGTCTCGACACCGTTGCGCCGCACCACCGCACCCGTCACGCGACCGTCGTCGGAGAGCAGCCGGACCATCGGCGAGTCGGTCCACACGGGAATCCCGGCACGCACGACTCCGGCGAACAGGCCCGCGGCCAGGGCTTGACCGCCGGCGACGTACTCCCGCTTCAGGGCGAGTCCGCCGACGCCGATCGAGAGCGCTTTGGCCACCCGCCACACCGCCTTGCGCGGCACTCTCGTCAGCAGGTTGAGCCATTTGTAGTCGGCACCGGTGACGGGCATGGGCAGCGGCGCCTCCATCAGACCGGGACGCAGTCGCGGTCGCTCGGACCCGAGCTGCGCCGCATCGAACGGCTTGCACTCACAGGTCCGTCCGACTGCGGAGCCACCCGGCAACTCCGGGTGGTAGTCCGAATAACCCGGCGCCCACATGAACTTCATGGGCGTGGTCCGCGAGAGCATTTCGACCGTCGCCGAACCATGGTCGAGGAAGGCGGAGCCGCGCTCGCGGGGCGCGGTGTCGGCGACGACCGAGGCCAGATAGGTCGCCGCGACCTCGGTCGTGTCCTCGGGCTGCTCACTCGCGAGCACCGGGTTGCCGGGAATCCAGAACGCACCGCCGGAGCGGGCGGTCGAACCACCCACGTACTCCGACTTCTCGACGATCAGGGTGCTCAGCCCCACCTCGTGCGCCGCAAGTGCGGCGGCCATCCCGGTACCGGCACCGATGACCAAGAGGTCGACGGTGTGTGCGGAAGGTGCGCTCATCGGGCCACCTCCGCGGGCGCGCCGGTGCCGGAGACGAAGGTCATGTCCTCGGCATCCGGTTCCCGCATCATCGTCCAGTAGTCGACGAGGCGCCACGGGCACGGCACGATGGCACGTCCGCTGCTGTTCCGGTAGTAGCTGTTGACCGGTCCACCGGTGTGCACCCAGACCGTCTCGTCGAGGGCTTTGTCGACTTCGGCGTTGTACTCGTCGAGCACTTCCGGCCGCACGTCCATGGAGGCGTGGTCGTGCTCCAGCAGATACTGCAGGCACTCCACCACGTAGTGGACCTGTTCCTCGCTCGTGATGTTGTGTCCGGCACCGTGATTCGGTGCCGAGTTCGGACCCGAGGTCACGAAGAGGTTCGGAAAGCCGGACACCTGCACGCCCTTGTACGCGCGCGGATCCTCACCGCCCTTCCAGACGTCCGCCAGCTTCTGGCCGTCCCGACCGACGATGTCGATCGTCGTCGTGAAATCTAGCGTGAAACCGGTGGCCAAGATGATCACATCGGCCGGGATGAACTCGCCCGTGGTGGTGTGCACACCGTCGGGGGTCACCCGCTCGAACGAGGCGCGGTGTAACGAGACATGGTCTCGTTTCAGTGCTGCGTAGAAGCCGGGATCCTTGACGATTCGCTTGGCGTAGGGGCGGAAGTCCGGCGTCAACTTCTCGATGAGGTCGGGACGGTCCGGGAAGCTGTCCCGCAGATACTTCTGGGCATTCTTCAGGACCATGTCGTTCTCGGCGGACGCGGAGAAGTGGCCGGCCGCCCACTCGGGGTCGACGCGCGGCAGGCGGTAGAGGTTGTCCGAGGCGAACCAGTAGGAACGCAGGCGGAACCACTGGTTGTAGAACGGGAGGTGTTCGAGCGCCCAGCGCTGTCCGGCCGGAACATCGTGGACGACGGTGCGCTCGGGGACGATCCAGTGCGGGGTGCGGACGACCACGTCGAGGGCCGACACCTTGTCGACGATGCTCGCCACGACCTGGACCGACGTGCAACCGGTTCCCAGGACGATGACTCGCTTGCCGGTGACATCAAAGTCGGCATCCCACTCGGCGGTGTGGACGACGCGACCGCCGAAAGTGTCCAGGCCCGGGACGTCGGGGATGTTGGCGGAGTTCAACATCCCCAGCGCCGAGATCACGGCCTTGGCCCGGTGATGTCCGACGGCGCCGGAGCGGTCGCGGGTCACGACGTCCCAGATCTGGTCCTTCTCGGACCACGTCATGGACTGCACCGAGGTCTCGAGCCGGATGTGTTCGCGGAGCTCATGCTTGGCGACCACGTCGAGCAGGTACTGCTGGTATTCGGGGCCCGTCGGGTAGTACCGGGACCAGTTCGGGTTCAGTTCGAACGAATAGGAGTAGTAGTGGCTCGGCGTGTCAACAGCCGCGCCCGGATAGGTGTTCCGGGTCCAGGTGCCGCCGATCTCGTCGCGTGATTCGAACACCGTGTAGGAGAACCCCGCCTGGCCCAACTTGATTGCGGCGTTGATACCGGTGATACCGGCACCGACGACGATCACCTCGAAGTCGGCCGGCGGCGTGACGGTCACCGGCACATACCGCTCGTCGGTGACGAAGCCGGCCTGTTCACGCAGCAGCGGGATGAACTCCTCGTCGACCTCTTGCGAGGTGGCCACCCGGGCCATCGCGGCGAACAGGTCGGGCGCGGGCACTTCGAGCCGCGTCGCGAGATCGGAGCCGGTGAGGACATCCAGCGCCCGGGCCCGGATGTCGTCGGCCACGTCCTGCGGATACTGCCCGGCAGGTACGGCATTCGGCGACGGAGTGCCGTAGTGAGTTCCGGGGCGGGAGTATTCGAGCCGGCAACCGAACTCGTCGAGGAGTGCGGTGTCGCCGGTGAGATGCACGAGCGACATGAGCAGCGGCGCGGGATCACACTCCGTGAGCACATCGCGGAGCGTATCCGGATCGATTCGTGTGCCCGCGGGGTCGATTCCGCCGCCGAGTTCGACCTCGGCAGAGATGGTGTCGGTCATGGTTTGCCTTCCGGGAGCGGCACACCCATGCGGGTGAGCATGTCTCGTGGGTCTGATGGTGGGAGAAGGTCCAGGAGCTGGCGGCCACGACGATGCGCGGCGGCCGTGCACATCTCGTCGTCGGAGTGAATCCAGAACTCACCCTGGGCAATCTGCTCGATCATGTGCTCGGCGGCGTCGAGCGGATCGAGCCCCTTGGTCACGTTGTCGCGCTGCATGGCGTCGAAGACCGCGTTGGCGGTCGGATTGTCGGTCGGCGCCTCCCGCTGAGCCGCGAGGAAGATCTGGCTGCGGACCGAGTGCGGGATGATCGCGCTGACCTGGATCGGGGCTCCCACGATCGACAGATCCTGGTGGAGGCACTCGGTCATCGCGAGCACCGCATGTTTGCTCACGATATAGGGGCCCTGCACCGCAACCGCATTGAGCCCGCCGACCGACGACATGTTGGCGACACACGCCGGTGATCCCGCCTCGATCATCCGGGGCACGAAGGAACGGAGGCAGTAGAACACCCCGTCGACGTTGATCTGCATGAGGCGTCGCCATCGTGCTTCGTCGATCTCCCAGAGCAGTCCCGCCGATTCGATCCCCGCGTTGTTGATGAGCAATTCGACGCTGCCGTGCCGGTCGAAGACCGACTCGGCGAGTGCCTCGACCTCATCGGCGCGGCTGACGTCGACGCCCTGCCCGTCGGCCCGCCCTCCGCCCGCGGAGATGTCGGCGGCGACCGCGGCAGCGCGATCGGCGTCGATGTCGGCGACCACGACCGTCATCCCGAGAGATGCCAGCCGGCGCGCGAGTCCCTCGCCGATACCCGCGGCCGCTCCGGTGACCACCGCGGTTCCGCTCGAGAAACGCTGTTGTGCAACAGCACCCATCGTCGTGCTCATTCCTCGTGTCAGAGCCCGGTGGGGCGGATGTTGGGATTGCTCCACGACGGCGGCTCGCGTCGCGGCAGCTCGTCGCGCCCGTCCAGCGTGCGGACGACAGTGTCGGTCGCCCACGGGTAGTGGAGGCTGAACGCGATCAACCCGGTTCGTTCCGCCGCCGGGGCCGTACACATCTCCAGCACGGTCTGCGCGAGGTATTCGACGGGTTCGGTCTCGTAACCGTCGGGGAGCAATGCCGCCGCGCCGGGCGTCCGGATGGCTGTCGACGGACCGACGGCATTGACCGCGATGTTGTCGTCGAGCAATTCAGCGGCGAGTCCCTGGGTGAACCGGTGCTGCGCCGCCTTCGTCGCGGCGTAGATGACGTCGCCGGAGGTCTTGTTGTATTCACGGAAAGGGCGGATCGGGCTCAGGCCGGTCGAGGACCCGATGTTGACGATCCAGCCGGCGCCGTTCTTCCGCATGTGCGGTATCGCCCTTTGCGACAACAGGAAAGGTACCTTCAGGTAATGCTCGACGGTGCGGTCGAACGTCTCCTCACCCATGGTCTCGATGCTGCTGTAGTCGGCGAACCCCGCATTGTTCACCAGGATGTCGATGCCGCCGGCGGCCTGGGCCACGGCCTCGACGAGGCCGTCGCGATCGACCGGGTTCTCCAGGTCGGCCGGGATGGCGATGGCGGTGCCGCCCGCTCCCTCGATCGCCTGGACGGTTTCGGCCAGTGACCCGGCGAGCAGGTGGTTCTCACCGTTGCGTACCGATGGTGACGGATTGGCCGATCGCGCTGTGACGACCACCGTCGCCCCTTCCGCTGCAAGGCGGCACGCGATCCCGCGTCCGATGCCGCGACTGCTGCCGGTGACCAGGGCGACCTTGCCCCTCAGCCGGCCCGCCACCTGTTGTGTCATCACCACTTCTCCGCACTTTCTGTGTTCTGCTTCACATCCCGCACCATGCTCGACGGTCCGCCGCGGCGGCGGGCCGTGCCGGTCCACTCAATGGGAGGCCGGATTCACTGCGCCGGCGCGAGGACGTCGCGCATCATCTGCCAGACCTTCTCCCGCGCAGGAGGTGTCAGCGACAGCTGCGGAAAGGTCAAGAATCCGTGGAACAATCCGTCGAACCGGTGCTCGACGACCGGGACACCGGCCTCGCGCAGGCGGTGCGCATAGTCCTCTCCAGCCGAGCACGGCGGATCGAGTTCGGCCGTCGCCACCACCGCCGCCGGCAGCCCGGCGAGCGACGCCGCGCGCGTGGGAATGATCCGGGCGCTGTCACGCCCATTCGGCGCGTACTGATCCCAGTACCATCGCATGGCTTTCGTGCTGTTGTAGTAACCGACTCCGTAGCGCCGATACGACTCGGTCTCGAGGTCGTCGTCGATGACCGGGTAGAGGAGGACCTGGGCGATGATCGCCGGACCGCTCCGGTCGCGCGCGGCGATGCTCGCGGTAGCGGCCAGGTTGCCGCCGGCGCTGTCACCGGCGACCGCGACCCGGGTGGGATCTCCGCCATAGCCGGCGATGTTCTCGGCCGTCCAGCAAATCGCCCGGTACATGTCCTCCATCGCCGCCGGCGCCGGGTTCTCCGGCGCCAGACGGTAATCGACCGACACCACGACGGCGCCGACCTCGGCGGCCATCGCCCGGCAGAACTCGTCGTGACTGTCGAGATCGCAGAACACGAAGCCACCACCATGCGCGAACACCACGACCGGCCGGGCATCACCTCGACGATCATCGGAATGACTGTGTGGCACGTAAATTCGCACTCGGAGTCGGCCACCGTCGGGTCCGTCGATCGCGACGTCACGGGCGACGGCCATGTCGGGTTGTCGCGACAACGGCGCCCGGCGGGACACGATGATGTCACGCAGTTCGGCGGGATCGTGTTCGGTCACGTCCGGGAAACCGGCCTCCAACGCCGACAGCATCGCCTCGACGTCGGGGTGCAGATCGGTTCTGCGTTCAGACATGCTGCAGCCCTTTTCTCCTCACGAGATCGCGAAGCCCTTGTACCCGGCCTCCGCGACTTCGGCGCAGATCTTCCCGTAGTTGCCGAATCCACCGATGTAGGGCATGAACACGCGGGGCTTGCCCTCGATGTTCGCGCCCATGTACCACGAGTTCGCGGTGGGGAAGAGCGTGCCGGCAGCTTTGGCGTTACACTCCGCGACCCAACTGTCGACGGCTTCCTTCTCGGCCTCGATCGTCGCCGCGTTGTGTCCGTCGACATGGGCGATACACGCTGCGATCCAGTCGATGTGTTGCTCGGCGCCGAGCACCATGTTCGCCAGCACGCTCGGGCTTCCGGCACCGGTCACGAAGAACATGTTCGGGAACCCGTTGACGGCGAGGCCAAGGTAGGTGCGCGGTCCGGCCGACCACTCCTCGACCATGGTCCGACCGGCCCGACCGCGAATGTCGATGCGGGACAGCGAACCGGTCATCGCGTCGAATCCGGTGGCGTAGACGAGCATGTCGAGCGGGTACTCCTGCTCGGTCGTACGCACCCCGCCGGGGGTGATCTCCTCGATCGGGGTGGCTCGCAGGTTCACCAGGGTCACGTTGGCGCGGTTGAAGGTCTCGAAATAGCCGCTGTCGGTGACGATCCGCTTGGTTCCGATGGGGTGGTCGGTGGGGATGAGCAGGTCGGCGACCGCCGGGTCTTTCACGATCTCCCGGATCTTCGCCTCGACGTACTCACGGGCGGTGTCGTTGGCCTCCCGGCTGATCGTCTGGTCGGGGAACGCCTTGGCGAACAGATACCCGCCGCGGTGCCACCACTCGTCGTAGACGCGCTTGCGTTCGGCCTCGTCGACCTCCATCGCGCCCTTCGGATACGGGGCGTTCGGGGTGCCGCCGCCACTCTCCCGGGACAACCGACGGCGCTCGGCGTAATTCGCCTTGACGTCGGCGATGATGTCGTCGGTGAGTGGCCGGTTGCCGGCCGGGATCGAATAGTTCGGGCTGCGCTGGAAGACCACCACCTGCTTCGCCGTCTCGGCGATCACCGGGATCGACTGGATACCCGACGAGCCGGTGCCGATGACACCGACACGTTTTCCGACGAAAACGACTTCATGGTGCGGCCATTCGCCGGTGTGGTAGTTCTCCCCTTCGAAGAGGTCTCGCCCGGGGATGTCGGGCCGGTTGGTCGCCGACAAGACCCCGGTCGCCATGACGACGAAGCGCGCCCTCGTGGTGACCCCGGTGTCGGTGGAGATCGTCCACCGGGCGGTGTCCTCGTCGTAGACGGTCGAGGTGACCCGAGTGAGGAAGTCGTAATGCGTGCGCAGATCGAACCGGTCGGCGACGTGTTCGAGGTAGCTCAGGATCTCGGACTGCGTGGCGAATCGTTCCGACCAGGTCCACTCCTGCTGCAGGTCGTCGTCGAACGAGTACGAATAATCGATGCTCTCGACGTCGCACCGCGCGCCCGGGTAACGGTTGTGATACCACGTCCCGCCCACGCCCTCGGCGGACTCGAACCCATGAACGCGCAGTCCCTGCGAGCGGAGTCTGTACACCGCATAGAGGCCGGAGAGTCCCGCACCGATGACCGCCACATCGTGGTCGAAGTCCCTGATCGTCACGATGTCACTTTCTCGTCCTGGGCCGCCTTGCGTGCCGCCTCTTTCGCCTCGCGCGCCCACATCCACTCATGACCCCAGTAGCTGTCGGCCGTGATTTCCTCTGCGGTGTAGTAACTCTCGTCGACGAGTTTTCCGCCGGTGCCGTACTCGATGTCCCAGCCACCCGGAACGCGGACGTAGAAGGACACCATCTTGTCGTTGGTGTGCCGGCCGAGGGTCGAAGAAACCGGGAAGTCGCGCGACATCACCTGGTCGTAGGCACGGCCGACGGCGTCGAGTTCGTCGACCTCCACCATGACGTGGATCAGACCGGGATCGCGACCCTCGAGGCTCGGCATGATCGCGAGACTGTGGTGCCGCTGGTTGACACCGAGGAAGCGAATGCGCAACGGGCCGGCGCCGGGAGGCGACGGCATCCGGAACGCGCCGCGCGGAAGGAAACCCAGCGTCTCGGTGTAGAAGAGGTAGGACTCGTCGAAGTTCGTGGTCGGCATGACCACGTGGCCGAGGCCCTGCTGACCGGTGATGAACCGCTGACCGTACTTCGTGATCACCGGGCTGTGATCGAGAGCGGGGCCGTAGAAGATCTCCAGCGGCGTTCCGCCCGGATCCTTCAGCGAGATACCACCTTCGATCTTGCGGGCATCACACAGGTCTTGCGACATCGCCGCGTGCTCGATGCCCTCGGCATCGAGGGTGGCCACCAGCCGCCGCAGGGCGAGGTGGTCACGAACCTCCCAGCCCACCGCGCTGACGCGATCGACGTCGGCGCGCTCCACGGTGATCCGGGACGGCCGCTCGTCCATCCGGAAGTGCAACGCGTCGTCTTCGGGACCCGTACCGGGCGCGAAACCCAGTACGTCGTAGCCCAGTTCACGCCAGCGGTCCATGTCGGTGGCCAGGACGCGCACATATCCGAGACCCTTGATCTGTGTCATGTCGTTGTGCTCCTTCGGATTCGCCGGCTCAGATCATCACCCGCAGCGGACCCGCCGGGACGTCGACACCGAGCGAGGCCAATGCCGCCGCATGGTACGGGGTGCTGGTGACGTGGATCGCGTGGTGCAGACCCGCGTGGGCGTCGCGCCAGAATCGCTGGAGCGGGTTGTCCATCCGAAGCGCGTTCCCGCCCGAACGGTCGAATACCTCGTCGGCCGCCCGGACCGCACGCCAGGCCGAGCGGATCTGGTTGCGCCGCGCGGTGGCCCGGGTCTCGAAGTCGACCTCCTGGCCGGCGTCGACGAGATCCCAGATGCGGTCCACATTGCTCAGCAACTGCTGGCGCGCCGCGTCGATCTCCGACGCCGCCTCGCCGAGCGCGTGCAGGACATACGGATCGTCCTTGATCTTGGTGCCGGCGGCCCCGACCCGTTCGCGCTGGTAGTCGACGCCCGCGGCGAGCACACCCTCGCAGATACCGATGGTGGCCGAGGTGATGCCGAGCGGGAACATGGTCGACCACGGCATGCGGTACAGCGTCTCGGTGACCCCGTACTCCTTGGCCGCCACTCCGTCGATGACCTCCTGCGATTTCATCACCCGGTAGTCCGGGATGAAGGCGTCGGTCACCACGATGTCCTTGCTGCCGGTCCCGCGCAGACCGACCACGTCCCACGAGTCGTCGATGATCTCGTAGTCCGACCGCGGCAGGATGACGTGCAGTCCGGTCGGAGGCATCAGGGGCTTGCCGTCGTCGCCACCCACCATGGCGCCGAGGAAGATCCAGTCACAGTGGTCGGTTCCCGACGAGAACTGCCACCGGCCGGTCATGCGGTACCCACCCTCGACCGGGATCGCGACGCCGCCGGGCATGTACGGCGAAGCCTGCCAGGTGTCGGAGTCGCCGCCTAGGACCTCGTCCTGGACCTTCGGATCGGCGAAAGCCAGCTGCCACGGGTGCACACCGACGATGCCGCCGACCCAGCCCGCCGAGCCGTAGATGCTCCCCGTCTTCATCACGGTCTCGGCGAACTCGCGCGGGTGGGCTTCGTACCCGTCGTACTCCTTGCGCTGCAGGAGTCGGATGATCCCGGATCGTTTAAGGCCCTTGGCCACGTCATCGGACAGTCGGCCGAGTTTCTCCGATTCGTCGGCGCCGGATCGCAATTCGTCCGCGCTGTCGACGATCTTGTCGAGTACTTCATAGCTCATGGTGTTCTCCTGGTGGGATGTCAGGTCGACCGCGGGCGGTCAGGATGCCGAGTCGGCCGAAGCGGTTGTCAGGTTCG
>FKKE01002039.1_pt1 | contig 12435 bp, 12 predicted proteins | sample 1106331 | NCBI WGS metagenome assembly FKKE01 (sample SAMEA3931202, study PRJEB13176) | freshwater metagenome | biome: Drinking water system; feature: drinking water; material: freshwater | place: China | collected 2013-02-06 | reverse complement strand
ACCGGCGAGCGCAAGGAAAAGACCGAGTGGCACCGGGTGGTGATCTTCAACGAGAATATCGCCAAGGTGGCCGAGCAGTATTTGAAGAAGGGCGCCAAGGTTTACATCGAGGGCCAGCTGCAGACGCGGAAATACGAGCAAGGCGGCGTCGAAAAGTACACGACCGAGGTGGTGCTCCAGCGCTATCGCGGCGAACTGACCATGCTCGACGGCAAGGGGGATGGCGGCGGCCGCTCCTATGACGACGGCGGCGACAGCTTTGCCTCGTCGAGCGGCAAGAAGCGCGTCAGCGACGGCCCGCGCGAGAGCTTCAATCAGGATTTGGACGACGAGATTCCGTTCTGAGGCGCGTCAACAACGCGGGGTTCCACCGCATGGAATCCCGCTAAGAGAGCGGCGTGACCCCGCCTTCGCGCGCGTTTGCGCCGCTTGATCTTCTGCAGCTCCTATCCATCGCGCTCATTTGGGGCGTGAACAATATTCTCGCCAAGATCGCGGTCGACGCGCTGCCGGCGATGATGACGGTGGCGCTGCGCTTCATCTTCGTGTTGGCGGTGCTGGCGATGTTCATCCGTCCGCCGCCGCGCGGCCAGTGGCCGCTGTTTGCGCTGATGCTGGCGTTCATCGGACCCGTGCACTTCGGCATTCAATATGTCGGCTTGAAGCTCGCGACCGATATCGCGCCGATGGTGGTGGCGATGCAGCTCTGGGCACCGGCTTCGGTGGTGTTTGCGGCGCTGTTGCTGAAGGAGCGCATCTCGCCGCTGCGCTGGGCGGGCGTCACCGTGGCGTTTCTCGGCACAGCGTCGATGAATTTCGATCCGGCCGTGTTCGCGCAAGGCGGTGCGCTCGCGCTCGTCGCTCTGGCTTCCGTGTCCTATGGGTTCGGCGCGGTGCTGGTGCGGAAGCTGGGCGCAATGGATGTGTGGTCGACGCAAGCCTGGATAGCGCTCTCGATCGTGCCAACCATGGTCAGTGCGTCGCTGTTGTTCGAGATCGGGCAGGTCGAAGCGGCGCAAAATGCGCACTGGATCGTTTGGGCGGCGCTTATCTTCGGCGGCCTGATTTCCTCTATCGTCGCCAACGCTTTCCTGTTCCGGCTGGTGCAGAAATACGAAGTGTCACGGACCACGCCCTATCTGCTGCTGACGCCGGTGATTTCCTTCACCCTGGCCGCCGTAGTGCTGCACAATCAGATCACGCCGCAAATTCTGTTTGGCGCCGCGTTGACCATCGGCGGCGTGCTGTTGGTGGCGCTGGCTGAGCGGCGGCTTAGGGCAGCGGCGTGAGCGCCGCGCAGGCGATGCGCGCCCCGGCATTGCCGATGGGCTGAGTGCTGTGATCGTCACGGCTGGCGTGGATGAGCAGCGCCGCACCATCGCTGTCCAAGAGCGGCAGGCGATTGCCGATGCGAGCGTTGTGCAGCGTAACGTGCGGCGAAAACACCTCGGCCCCGTGGACGCCGGCGGGTGAGGCGAAAATGTTGGGAAGATCGCCGGATTCCGGCCCGCGGCGATTCAAGAGGCCATGCTGGGTCCGGTGGCCTAAGCTGATGTGAGCGCCCGCGGCCTGGAAGCCATTGGCGAAATCGCTGCAATCGCCGCGCTCGTGCAAATGCAGCCCGTGCCAGCCGGGCGGCAGGCGTCGCTCTAAAAACTCCAAATGAATCAACACTCCATGCGGCGCCTCTGTGAACGTGGCTTGCCCGACCGCCTGGCCGTCACTGCCGACGATCCAAGCCGTGCGCGGCTGCATTTGTGCGGCGAGCTGAGCGCCGTCCGGCGTGCCGGCGCAAGCTGCCAGCAGGCCTGCGAAAATGAGAGCGGCGAGAGAACGCATGGGGCTGTCCTTCGTTTGCGGCGGAGCCGGCGCGATGTTAGTTTCTGCCGGAATCGAGGCTAGTTTTTCTAGTCTTTGCCGCATCCCAACACGGCTCGCCCAAGAGCCCAAGAGATTAGATCCCGGGTCCCGTGTCAGACACGTCCGATCCCGCCGAGAACGGCGGGCCATCCCTTCCCAAAGGCATATCGCTGATCAGCGTCGAGGACGAGCTGAAGCGCTCGTATCTCGATTACGCGATGAGCGTCATCGTTTCGCGCGCGCTGCCGGACGCGCGCGACGGACTGAAGCCCGTGCACCGCCGCATCCTCTACGCCATGGATGAGGCCGGCAACACGCACGACAAGGCCTATCGCAAGAGCGCGAAGTCCGTCGGCGACGTGATGGGCAATTATCACCCGCACGGCGACCAGGCGATCTACCTCACGCTCGTGCGTTTGGCGCAGGAATTCTCGATGGGCCTGACGCTCGTCGACGGCCAAGGCAATTTCGGTTCGATCGACGGCGATATGCCCGCCTCAATGCGCTACACGGAGGCGCGCCTGGCGAAGGCGGCGCGCGCACTGCTGGACGATATCGACGAAGGCACGGTCGACTTCCAAGACAATTACGACGGCTCGATGCAGGAACCCACGGTTCTGCCGGCGCGGTTTCCGAACCTTCTCGTCAATGGCGGCGGCGGCATCGCCGTCGGCATGGCGACCAACATTCCGCCGCACAATTTGTCGGAAGTGATCGACGCCTCGGTGGCGCTGATCGACAATCCGAGCATCGCCGATCTCGACCTGCTCGACATCGTGCCGGGTCCTGACTTCCCGACCGGCGGAGAGATCCTCGGCCGCGCCGGCGCGCGCTTGGCGCTGATGACCGGGCGCGGCTCGGTGACGATCCGCGCCAAGCATCACACTGAGACCATCCGCGGCCGAGAAGCCTTGGTTTTCACCGAAATTCCTTATCAGGTGAACAAAGCCGAGATGGTGGAGAAGATCGGCGAGCAGGTGCGCGAGAAACGCATCGAGGGCATCGCCGAGGTGCGCGACGAATCCAACCGGCTGGGCGTGCGTTTGGTCGTGGAACTAAAGCGCGACGCCGTTGCCGACGTAGTTCTGAACCAACTCTATCGCTATTCGGCGCTGCAGACGTCATTCGGCGTCAACATGCTGGCGCTGAACCAGGGCAAGCCCGAGCAGATGGGCCTGCGGAAGATACTCGACATCTTCCTCTCGTTCCGTGAGCAGGTGGTCACCCGCCGGACCAAATTCCGTTTGGCGAAGGCGCGCAAGCGCGGCCACGAAACCGTCGGCCTCGCCATCGCCGTGGCCAATATTGACGAAGTTATCAGGCTCATCCGCGAGAGCCCCGATCCGGGCGTGGCGCGTGAGCGGCTGGTCGCACGGGACTGGCCTGCAGGCGATATGATGCCGTTGATCGCGTTGATTGCGGATCCGCGCACGGTGGTCAGCGATGGCGACAAGGTCAGGCTTTCGGATGATCAGGCGCGCGCCATTCTGGCCCTGACGCTTTCGCGTCTGACGGGGCTCGGGCGCGATGACATCGCCAAAGCGGCCAACGAAATCGCCGAAGAGATAAAGGAATTGCTCTCCATCCTGGCGTCGCGCGAGCGCATCTTGAGCATCATTCGCGGCGAGTTGATCGCGGTGAAGGAGCAGTTCGGCGCGCCGCGCCGGACCACGTTCTCCGAGTCCGAAGGCGAGATCGACGACGAAGCTCTGATCCCGCGCGAGGACATGGTCATCACCGTCACCCATGGCGGTTACGTCAAGCGTACGCCGCTCGCGGCCTACCGCACGCAGCGCCGCGGCGGCAAGGGCCGCGCCGGCATGGCGATGAAGGACGAAGACTTCGTCACGCGCGTGTTCGTGGCTTCAACACACGCGCCGATTCTGTTCTTTTCGTCGTCGGGCATGGTCTACAAGATCAAGGCGTGGCGGATTCCCGCCGGCGATCCGCGCACCAAGGGCCGGGCGCTCGTAAATTTGCTGCCGTTGGAGCAGGGCGAAACGATCACCTCGGTGATGGCGCTGCCCGAGGATGAGCGCGACTGGGACACGCTCGACGTTATGTTTGCGACCCGATCCGGCGGCGTGCGCCGCAACAAGCTGAGCGACTTCGTGCAGGTCAACCGCAACGGCAAGATCGCCATGAAGCCCGACGAGGGCGACGGCATTATTGGCGTGCAAATCTGCACGGAGAACGACGACGTGCTGCTCACGACCGCAAATGGCCAGTGCGTCCGTTTCCGCACCACCGACGTGCGCGTGTTCAAGGGGCGCGATTCCACCGGCGTGCGCGGGGTGACATTGCAAGACGGCGATCACGTCATCGGCATGGCGGTGCTCAAGCATATCGATGTCACCACCAAGGAGGTCGCCGACTATTTCAAATGGGACGCCCAATCCCGCGGCGACGTTGAAGTCGAAGCGGACGACGCGCCTGCATCCGAGGGCGATGAGCCGACCCCGTTCGAGCGTCTGGCTTGGCTCAAGACGCAGGAGCAGTTCATCCTCACCGTGACTTCGGCGGGCCTCGGCAAACGTGCCTCAGCCTACGAGTACCGGGTTACAAATCGCGGCGGCAAAGGCCTGATCGCCCACAAGCTCACTGGCGACGCGCGCATCGTCGCGTCGTTCCCGGTCTTAGAGCAGGAAGAGTTGCTATTGGTCACCGACAAGGGGCAGCTCATCCGCACGGCCATCGATCAGATCCGCATTGCCGGGCGCGCCACCCAAGGCGTCATCCTGATCAATGTCAGCGACGACGAACACGTGGTGGCGGCCGAGCGTCTCGAGGCGCTGGGCGGCGAAGGCGGCGACAGCGAGGGGAGCGGCAAGTGACGAAGCGGGTTCGCGTCGGCCTCTATCCCGGGACTTTCGATCCCGTCACCAACGGCCATGTGGATATCATCGCGCGCGCCGCTACGCTGGTGGACAAGCTGGTCATCGGGGTCGCTATCAACCAGGACAAGGGACCATTGTTCACCCTCGCCGAGCGGGTCGCGATGGTCCAGGAGCAGTGCGCCAAGGTCAAAGGCGGGGCCGAAATTGTCGTTCAACCTTTTGACACATTGCTGATGAAGTTCGCCGAAAGCGTAGGGGCGCAAATCATCGTCCGGGGGCTTCGAGCGGTCGCCGACTTTGAGTACGAATTCGCCATGGTCGGGATGAACCAGAAGCTAAATCCCGCAATCGAAACGGTTTTTTTGATGGCTGACCCGACGCACCAGGCGATCGCGTCGCGGTTGGTCAAGGAAATCGCGCGACTGCAAGGAAGCGTCGCGCAATTCGTGCCCAAAGAAGTAGAAGGACGACTGAAGGCAAAGTTCGGGGTGTCTTGATGCGACGCTTGGGTGGAATGTTGGCTGCTGGCGCGCTGGCGCTGGGGCTGATCGGCTTGTTCGACGTGGCGTCCGCGCAGACGCCCGATCCGCGCAATTGGCGCCAACTCGATCCGGAGAACACGCTCTATATCGACACTGTCCACGGGCGGATTGTGGTCGAGCTCTATCCAGAGGTGGCGCCGCGGCACGTCGAGCGGATCAGGACGCTCACGCGCGCGAACTTCTACGATGGGCTCATCTTCCATCGCGTGCTCGACGACTTCATGGCCCAGACCGGAGATCCGCAGGGCACCGGCGAAGGCGCCTCGTCGCTGCCCGATCTCAACGGTGAGTTCATGTTCCGGCGCGGCCCGGATATGCCGTTCATACAAGCGGCGGAGCAAAACCGGGCGCGTTTGGGCTTCTACAAGGCGCTGCCGATCGAAAGCCAGCCAGACGCCCAGATGCAGGTTACCGCCGACGGCCGCGTCGCAGCCAATGCGCTGCACTGCCAGGGTGTCGTCTCGATGGCGCGCGGCTCCGAATTGAATTCGGCCAACAGCCAATTCTTCATCATGCGCCAGCCCAACACGTCGCTGGACAAGCGCTACAGCATCTTTGGACGCGTGGTCTGGGGCCAGCAGGCGGTCATGCAATTGGCGGTGGGCAATCCGCCTCCGGTTCCCGATCGCATGATTGCGGTGCGGATCGCGGCCGATTTGCCCGAGAGTGAGCGCGCGCCGATCTTCGTGTTGCGCACGGACGGGCCGCGGTTCCGCGATCTGATCGAAGACACGCGCCGAGAGCGCCGCGCCGATTTCAGCGTTTGCGATGTAGACATTCCCGCGCGGGTGCCGCGCAATCCAGATAGAGAGAGAAGCTGGTGGTCGATCATTCCTTTCATACCCTGACGCTCGAACTCGACACCGGCACGGTGAAGATCAAGTTCCGGCCCGACTTGGCGCCGAACCATGTCCAGCGCATCGGCGAACTGGCTAACGAGGGATTCTACAACGACGTGCCGTTCCATCGCGTGATCGCGGGCTTCATGGCGCAGGGCGGCGACGGCGGCCGCCGCAATGGCACCGGCGGATCGAGCAAGCCCAACCTGAAGCAAGAGTTCTCGCCCGAGCCCCACGTGCGCGGCGTCTGCTCGATGGCGCGTACGAACGATCCGAACTCGGCCAACAGCCAGTTCTTCATCTGCTTCGACGACGCACGCTTTTTGGACAAGCAATACACCGTCTGGGGCGTGGTGACGGAGGGCATGGAGGCGGTTGACGCGTTGCCGAAGGGCGAGCCGCCGCGCAATCCCGGCAAGATTGTCCGCGCCACAGCAGAGTGATGTGCTAGGCCGACGCTGATGCGCGTCGATCTGTTCGATTTCGAGTTGCCGGAAGAGTTGATCGCGCTTCGTCCCGCGCGGCCGCGCGACAGCGCGCGTCTGCTGCACGTAACGGCGGCGGGGCACTTCGAAGACAAGAGTGTCCGCGATGCGCCGGCCTTGTTTCACCCCGGCGATCTTTTGGTGTTCAACGATACGCGCGTGATCCCTGCCGCTCTAAAGGCGGTGCGTCCGAGCCGCGACCCACAAGGACCCGTGGTGCGCGTGTCGCTCAACTTGATCGAACGCCTCGGCGCCGATCGTTGGCGCGCTTTGGCGAGGCCGGGCAAGCGCTTGCGTGAAGGCGACGGCCTTTTCTTCGACGACGGTCTGTTCGCGACGATTGAGGGCAAGGCCGGCGAGGGCGAGTTCACATTGCGCTTCGACCGTTCGGGTGCGGCGCTCGACGAAGCGATTGGAAAGATCGGCGCCCCGCCGCTGCCGCCGTACATATCGGGCAAGCGGGCGCCCGACGAGCAGGACGCGTCGGACTATCAGACCATCTACGCCGCGAAGGACGGCGCGGTCGCCGCACCAACCGCGGGCCTGCACTTTACCGAGGAGTTGTTCGCGCGGCTTGACGAGCGCGGCGTCGTGTGGACGCAGATAACGCTGCATGTGGGCGCCGGCACGTTCCTCCCGGTAAAGGCGGAGGACACCGCCGACCACGTGATGCACAGCGAGTGGTGCGAGATTTCGCAGGAAGCGGCGGCGGCGATCAACTCGGCCAAGGCGGAAGGCCGGCGTGTGATCGCTATTGGCACCACGACGCTGCGCTCGCTGGAATCTGCCGCCGATGAAAACGGCCGCGTGCGGGCCGAGGCCGGGGACACCGACATTTTCATCACGCCCGGCTACAAGTTCCGTGTTGTCGATGGTCTTTGGACCAATTTCCATTTGCCCCGCTCGACGCTGTTCATGCTGGTGTCGGCCTTCGCCGGGCTGGAATGCATGCAGGCCGCTTACGCTCATGCCATCGCCAACCGCTATCGGTTTTATTCCTACGGCGACGCGAGCCTGTTATGGCGCGCTGAATGAGCTTCACATTTGAGATTGCGGCCCGCGACGGCGCCGCCCGCACCGGCGTCTTGCGCACGCCGCGCGGCGACATCCGCACGCCGGCGTTCATGCCGGTGGGCACGGCGGGCACGGTGAAGGCGCTTACCGTCGAGCAGGTAGCCGCGACCGGCTCCGACATCATCCTCGGCAACACCTATCATCTGATGCTGCGCCCCGGCGGCGAGCGCATGGCCCGGCTCGGCGGATTGCACCGCTTCATGCGCTGGGACAGGCCGATCCTCACCGATAGCGGCGGCTACCAGGTCATGTCGTTGGCTCAGCTGCGAAAGCTGGACTCAGACGGTGTCACCTTTCGTAGTCACGTGGACGGCAGCCAACATAGGCTGACGCCTGAGATCGCAATCGAACTACAAGCCGATCAGTTTGGCGCCGATATCGTCATGCAGCTCGACGAGTGTCCGGCGCTGCCCGCGCCGCGCGCCGATGTTGAGAAGGCGATGCGGCTTTCGCTCGATTGGGCGGCGCGCTGCAAGACGGCGTTCGGCGCACGCGAGACGCAGAACTTGTTCGCGATCGTGCAAGGCGGCGTCGATCCGGAGTTGCGGCGTATCTCGGCTGAAGCGCTGGTGAACGAGGGTTTCGACGGCTACGCCATTGGCGGGCTAGCCGTCGGTGAAGGCCAAGAGGCCATGCTGGCCACGCTCGACGTAACCGCGCCGCTGCTGCCGCAAGACCGCCCCAGGTATCTGATGGGTGTCGGCAAGCCGCTCGACATCGTCGAAGCCGTCGTGCGCGGGATCGATATGTTCGACTGCGTTCTGCCCACGCGCTCAGGCCGCCATGGTCAGGCATGGACCGACGCAGGACCGCTCAACATCACCAATGCGCGCTATGCGGAGGACACATCACCGCTCGATCCGCGCATCGATTGCCCCGCCAGCCGCGAGTATTCGAAGGCGTATCTGCACCATCTCTTCAAGGCGGGCGAGTTGCTGGGCCAAGTTCTCCTCTCGTGGCACAACCTAGCCTATTACCAGTTCTTGATGGCGCGGCTCCGCAGCGCCATTGCTGAGGGCAGCCTAGCTCAATTCGCGACCGGGATCAGAACGCTGGCGGCGGAGCGTTAGCTTAGCGATTCGCTTCGTAGAGAGCGATCGCCGCAGCGACCGAGACATTCAGACTCTCCATCGATGGCGCAATAGGTATGCGCGCGCGCTTCTCGCAGGCTTCGGCCACGCCCGGGCGCAGCCCCTTGCCCTCGGCGCCAACGACAATCGCAGCCGCTCGCCCAGGCGAGAGGGCGTCAGCGATGCCAAGTTCAGCTTCGCCCTCAAGCGCGACAGTGAGATACCCATGTGCACGCAGCGTCTCGATAGCGCGTCCGAGATTGGCGACGCGAACGTGCGGCACGATTTCGATCGCGCCAGCCGCCGCCTTCGCCAGCACGCCGGTCAGCGGCGGCGACTTTCGATCCTGAAGGATCACAGCGCGCGCGCCGAAGGCGGCTGCTGAGCGAAACGCAGCGCCGACATTCTGTGGATCGGTGACGCCATCGAGAATGAGCACGCTGCGCCCGTCCGGCGGCAGGCACGCGGCCTCCAGCGCGAGCGGTTCGAGCGGGAAGGCGCGGACCGCGATGCCCTGGTGCACGGCCCCGGGCGGCAACATGCCATCGATGGCGTCAGGGTCGAGGATCTGGGGTTCGAGCCCCTCTGGCAGCCGCGAGGCGGCGTTGCGTGTCGCGACGACACGCTCGATGCGGCGGGCGGAATTGGCCAACGCCGCAAGCGAGGCGTGGACGCCCCAAATCCAGGACGGCCCGCCGGTCTCCTCCTCAAACTCGCGGCGCGGCAGCGGGTTGATCGGGCGCGCGCGGCCAGACTTGAGTGGGGGAGGTGGCTTGGGTATAGGACGCGCTCCGCAAATCGAGGGGCTTGGCTTACAGGCGCTTCAGCCTTTGCGGAAGCATGGCCGGAAGGGTGGCCGAGTGGTTAATGGCAGCAGACTGTAAATCTGCCCGCGCGAGCGTACGCTGGTTCGAATCCAGCCCCTTCCACCATCCTACGCTCGCGAAGCGAGCTTCGGATGGCTACGCCAGGAGTGCACCGCGCGTGCGGGTATAGCTCAATGGTAGAGCCGCAGCCTTCCAAGCTGAAGACGAGGGTTCGATTCCCTCTACCCGCTCCATCGCTCAGATTGTCCGGCCTGGAGAGATGGGCAAAGGCGCCTCCAACATTCTGCAACTGCCGTTGCGCGAACGAGATCTCGTGTCAGATCACGCCGACGTCTCGCCACCGGGCGATGTCGATTGCGTCGGCGTTGAGCATGTCTCGCAACACTGAGTCGGTGTCCTGCCCCAAGACGGGCGGCGCCAGCCGCAGGTCAGCCGGCGTTTCGCTCATGCGCACCGGATTGGATGTAATCCGCACGCTCTCGCCGTTTGGCCGCGCGACCTCCTGGACGAGCCCGCGCGCGGCCACCTGCGGATCGGCATAGACTTGCGGCAGCGTGTTGATCGGCCCGCACGGAACTTCGGCGCGTTCTAGCACCGCGATCCACTCTGAAGTCGAGCGCAACGCAAGGATCGGGCGTAGCGCCTCGGTCAGCGCCGCGCGGTGAACCACGCGTGCTTCGTTGGTGGCGAAGCGGGCATCTTCATGCAGCGCGACCCCGGCGGCGGCGCAAAAGTCGCGGAACTGACCGTCATTGCCCACCGCAAGGATGATGTGACCGTCAGCGGTTGCGAGCACCTGATAGGGCGCAATTGACGCGTGCTGATTGCCCAGGCGCTGCGGCGTCTCGCCGGAGACAAGATAGCTGGCCCCGAGATTGGCGAGCATGGCGACCTGGCAGTCGAGCAAAGCGACATCGAGATGTTGACCTTCGCCGGTGCGCTCGGCGTGACGCAGCGCCGCGAGAATGGAGGTCACCGCATACATGCCGCTGAAAAGATCGGCGACCGCCACGGCGCTCTTCATCGGCTCGCCCTCGGGTTCGCCGGTCAGGCTCATCAAACCGCCCATGCCTTGAATGATGTAGTCGTAGCCGGGTCGCTTGGCGTAGGGCCCGGTGTGGCCGAAGCCGGTGATCGAACAATAGACGAGCGCGGGATTGAGTTTGGCGATGCTCGCATAGTCCAGACCGTATTTCTTCAAGCCTCCGGTTTTGAAATTTTCGACCAGAATCTGACAGTGCGGCGCCAGCCGGCGCACGAGTTCGGCCCCTTCCGGTTTGGCGAAATCGATGGTCACCGAGCGTTTGTTGCGGTTGGCGGCGAGATAATAGGCGGCGTCGCCGTGGCGATTGGCGCCGGGCAGGAAGGGCGGCCCCCAGGAGCGGGTGTCGTCGCCGGCGCCGGGCCTCTCGACTTTGATGATGTCGGCGCCGAAGTCGCCCAGAATTTGCGTCGCCCACGGACCGGCCAACACGCGCGACAAATCAAGCACACGCACGCCCGCGAGCGCGGCCTTTGGATTGGATGTGTTGGTCATAAGGTTGGACTGCCTCGCTTTGCACTCAGCTGGACTGCTGGTAGAGCGGCGCAATGAGTGAAGTCAAAACACCGATCGCCACAGGCGGGTGCCAGTGCGGCAAGGTCCGCTACGCGCTTTACGTGGCCCCACAGAATGCCCACGTCTGCCATTGCCGCATGTGTCAGCGCGCCACTGGCGGCCTGTTCGCAGCGTTGGCTGGCGCGCCGAAAAGCGAGTTTGCCTGGACGAAGGGCGAGCCGGCCTTCTTCACCAGCTCGAATCTCGCCAAGCGCGCCTATTGCCGCGATTGCGGCACGCCGCTTTCGTTCAGCTACGACCTGCCTGAAGCGCGGTTCTATGTGACCATCGGCTCGCTCGACGATCCGGGCGCCGCGCCCATCGTCATTCAGTACGGGATTGAGAGCCGCATCCCCTGGGTGAAGTTCTGCGAGGACGTGCCGGGAGAGCGCACCGGCGACGATCCTAAGTCGGCGGCGTTCTTCGCGTCGATGACGAGCAATCAGGGTTCATGAGCGCCTCGTTTCGCTCACGGGTTCGGGCGCTCTATTTCGGCCACAGTGAAAGCGCCGCGCGCTTCCAGGGCGTGCTGCTGGCGCTCGACCTGCTGATCATCGGATTTTTCATCGTCAGCCAGTTCATCGATCATCTCAGCTGGTTCTGGATCGTCGACGCCGCCATCGCCGCGTTCCTGGCGATCGATCTCTTGGCCCGGCTGTTTGCATTGGGAACGCTCAGCCGCTGGCTCAAATACCCGATCACGTGGATCGATCTTTTCATCCTGGCGACGCTGCTGTTTCCGGCGTTGCTGGCGAATTGGGGCTTCCTGCGCATCCTGCGGCTCTGGGCGGTCGTGCAAAGCGAGCGTTTTTGGAATGTGCTGGCGCGGGGCCGCTTCGACGACACCTATGTTGAGGACCTGACCAAGTCGATCGCCACGCTGGTCACGTTCATTTTCCTAGCGGCCGGCGCCACTCAAGCTCTGTTTCTTGGCCAACATCCGAAGCTCAATAATTTCGTCGATGCGATCTATTTCGTCGTCACCTCGCTGACGACCACCGGCTACGGCGACATCACCCTCGATAGCGCGCTCGGCCGCATCTTCTCTGTGGCGCTCATGCTCACCGGCATCAGCCTTTTCTTTTCGATTGCACAAAAGGTGTTCATGCCGGGGCAGAGGATCGAGACATGCGCTGGCTGCGGCCTCGACCGGCACGACACCGACGCCCGCCATTGCAAGGGCTGCGGCGGCAAGCTCTCGGCGCCCTTGCATCGCGGCGCGCGGAAGGCCAGAGGAGTGCGCCCGAAACGGGCCACGGGCGGTTAGCTCAGCGGTAGAGCGTCTCGTTTACACCGAGAGGGTC
>FKKE01003216.1_pt3 | contig 12439 bp, 17 predicted proteins | sample 1106331 | NCBI WGS metagenome assembly FKKE01 (sample SAMEA3931202, study PRJEB13176) | freshwater metagenome | biome: Drinking water system; feature: drinking water; material: freshwater | place: China | collected 2013-02-06 | reverse complement strand
GCGACGATCGCATTCACAACCGGGAAAGCGTAGAGCAGCGGTCAGCGCTCTTCGTCGTGATTCCGTTAGCCCATCGTCAAGATTCGTCTGGGCATGATGGATCGAGGTCTCGCTCCGGGATGAAGCTGGCGTTCAACGTCCTCGGCGCGCTCGCTGTCGTCGCATTCGTTGCGGGGCTCGTCGCGGGCTTCACCGTGGATGTCCATCCCCCCGGAAGCACGATCGACTGCGGGGCGCCTCTGGAGGTGGTCGATGGCGGCTTCGCCGAAGGTGTGCCCAACGAGCTCGAGAGTGCATGCCAGAGCGCAGCGAACAGATGGCTCGGCTACTCAATGATCCCGTTCTTCGTCTTCTTCCTGCCTGCGCTCGTCCTTGGCTTCAACCTTCGAGGACGAGGTGATTTCTCGAAGAACCGGCTTTCGTAGTATCAAGCCGCAAGGTGTAACCGGGGGTCAGGTCTTGCATTTCGACACTGCGGACTCGTGCCTGCGAATGCGACGGCTGATCGTCGCGTAGTGCAGGCCGACGTGGTCGGCGATCTCGCACATGGCGTAGCCGTAGCGGCGATAGGCGTCGGCGATGGTCGCGCTTGTCGGCGAGGCGGTGCAGTCGCCACCGCCGCGATCGTCACACTCTCGGCACACGTGTTGGAATGCAAGACCTGAGCCCCGTGAACACCTACGCCGACGTCTACCGCTACCGCGAGCTCTTCGGGAGCCTCTTCCGGCGGGACATCCGCGCGAAGTACCGCGGCTCGTTCCTCGGCCTCGGATGGTCGCTGCTGCACCCGCTCGTGCTCATGCTCGTGTACCTGCTCGTCTTCTCCGTGCTCTGGCGCGTGACCGAGGTCGGAAGCGACGACTACTGGCTGTTCCTGCTCTGCGGCCTGCCCGCCTGGGTCTTCTTCGCCACGGCTTCGCAGGCGGCGTCGCGCAGCCTGCTCGAGAACGCGAACCTCATCCGCAAGGTGCGCTTCCCGCGGCAGCTCGTGCCGCTCTCGATCGTCGGGACGAATCTCGTGTCGTTCGCGGTGATGCTCGGCGTCGTGATCGTCCTGAGCCTGTGGCAGCTTCCGGACGCCCGCGACACCGTCTGGCTCGCGATCCCGCTCGGCGCGCTCTTCGCGTGCATCGTCGCCGGGTTCGCGCTCGCGGCGGCGTCGCTGAACGCGCTGTATCGCGACGTCGAGCACCTCCTGCAGGCGCTCCTGCTGCCGTGGTTCTTCCTCACGCCGATCCTCTACTCGCTCGGCGACCTGCCCGGCGTCGACGACTACCCAGTCGCCGACTTCTTCCTGCACTGGGTGAACTTCCTGACGCCGCCGATCGAGGCGATGCGCGCGGTGCTCTTCTACGGCGAGCTGCCGAGCGGAGCCGACACGATCTACACGCTCGTCGCTGCAGCGGTTGCGCTCGGCGTCGGCGCGCTCGTCTTCAGTCGCTCGGACGACCGGATCGCAACCGAAGTGTGATCCCGCTGTCGCTGCGCCTCGGTCGGGACGGACTTCGCGAGCTCGACGAGATCGCGCGCCGCCGCGGTGTCACTCGTGCCGAGGCGGCACGTCAGGCGATCGCCGAGACGGCCGAGCGGGATCGCCGTCGCGGCGGTCTCGCGGCGGAGGCGCGCGCCTTGCTGAGCGATCCCGACTACGTCCGCGAGGCGCGGGAGGTCGCGGCTCTGATGGAGGAGCTGCGTGGTCAGGGGTGACGTGCACACGATCACGCTCTCGCGCCGACGCGGGCATGCCCAGCACGGCCGGCGGCTGGCCGTTGTCGTGCAGGCTGACGATCTCCTCGCGCTGTCGACGGTGGTTATCTGCCCGACGTCGATGTCGACACCTCCTGCGAGCTTCCATCCGGAGGTGACCGTCGCAGGCGACGCAACCCGAGTCATGTGCGAGATGGTTGGTGTCGTCGACGCGCGCAGGCTCGGTGACCACGTCGGGACCTTGTCACGCGACGAGCTGACGAGCGTCGACGAGGCGCTGCGCCTCGTCCTCGATCTCTCCTAGCCCGACCGAAGTCTGACCAGGGCGCGGCCCTCGAAGAGCCGGTCAGGCCCGGCGTAGGCCGGTAGGCCCTCGTGCTCCAGCGGCTCGAAGCCCGAGAGCAGAGAGGGGAGGAGCAGCGGCTCGGAGAAGCGCGGGTTGCGGCCGCCACCCGGTGCCCAGGCGGCGAGGCGCTTCCGGTCGGCGCGGGAGTCGGCGGCGATCGCCGGGCCGACGGCCGCGTAGCCCTCCGCGTGGGCGTCGAGGACGAGGCGCGACCAGTCCGTCGCGGGTAGCGCGCCGGGGGCGAGGTGTGCGACCGCTGCAGCCTCTCCCTCGACGAGGGGCTCCTCCTGTGCCGCTAGGGCCGCCTCGAGGTCTGTATCCATCGCACCGTGTACCGTGACCGTGAGCCGGCGCTCCTCGATCCGTGGGCGGACGTTGAGGGGGATGTCGAGCGGCGCCGAGCCGATCTCCTCGAACCAGAACTTGAACTCCTCGACGAGGTCGAACGCGAGCCGGTACGAGCCCGGCGGCCTCGGCGCATGCACCGTCGTCTCGAGCTCGATCTCGTCGCCCGGCTGCACCACCTCGGGGAACGCGAGCCGGTTCCCGTCCCAGACGATCGCGTTTCCGAGCGGATCGAGCCAGTGGTAGGCGAGCTGGACGCCCTCGCGGCCGCGCGAGCGCCACGGCGCCGTGCCGGCGTTCTGGAGCCGGAGGCGTGCGCGGGTCGCGACTCCTGCACGCTGATCGGCGACCTCGTACGCGATCCACTTCACCGCCAGCGGCCCGACCGGAACCTGATGCTCACCGACTCGCTCCATGGCGCGCTCTACTCTAGGCCCCATGCAGACCGGTGAGATCGCGGTCGAGGGCGTCTCGCGGTGCTTTCGCGTGCACGCCCGCGAGGCGCGCACCCTGAAGGACCTCGTCGTCCAGCGTGGACGGACGGAGGCAACGGACGTCTGGGCGCTCAACGACGTCTCCTTCGACATCGCGCGCGGCGAGGCGGTCGGGCTCATCGGCCGCAACGGCTCGGGCAAGACGACGCTCCTGCGCCTGATCGCGGAGATCATCAAGCCGACGGCGGGCCGCATCCGCACCGAGGGACGGATCGGCTCGTTGCTCGAGCTCGGCGCCGGTTTCCACCTGGACTTCACGGGTCGCGAGAACGTCTTCCTGAACGGCGCCATCCAGGGCCTGCGCCGCGCGGACATCAAGCAGCGCTTCGACGAGATCGTCGCCTTCGCCGAGCTCGAGAACGCGATCGACCGGCCTGTGCGCACGTACTCCTCCGGGATGACGATGCGGCTCGGGTTCGCGATCGCCGCGTTCCTCGACGCCGACATCCTGCTCCTCGACGAGGTCTTCGCCGTCGGCGACGAGGCGTTCCAGCGGAAGTGCTTCGGCCGCATCTTCGCCTTCAAGGAAGCGGGTGGCACGATCGTGTTCGTCTCGCACGACGCCTCCGCCGTCGAGCGTCTCTGCGAGCGCTCCGTGTTTCTCGACGCCGGGCGCGTCGCCTTCGACGGGCCGACGCGTGAGGCGGTCACGCGCTACCGGCGCGTGCTCGCCGACGACGCGAACCCTGCGGAGCGTGGAGCCGGGCTGCGCGAGTGGGGCTCGGGAGAAGCCTCGATCGCGTCGGCTGCGCTCGTCGGACAGGAGGGCTCCGACCGCCTGCAGTTCCTCTCGGGCGAGCCGTTCGAGCTGCGGGTGAGCGTCGCCGCCGACGGCGTCCCACCGCCTCGGCTTCAGCTCGAGCTGCGCGACGACGCCGGCTCGCTCGTCGCAGGCCATGCCGTCGACCTCCGCAGCATCGGCTGGACGACCGGGAACCGCACGCACGGCGTGCGCTTCACGATGGGCGCGCTTCCGCTCGCCGACGGCCGCTTTCACCTGCGCCTCGGCCTCACTGACGAGAGCAGCGAGCACGTCTACCACTGGCTCGACGACGCGCTCGTGTTCGTCGTCTATCCGGGGGATGACGCGCGCGGTGTCGTCCGCTTTGAAGGGACGTGGATGCTCGAGGCGAACTCACCCGTCTGATGAGCACCGCTCGCCTTCGACTCGCGGTCGCGCGGGAAACCGTGTTCCCCCCGCGCGCCCCCTTGTTCCTGAGAGTGTGGGGAACCTCCCGGTTCCCCACACTCCTCCACGCTCATGAGCCGGAGCCCGGCTCATGAGCGCTCGCACGTGCCCCGACTGGCCCGAGCTCATGGAGCTCGATCCCGATCTGCAGTTCAAGCACTACACCGTCGCCGAGGCGCAGCTTCCGGCTGAGGCGCTCTCGCGCATCAGTCATGCCTCGCTCGGCGAGGTGGAGATCTGCTGCGACCTCGAGCACCACGTCTTCAACCCTGGTCACACGGATCCCGACGTGGCCGAGGCACTGCGCGGGACGCACTGGTTCGACGTCCGCGAGTGGGCGACGTCGGGCCCGGGTGCGAACGGCGCCTCCTCGAACGCCGCGTAACCTTCGCCGCGTGCCGGCGGCCGTCGTCATCCCGTACCGCGGGGACGCGAAGCGACGCGTCTCGTCGCGGCTGCGCGCCGCCGTGGCCGTTGCGATGCTCGGCGACGTGGTCGAGGCTGCGCTCGCGGTCGGGCGGGTGGTCGTCGTGACGGACGATCCGTCTGTCGTCCCGGCCGGCGCCGAAGTGGTCGCCGATCCGGGCCAGGGGCTCGGCGCGGCTGTTCTCGCGGCGCTCGAGCTCGTCGACGGGCACGCGCTCGTCGTGAACGCGGATCTCCCGGCAGCCACGCCCGATGCTCTACGGCGGCTCGAGGGTGCGGGACTCGCGCTCGTCGAGGCGCCTGACGGCTCGACCAACGCGCTCTCGCTGCCCGATCCGTCGGTCTTCGCGCCTCTCCACGGGCCTGGAAGCGCCGAGCGGTTCCGCGTGCATGCGCCTTTCGCGACCATCTCCATCCCGGAGCTCGAGACGGATGTCGACTCCGACGCCGACCTCGAGCGCATCGCTCTTCGCGTCGGCCGACGAACGCGCGCGCTCCTCGCCGTGCCCGCGTGAAGCTCGTTCTTCTCTCGGGCGGCGGGGGTGGCGCCCGTTTCGCGCGCGGGCTCGATGCGGTTCTCGCGCCCGGCGAGCTGACTGTGATCGGGAACGTCGGAGACGACCTCGAGATCCTCGGCCTGCGCGTCTCGCCCGACCTCGACAGCCTCCTCTACACGCTCGGCGGCCTGATCGACCCTGCTCGCGGATGGGGACGCGCCGACGAGACGTGGAACGCGCTCGAGTCGGTGTCGAGCTGGGGCGGGGCCGACTGGTTCCGGCTGGGGGACCGCGACGTCGGCCTGCACCTCGTGCGGAGCGAGGCGCTGCGTGCAGGCGCCACGCTGTCGGAGGTGACCGCGAGGCTCTGCGGGCTCGCCGGCATCGGGACGCGGATCGTCCCCGCGACCGACGATCCGCTGCGCACGCACGTCACCACGCCTGCCGGCCGGTTCCCGTTCCAGGAGTGGTTCGTCGGCCGGCGTCACGCCGACGAGGTCGACGCGGTCGACTACGAAGGAGCGGAGACTGCGCGACCGGCGCCCGGTGCCGTCGAGGCTCTCGCCGACGCAGATGCGATCGTCTTCGCGCCGAGCAATCCCTACGTGTCGATCGGGCCCATCCTCGCCGTTCGCGCGATCCGCGAGGCCATCGAGGGCCGGAGGGTGCGCTGCGTGGCCGTCAGCCCGCTCGTCGGCGGCGAGGCTGTCGCCGGCCCGCTCGCCCGTATGCTCACGCGCATGGCCGGCGGCACCACTCCTGCGCATGTAGCAGGCGGCTACGAGGGCCTCGTCGACACGCTCGTGATCGACGAGGCGGATGCTCTGGCTGCGGCGGACGTCGAGCTCGTCGTGACCTCGACGCTGATGACCGACCTCGACGCCGAGCGTCGGCTCGCCGAGGTCGTTCTGGAGGTCGCGTGCGCGTAGCCATCGTCGGCGGCACCGGCCCGTTCGGGAAGGCGCTCGCCGCGCGGCTTCACGAAGCGGGGGTCGACGTGGTCATCGGCTCGCGCGACGCCGAGCGCGCGCAGGCGGTGGCGCTCGAGCTCGACTGCGCCGGCGAGACGAACGGCGACGCATGCGCACACGCGGACTTCGTGATTCTCGCGGTGAACGCGGATGCGGCGCTCGACACTGCCCGCGAGCTGCGCACTCAGATCGGCTCGAAGCCCGTCCTGACCGTCGCGTCCGAGCTGCGCTTCACGAAGGCCGGCGTCTTCCCGTCGCCCGACGCGACCTCGCTCGCGGAGCAGATCCAGGCCGAGCTCGACGGGCCGGTGGTCGCGGGGCTCCACTCCCTCGCCGCCTCGAGCCTCGGAGGCGAGGCACCCCCCGACGAGGACGCTTTCGTCTGCGGTGACGACCCCGAGGCGAAGGCGCTCGGCCTCGAGCTCGCGGAGAAGCTCACGACGGGACGTGCGCTCGACGCCGGGCCTCTCGCAAGTGCGCGCGCCCTCGAAGGCCTGACGGCAGTGATCGTCAACATGAACCGCCGCTACAAGGGTCACGCCGGGATCCGGGTCACGGGCCTGGATTGACCGGCGAGCTCTGCGTCATCCCGCTGCGCGGGCTCCCCGAGCTCGAGGAGGGCGACGACCTCGCCGCGCTGCTGCTCGACGCTGCGGCGCGCGCCGGCGGGTTGGAGGACGACGACGTGCTCGTCGTCGCGNNGACCTCGCTGCGCTCGTCGTGGGGGCGGCTGCCCGCGCAGGAGGCTTCGAGGAGGACGACGTGCTCGTCGTCGCGCAGAAGGCGGTCTCGAAGGTCGAGGGCCGCGTGGTCGACGTCGCGACCGTCGAGCCATCCGAGCGTGCGCGCGAGCTCGCCGGCGACGCCGATCCGCGCCGGCTCGAGGTGATCCTCGGCGAGACGCGCGAGGTCGTGCGCTCGCGGCCGCCGCTCGTCATCGCGGAGACCCACCACGGCTTCGTGTGTGCGTCTGCGGGCGTCGATGCCTCGAACGCGATTGGCCCGGGCACGCTCGTCCTCCTGCCGCTCGACCCAGACGCGTCCGCCGCGGCGCTTCGCGCCAAGATTGCCTCCCGGGCCGGCGTCGACGTCGGTGTCGTCGTCTCCGACTCCTTCGGCCGGGCGTGGCGCGTCGGGACGACCGACGTCGCGCTCGGCGTCGCCGGGCTCACGGCTGTGCTCGATCTCGGCGGGGAGCGCGACTCCACCGGCTACGAGCTGCACGCGACGCAGATCGCCGTCGCCGACGAGATCGCAGGGGCCGCGCAGCTCGTCATGGGCAAGACGGACGGTGTCCCTGCCGCGATCGTGCGGGGCCTGCACGCACGCGGCGACGGTCGTGGAAGCGACCTCATCATGCCCCGCGAGCGCGATCTGTTCCGGTAGCCCGGGGTAGACTCCGCCCGTGCGCAAGTACGCGATCTGGGGCACCGCGACCTCTCCCGAGCACGAGGAGTGGGTGCGGGCGATCGGCGAGCAGTTCGAGGCGGATCAGTTCACGTACGTGGACGACATCGCTGACGCGGACTTCGTCCTCAACATGTTCGACCCCGAGGATCCGAAGGCGTTTCGGCGAGCATCGCGCGGCACGTACTCCGCCGCGTTCTACGAGCTCGACGAGGCGCCCGAGGACGCACTCAAGGCGAGCTACCCGATGCTCGTCCGCACGCTCTCGAACGTCGTTCTCCTCCGCGTGGCCGGCCAGGGCGTCTGGTTCACGACCATGGAGCAGGGCACGTACCACGTCGCGGAGGATCCGGCTGCGATCTACGAGCGCCTCGAGCCGCTCGCGACATCGCGTCTTGTCATCGACAACGAGTGGATCCCGGATCTCGAGCCCGAGCTCTGGGACGGCGACGACGTCACCGAGGACATCGGCGAGGCGGGCAGGCGGCTCGACGAGCTCGACCTGCTGCCGTCGCCGTTCCCGGTCGAGGAGTACCTCTCCGGGCGAGACCTTCGCCACGTCATGCGGCTCTACTCGGTCGGCGGTCTCTCGTACGGGAACCTCTCGGCGCGCAAGGACGAGACCCGGTTTTGGATGAGCGCGAGCGGCGTCGACAAGTCGAAGCTCGAGTCCGTCGGTCGCGACATCCTCATGGTCAAGGACTTCGACGACGACCGCGGAGTGATCGTCCTGAGCGTCCCGCCGGGCATCGAGCCGCGCCGCGTATCGGTCGACGCGATCGAGCACTGGATGATCTACCAGGCGCATCCCGACGTCGGCGCGATCCTCCACATCCACGCGTGGATGGACGGGATCGCCGCGACGGACGTGAACTACCCGTGCGGCACGCAGCAGCTCGCCGTTGCCGTCGCCGATCTCGTCGCGCAGGAGCCGGATCCGGCGCATGCGGTGATCGGTCTACGGAACCACGGGCTCACCTGCACCGGTGACAGCCTGTCGGAGATCCTCGACCGGGTCGCCCCGAAGGTTCTGCGCCAAGTCCCTATGACGTAGGGGCGAGGCTTGCCTCGCCCGGGCGACCCGAGGGTCGCCCCTACGATCTCAACCGCAACGCCGTCAGCACGGCGAGGGTCGGCGCGATGACGACGTCGTTCGCCAGACACCACGTGCACACCGCGTCGATCACGAAGAGCTGCAGCGCGAGCAGGTACAGCGAGAAGACGAGCCCGACGAAGGCGATCATCGCCGCCGTCAGCCGGGCCGTCGCGCTGTCCCACGCGACGAGGCCGAGGACGGCAAGGTAGGCGCCGAGGCCGAGCAGCGCGACGGGGATCCCCGCGATCTCGGCGTACACCGACTTCTGGACGGTCTCGCAGCCGCCTCCGGCGACGCACACCAGTGCGCCCGCGTCGAAGTGCACCCACGTCATGTAGGCGGCGACGAGAGCTCCGGCCAGCGCGACGAGCGCCGCGGCCGCGCGCAGCGCGCTGTCGCTCACCCGTCGAGAGCGTCGTCCAGCGCAGCGCGCAACTGCTCGACGCTCGCGACCTGGAGCGTGTATGGCTCCGCGTCGCCGACGACGATCTGCAGCGTCGGCGTGCCGGGGATTCCCGCCGCCTGTCCTGCCGCCTCGGCGCCGTCGGCCTCGGCGACGATGTCCGCGCGCTCGGCGTCGGTGAACAGCTGGTCGACGTCGAGGCCGGCGATCTCGGCTGCGAGCGAGCGGATCAGCTCGTCCGTGACCCAGCCCGCGTTCTCGCCGCCCTGATTGCGGTACATCGCCTCCTGCAGGTCCCAGAGCTTGTCCTGCTCGCCCGCCGCGAGCAGGAACCGGTACGCCTTCACCGAGTCCTCGCCGATGAACGGGAACCCGCGGAACTCCGTGTTGGCGCGGCCGGGCCGCACGTACTCGTCGACGACGGCAGGGAAGAACTCCTCGGTGTAGAGACGGCACGCCGGACACTGCGGGTCGGCCCACTCGACCAGCGTGACCGTCGCGTCCGCAGAGCCGAGCACGCGGCCGTCCTGCGGGATCCCGCTCAGGTCGGCGACCGGAGTCTCCGTCGCCGGCGCGCTCGTGTTGTTGCGCCCGAGCACGGCGACCGCGACCAGCGCGAGAGCTACCGCGATTGCGATCCCGAACGCGAGCACGACCCTACGGCCGGACGGCCGATCACTCGAGCGCGGGTTCATCGCTGCCATGCGGCTCGAAGTCTGCCGATCCCTTCGCTTGGGGGTCTTCGGAACCGCCGGCCTACGCGACACGTGACCTCGCGCGGAGCTCGGCGTGGACGGCCACGACACCCGGGATGCGCGAGACGAAGATCGGGAGCATCTCCGTGTCGGCCTCGGTCTCGACCTCGCCTTTCAGCGTCACCTGGCCGTCCTTGACGGTCACCGCGACGCTCCCGGGCTCGACCCAGAAGGTGCGACGCAGGATGTCGTCGCGTATCTCCGTCGCGAGCTCGCCGTCGTCCCGCGTGAAGGCACGCACGATGTCGGACCGGGTCAGGATCCCGACGAGCTTCCCGTCCTCGACGACAGGCAGGCGGTTCACGCCCTCGGTGATCATCTTTCGCGCTGCCTCGTGCGCCGGCCGGTTGGCCGCGATCGTGATCGCAGGCGCCGACATCGCTTCACCCACGATCCGCGCGCTCGCCTTCGTCGCGTAGGGCTGAGGCTCGAAGAGCCAGGTGAGGAGCCCACCCTGGTCGCTGCCGCCGCTCGCCTTCGCGACGATGTCGGCCTCCGAGAGGACTCCGACGACCTCCGTGCCTACCGTCACGGGCAGGCCCGAGATGCGGTGCTCGACCAATATCCGGGCCGCCTCCCGCAGCGACGCCTCCGGCCCCACGGAGACGACGTCCTTCGTCATCAGCTCGCGAACTTTCATCGACTCTCCTTTCGTCGCCCCGATCGTGGTCGCGACGAGGCACGTCGCCATCGGTTCCGACACGGAACGAGACTGCGGCTTTTCCACCGAGACGAGCGTCTAACGTGCGCTCCCGGTGGGCTCGGTCGACGTCGTGACGGTGTTCGTGGTCGCTTTGGGCACCGCCCTCGCGACGGGCCTCGGCGCGCTCCCGCTGCTCTTCTCGGGTGTGACCGGCGCCCGAGCGCTGGGTCTTGCGAACGCGGTCGCGAGCGGTGTCATGGCAGGCGCCAGCGTGAGCCTCGTGCTCGAAGGTGCGGGACGAAGCACGGCCCGGGCCGCCCTCGGCGCGGTCGCGGGGGTCGTCTTCATCCTCGTCGTCTCGCGCTACCTCCATGCGCCACACCATCAGCACGACTTCGGAGCCCTGCGCGGCGCCGACGCGGTGAAGGGTCTCCTCATCGTCGCGGTCATGACGGTGCACTCGGTTGCCGAGGGTGTCGGCGTGGGGGCAGCGTTCGGCGGTGGCGAGACACTCGGACTTCTCATCGCAGTCGCGATCGCCGTGCACAACATCCCCGAGGGTCTTGCGATCAGCCTCGTGCTCGTGCCTCGAGGGTCGTCGGTGCGCGCGGCCGCGGGATGGAGCATCTTCTCGAGCCTCCCGCAGCCACTCCTGGCGGTTCCGGCGTTCATCTTCGTCGAGGCCTTCGAGGGGATCCTGCCGGCGGCGCTCGGGTTCGCCGCCGGCGCAATGGTGTGGATGGTCGCCCGGGAGCTCCTCCCCGACGCGTTGAGGCAGGCGTCGACGCGGGCAGTCTTCGCCACCGGGATGGCGGCGTTCCTCGCCATGCTGGCGTTCCAGGCAGTGCTTCTCTGACCATGTCCGGGTTACACCACTGCTTACACCCCCGAGTGAATGGCCGTCCCTCGAACGAGGGAGTAGCTTCGACCCATGATCGAGTTGGCCACGGAGAAGAAGGCGACTCCCATCACGGCTCGGCAGCGTGAGGTGGTCGCGTTGATCGCAGCGGGTTGCTCGAACGACGAGGTCGGGGCACGCCTCGGGATCTCCCCCAGGACGGCGAAGGCCCACTGCGACGTGCTTCGGCAGAAGCTCGGCGTGCGCCGGCGTCGCCAGATTCCGATCGCGTTCAGGCTGCTCACGGGAGAGGATCCGCTGTCTGCGGGGCGCCGCTACTTGATTGCGGCTCAGCTTCCCCGCTGACCCTGGGGTGCCCGCGGCATCGCTGTCGCGGGCACCCCCTCCGAGTCGAAGGGTGTTAGGGTCGAGCGTCGACCCAGGTGACGTGGGTCAGGGGAGGACGGCGACGGCGACAGCGTCAGACGTACGGATCCGTAAGCACAGGATCGTCGAGCGACCCCGGTTGTTCGCGCTCCTCGATGCATCCAAGGCGCGTGTCCGAATGCTGGTCGGCCCCGCCGGCTACGGGAAGACGACCCTCGCGGAGCAGTGGGTCGTGCGCGACGGGCGTCGCGCGACCTGGTTCACGGCTCGGGCTTCGTCCACCGATGTGGCTGCGCTTGCGCTCGGGATCGCGCGCAGCGCGACCTCGATCGTCGACGACTGCGATGCGAGGCTCCGCGCTCACCTCCGCGCGCTGCCTGCGCCGGCCGAGAACGTCGAGACGCTCGCCGAGATCCTCGCGGAGGATCTGGCGAGGTGGCCCGAGGACGCCTGGCTCGTTCTCGACGACTACCACGAGATCGCAGAAGAACCTCGCGCCGAGGACTTCGTCAGCGGTCTCCTCGCGCTCGCTCCCGTGCGCATCCTCATCGCGAGCCGTGTTCGACCGTCGTGGGTCTCGACGAAGGATCTTCTGTACGGCGTCGCGCTCGAGGTCGACCAGCTCGCGCTGGCGATGGACGAGCGCGAGGCGGCCGACGTCCTCGTCGAGCGTGGTGCCCAATCCGCGTCGGGTCTCGTGCTGCTGGCGCACGGGTGGCCAGCCGTGATCGGCCTGGCAAGCGTCTCCTCCGCCGAGCCCGCCGATAACGTCGATCGGGTTCCAGAGTCGCTCTACCGTTTCTTCGCAGACGAGGTCTTCGACGCCCTCGGGCTCGAGGCGCAGCAGGGCTTGACGACCCTCGCTGTCGCGCCGCTTCTCGACTACGAGCTCGCAACGGTGTTGCTCGGCGCACGCGTCGAGGTCGTCGCGTCGG
>FKKE01003843.1_pt2 | contig 12463 bp, 14 predicted proteins | sample 1106331 | NCBI WGS metagenome assembly FKKE01 (sample SAMEA3931202, study PRJEB13176) | freshwater metagenome | biome: Drinking water system; feature: drinking water; material: freshwater | place: China | collected 2013-02-06 | reverse complement strand
CCGGCGACGAGGCGTGCCGACGGGCCGTGGAGGCGGCGCGGCGCCAGGTCGAATTCGCGCGCTATTACGACGAGGCCCGGACATTCGGGCAAATCGTCTCGGGCGCGTGCCAGCTCGACGGGCAATGCGAGTTCGTCGTCATGACCGGCGGCGGCCCCGGCATCATGGAGGCGGCCAATCGGGGCGCCGCCGACGTGGGGGCCAAGTCCATCGGCATGAACATCACCTTGCCGCACGAGCAGGAGCCCAATCCCTTCATCACGCCCTCCTTGTGCTTCCAGTTCCGCTATTTCGCGTTGCGGAAGATGCATTTCCTCCTGCGCGCCCGCGCCTTGGTGGCCTTTCCCGGTGGCTTCGGCACGCTCGACGAGTTGTTCGAGACCCTGACCCTGTTGCAGACCGGCAAGGTGCACGGGCTCACCGTGGTCCTCGTCGGGCGGTCCTTTTGGGACCGAGTGATCGATTGGCCGTTCTTGGCGGAATGCGGCTTGATCGCCCCCGAGGATCTGCGCCTGTTCCACTATGCGGAGACGGCGCAGGAGGCCTGGGACCTGATTGCCAACGAACAGGGGCCCCACGTGCGGCCTTCGACCTTTCCTCCCGAATGAAGATATCCTTCCATGGCGCGGCGCGGTCGGTGACGGGGAGCCGGCACTTGATCGACACGGGCGGGACGCGCGTCCTGCTGGACTGCGGTCTCTTTCAAGGCCGCCGCGACGAGGCCGACCGCCACAACCGACGCCTCGGCTTCGCGTCCAAGTCCGTCGACGCCGTACTGCTCTCCCATGCCCACATCGACCATTCCGGGGCACTGCCGGTACTGGCGCAGGAAGGGTTTTCGGGGAAGGTCTACGCGACCCGCGCGACGGGCGATCTGACGACGATCATGCTGATGGATTCGGCCAACATCCAGCAGAGCGACTGCGAATACGTCAATCGCAAAGAAGGCCGGCGCGGCCGCCGCTGCCGCCGGCCCCTCTACGACATGGACGATGTCTACCGGCTCTCGAAGCGGCTGGCCGGTGTCCGGTACGGAGAGGAGATCGCGATCCGCCCGCGGGTCAAGGCGTCCTTCCATGACGCGGGGCACATCCTGGGCTCGGCCGCGGTCCGCCTCACGGTGGGGGGCAAGGGCGGGCGCACGACCGTCCTGTTCACCGGCGACCTCGGCCGCTCGCACATGCCGATCCTGCGCGATCCGGAGCCGCCGCCGCCCTGCGACGTCCTGATCATCGAGTCCACCTACGGCGACCGGTTGCATCCCGAGGCGGGCGAAGCGCTGAAACAGGACCTCCGGCGGCTGGTGGCCCACGCGATCGAGCACCGGAGCAAAATCATCGTGCCGGCCTTTGCCGTGGGGCGCACGCAGGACCTCGTCATGCGGATCAAGGCCTTGGTCGCGGAGGGGGCCATCGAACCGATTCCCATCTACATCGATTCGCCGCTGGCGGCCAAGGCGACGGAGATCTTCCGCCGGCATCCGGAATGTTACGATGACGAAACCTTGCGGACGTTCGGCACGGCCGGCGATCCCTTCGCCGCGCGCTACATTCGCTTCGTATCGTCCGTCCAGGACAGCGCGAAACTCAACGCCATGAAGGGGCCCTGTCTCATCATCGCCTCGTCCGGCATGTGCGAAGGGGGCCGCGTGTTGCATCATCTCAAGCACGCGATCGACGATCCGGCGAACGTCGTCGTCATCGTGGGCTTTCAGGCCGAACATACGCTGGGGCGGAAATTGGTCGAAGGCTGGGACGTGGTCCCGATTTTCGGCGTGCCGACGCCCCGGCGCGCGCAGGTCGTGCGGCTCAACGGCCTGTCGGCCCATGCCGACCGCAACGACCTGCTGGCCTACGTGCGGGCCATTACGCCGGCACCGGCCAAGGTCTTCGTCGTGCACGGGGAAGAAAAACAGGCCTTCGCCTTGGCGGAGGCGATCCGGACGGAGCATGCCGGTACCGACGTCTGCGTCCCGGAGCCCGATTCCACCCATGACCTGTGATGCGGCATGAGCCCACGCGACACGACCAGTTGGATCGTAGCCACCGGCCAAGCCTGGAAACTCTACGTGGCAGTGGCGGGATTCACCGGCTCGTTGGGCTGTTTTACGCTGGGTCTCTTCTCCTTGGCCGCGGGGTCTGGCCGGTCCGTGGCCTGGATCGTGTGCGGACTGTTTCTCGGGGCGGCCACCTTCGTCTGGTTCGTCGTTGCGCTGCGCTGTCCCCATTGCCGGGCCAAACTTGTCTGGACCATGGTGGCGACCAGGCCCCACAGTACCTGGGTGATCGATCTGGCGGCGTTGGAAGAATGTCCGGTCTGCCGGGCGGCGCTGGCGGACCGACTGCGGATCGTGTGAGGGAAAGCATGGCTTCAGGGAAACCGACGAGGACGATCGGCCGCCGCCCGGCGGTGGCCGTCGCACTGCTGATCGGGCTGGCCGTCGGCGGCGGAGGGGGAACGGCCGGTTGGGCGGCCGAGCCGAACGCGCAACCGGACGGTCCACGCAAGCGCGTGCGGGAGTTGGGCATCGTCGTCGGCCGGTACGAACCCGGTCCGCTCAACGCCATCACCGACGTGCCCGGGGTAAAGGTCGGCCACGCGACCGTCGTCAAAGGCCAGGGCCCCTTGAAGCCCGGCGAAGGGCCGGCGCGCACCGGCGTGACGGTGATCATTCCGCGCGACGACGTGTGGCGGAAGAAAGTGCCGGCCGGCGCCTTCGTGTTGAACGGCACCGGCGAGATGACCGGCCTGGCCTGGGTGGCCGAATCGGGCTTTCTCGAATATCCCATAGCTTTGACGAATACGCTCAACGTCCCGCGTGTCGCCAACGGCGTCATGAGCTGGATGATCAAGGCCTATCCGGATATCGGCATCGACGACGATACGCTCACGCCGGTTGTCGCGGAGTGCGACGACAGCCGGTTGAACGACATTCAGGGACGGCACGTCTCCGAGGCCGACGTCATGCGGGCGCTCGACGGGGCGCAGGGCGGTCCGGTCGCCGAGGGATCCGTGGGCGCGGGCACCGGCATGGTGTCCTACGGCTTCAAGGGCGGCATTGGCACGGCCTCGCGCCGCCTTTCCACGGACGACGGCGGCTACACGGCCGGGGTGCTCGTCAATGCGAATCACGGCCGCCGGGAGGAGTTGACGGTGGCCGGCGTGCCGGTCGGCCGGCTGTACGACCGGCCGGCGGGCCCGCGCGTATCCCGCGACGCCTGGCTCGAGTCGCACGAAGGCTCGATCATCGTCGTGATCGCCACCGACGCGCCGCTGGACTCCCGCCAACTGACCCGCCTGGCCAAGCGGGCGGCGTTGGGGTTGGCACGGACGGGCTCGACGGCCCGGCACGGCAGCGGGGATTTCATGCTGGCCTTCTCGACCGGCAACACCATTCCGCACTATCCGAAGGAACGGACCTTGACGCTGACACGCCTGGCCGACACGCATCTCAATCCGCTTCTGGCCGCGACGGTCGAGGCGGCGGAAGAGGCCATCCTCAACGCGCTGACCATGGCGACGACCGTGGAGGGCCGCGACGGTCGGCGCGTCGAGGCCATCGGTCTGGCTCGCTTGACCGACGTGGTGCGCAACGGTGGGCGTTAGCCGGACGGCCCCGCGCTCCGCTTGCTTTTTCGGCGAGGCGCTGGCTATGCTGAACCGCGCGAATCACGTCATGACGCGAACCGCCGATCGTGTTCGCGAGGAAGGCGGTCACGGAATGGGCGAGTATCAAATGGGCGGGGGGCTGAAACTGCTCACCGCGCTGGACAAGACCCAAGCCTTTTCGGAGTTCCTGCATAGCCGGATGGTGCGGGCCTTGGAAACGGAAGATCCCACCGAGCTACATTATCTCCTGGCGCAACTGGACGATTACCACTCGTATCTGTGGCGATACTACAAGAAGCTACAAGCCGAGCGGGGTGATCGCGCCAATCTCGACGTTTGACCCATGTCGTCCCCGGCTTGTTCCGAAATGCGGTTTGCCGCCGCAGTGTCGCGCGAGCGTGACACTCACCATGTCGCGCGGGCTTTGGCGGAGGCCGTCCGCCGCGGGCTCGGCGGGCAGCCGGCGGATCTCGCCTGCCTGTTTTTCTCGATCCACCATGCCGAACGTGCCCAGGCCCTGTCCCGCGCCGTCCGCGAGGAACTGGGGCCGACGGTGCTGATCGGGTGCACCGGTGAAGGCGTCATCGCCGACGCGGAAGAAATCGAAGAGGGCGCGGCGGTCACGCTCTGGGGCGCGCGGCTGCCCGGCGTCAGCTTGGCGCCGCTGCGGTTGGCGATTCCGGAAGGGCGCGATGCCTTCTCGCCGGCCGGATGGCCCGATGCCGCCGCGCTCGGCGCCGGACGTCCGACCTTCCTCCTGCTGGCCGATCCCTTCTCCACGCCGATCGGCGACGCCCTGGGCGAATTGGGCGATCGCTATCCGCAGGCGCAGGCCATCGGCGGCCTGGCCGGCGGCGGCCACGACGTCGGCGAAAACCGGCTGCTGCTGAACGACGAGGTCTGCGACGGCGGCATGGTCGGCGTGGCCGTGACGGGGGCCGTGAAGATTCGCACGGTCGTGTCGCAAGGCTGCCGCCCCATCGGCGAGCCCTTCGTCGTCACCAAGGCCGAGCACAACGTGATCCACGAATTGGCCGGCGCGCCCGCGCTGGAACGGCTGCAAGCCGTGTTCGAATCGCTCGAGAGCGAGGAACGGCGCCTGGCGCACCGGGCGCTGCACCTGGGCATCGTGATCGACGAACACCGCGCGGCCTTCGAGCGCGGCGACTTTCTCGTCCGCAACCTCATCGGCGCCGACCGCGGGGCCGGCAGCCTGGCCATCGGCGATCACATTCAAGAAGGGCAGACGGTGCAGTTTCATCTGCGCGACGGCAGGTCGGCCAGCGAAGACCTCCAGTGTCTGCTGGCGGCGGATCAGGCCAAGCACCGCACCGCGCCGCTCGGCGCGCTCATGTTCAGTTGCTGCGGCCGCGGCGAAGGGCTCTTCGGCCGGCCGCACCACGACGCGAGCGCGGTGCGGGAGCGGGTCGGCAAGATTCCCCTGGCCGGCTTCTTCGCGCAGGGCGAAATCGGCCCGGTCGGGGGCAGCAATTTCATTCACGGGTATACGGCGAGTGTGGCGCTCTTCGCGCCCCCCGGCATATAAAGGATGGTGAACAAGGCCGGGACAATGAAAAGGATGAGCATGGTGGGACGACACACGGGGGTAGCCGGCGTATGGGTCTTGGTGATCACGGTGGGCCTGTGGGCGGGGACGGCTTCGGCCGGCGAGCAGCCGGTGACGACCGAAACGGGCTTGCAATACGTCGATCTCGTCGTCGGCACGGGACGGCAGGCGGAACTCGGTGACACGGCGACGGTACACTATACCGGCTGGTTGGCCGACGGGACGAAGTTCGACAGTTCGGTCGACCGCAAGGAGCCCTTTAAATTTCGCGTCGGGGCGGGGCAAGTCATCAAGGGCTGGGACGAGGGCGTCTCCACGATGCGCATTGGCGGCAAACGGAAGTTGATCATCCCGCCGCAATTGGCCTATGGCCCGCGCGGCATCCCAGGCGCGATCCCGCCCAACGCGACCTTGACCTTCGACGTCGACCTGCTCGATCTCCGGTAGCCGAGGCCATTCGCATGCAACGCACCCCTCTGTATGACGGTCATGTCGCCGCCGGCGCGAAATTGGTCGATTTCGCCGGCTGGGAGATGCCGATCCACTATTCCGGCGTGGTCGACGAATGTCAGGCCGTGCGCTCGGCCGCCGGGCTCTTCGACGTGTCGCACATGGGCCGCGTGGCCGTGTCCGGCCCCAACGCGTTGGCCTTCCTCCAGCGGGTGACGACGAACGACGTCGCCGCCCTGGCGCCGCGCGGCTCCCACTATTCCATGGTCTGCAATCCGCAAGGCGGGATCAAAGACGACGTGTACGTCTATCGTCCGGCCGCCGACCGGTATCTCGTCTGCGTGAACGCCTCGAACCGCGCAAAACTCGTCGCCTGGTTCGCCGAGCAAGCCAAGGCCCAGGGCGGCGTGACGGTCGAAGACAAGTCCGCCGTGCAGGCACAACTGGCCCTGCAAGGCCAAGCCGCAAAATCGATTCTGGCGGAACTGGCCGTGCCCGGGCTGGCCGATCTCGCGCCCCGGCAATGTCTGGACACCGCATTGCTCGGGATCCCCCTGCTGCTCGCCCGCACCGGCTATACGGGCGAACCGGGGTACGAACTCTACCTGCCGGCCGATCGCGCCTTGCCGATCTGGACCGAATTGCTGGCTCGGGGCAAGGGCGTGGGGCTGAAGCCGGTCGGTTTGGGCGCGCGCGATCTGCTGCGGTTGGAAATGGCCTATCTCCTCTACGGCAACGACATGTCGGAAGAGGTGACGCCGCTCGAAGCCGGGGCGGACTGGATCGTGAACTTCGAGAAGGGCGACTTCATCGGCCGGGCCGCGCTGGAACGGCAGCAAGCCGCCGGCCTCCCGCGCAAGCTGGCCGCCTTCGAATTGCTGGACAAGGCCGTGCCGCGGCATGGGTGCAAGGTTCTGGCCGAGGGGCGGGTCATCGGCGAGGTGACGAGCGGCAACCTCTCGCCGTTGCTGCAAAAGGGCATCGGGCTGGCCTCCGTTCCGCCGGATAAAGCCGTCGTCGGCACAGCCCTCGCCGTCGATATCCGTGGCCGCATCGTGCCGGCCGTGGTCGTCAAGCCGCCGTTCTATCGGCGCAAGAAGGCCGCGTGACCCCTCCTGACGGCATGATCCGCCACATCTATAAAGGCCGCGTGGTCACGTTGAACGTGGAGACCGTGACCTTGCCGAACGACCACGTCACGGACTTGGAGGTCGTCCGTCATCCCGGCGCGGCGGCGGTTGTGCCGCTCAAGGATGACGGGACGGTCGTACTCATCAGGCAGTTTCGCCATGCGGCGGGCGGGTTCATCTACGAAATTCCCGCCGGCAAGCTCAATCCCGGCGAAGACCCGCGGGACTGCGCGACCCGCGAGCTGGAGGAAGAAATCGGCTACAAGCCGGGCCGGCTCGACCGACTCTCCAGCATCTTCACCGCGCCGGGGTTCACCGACGAAGTGATCCACGTCTATCTGGGGACGGGATTGACCAAGGGCCGGCAGCGGCTCGATCATGACGAGGTCTTGGAGATTTGCGAGATGCCGCTGGACCGAGCGGTGGGGCTGATCCACGACGGCACGATCCGCGACGCCAAGACCATCGTCGGACTCCAGACGGCCTACCTGCTCGATCGCCGAACGCGTTCCTGACAGGGGCGCTTGTGCCCGATCGCCAGCCAGTCCCACGGGAGCGCGCGGCGCGGTCCGCCCGATCCGTTGGCGGAGAGGCCTTCTTCCGACCAGGGAATCCAGATCGGCCGGACGGTACACCGCGAGAAACCGGCTTGCCGCACGCACTCCGCCAATTCCTGCTTGGCGAAATACTTCTGCCCCGTGCCGTCGTGGACGAGAATGCCGTGGGTTTCCAGCCGGCGCAGGGCGCGCGGGCTGATGCGCCGATCGCCGGCGAGACGGTGCGCCCGCAGGGTCGATTCGCGCGAAGGGACCACGATCAAGGCCGTGCCGCCCGGGTTGGTCAGGTGAAAGAGCCGGCGCAGCATGGCGGCGCGCGTCTTCGCCTGGATCCAAGTGATGACGTTGAAACAGACCGTCAGGTCGCCGGCCGGTACGGTCGCGCGCGTCACGGTGCGCAGGTCGCCCTGAATCCACGCGGCGTTCGGCAGGTGGCGGCAGCGCTGCGCGGCGTAGCGCAGCATGGCTTTCGAGAAGTCCACGCCGTAGACGGCCTTGAACCGGCGGCCGAACCGCAGGGCGAAGGTCCCGATCCCGCAGCCCAGATCCACGACGGTCCGGTCCGCGAGGCCGGCACCGAGACGGTCGAGCGTGTCGGCGATGACGCCTGCGCGGTCGGCGGTGACGATGTCGCAGACGTCGTCTTCGAACGTATGGGCGAGACGGTCCCAGGCCCGTTGGGCAAGGCCGGTGGGCTGAAACGACGGCGCGGCGTTACGCCCCAAGCGGCGTTCCTCCCCGCGCGGCGGCGCGCGAGAAACAGGCCGCGAGGTCGTCGGCCTCGATGCCGAAGTGGAGATGCAGCACGGTGCGAAATTCGTCCGGGTCGGCCACCGTGTGCCGGCGGCGGGTCTGTGCGGTGCGAATCGTGAGGTCCCGATCGGTCAGGGTCACGCGTCCGTCCGGCGTCGGTTTGGTGCAGATGACATGCTGCGTGAAGAGCGATTCGGGCGCATGGGAGTGATAATAATTGGCGAAGATATAATCCACCGGCTCGAAACGTTCAAGCGAAAATTCATAGAGGTCCCGCCAGGCGCCCTTCAATGCGGATTGCAGCAGGAAGGTTTCGCGGTTCGACGACGGACGGCGCGCGAGGCGGAACCGGTCGGCATACTGCACCGCTTCGTCGACCGGGCGGAGCGGCAGCGGCGCGATCAGCCCGCGCCCGCCGAAGCCCACGTCCGCGAGCCAGGACTCGCCGCCGCACTCCACAAGCAAAACCTGATGCGACCGAGGGCTGGGTCCCGCCGCCTCGCCGCGCACCCGCGCCATCAGCCGGTGCGCGGTGAAGCCGAGGGCTTCCAGCAAGAGGGCGAAGAGGCCGTTCAGTTCGAAACAGTAGCCGCCGCGCCGCCGACGCACGATCTTGTCGAAGAGCGCATCCGGTTCGAGCGCGATTGTCCGGCCGAGATGCACGTCGAGATTCTCGAAGGGCACGGAGAAGGTATGGGCGACATGCAAGGCGTGCAAGGTCTCGGCCGAGGGACGGGGTGGCTCCCGATAGCCGATCCGTTCGAGGTAGGCGTCGACGTCGAGCCCCATAGCATGGACATCATGGCCGGATTTTCTTGGAAGCTCAAGCGTGCAGGGGCGTACGAAAGGGAAAGGCCGCTAGGCTCGGCTGAGCGACCGGACGGCGGCGAGGGTCGTGTCGACGTCCTCAGGTGAGGTGAGCAGACTCGGGGCCAGGCGGAGATATTTCGTCGCATAGGGCGTGACGCTGGCGACGATGCGCTGCTCGCGCAAGGCCTCGACGGCCTTGTCCGGGCTCCAGCCGTCGAGGCTCAGGCAGACGATCCCGGCGGACAGCGTATCCGACATCGGCGTGTGTACCGTGACGCCGCCGATAGTCGCCAGGCCTTCTTTCAACCGGCGGTTGAGCTGGCGGATGCGCTCGGCGATACGGGCCTTGCCGATGGCCAGGTGAAAGCGGAAGGCTTCGCTCAAGGCCCAGCGATGCTCGAAGGAATGGAAGCCGCCCGGCGTCATGAGGGCGGAACGTGGGACGGCTTTGGGCGGAATGTCTTTCATCCAGATGCGATAGGTCTCCATGTCGAACGTGGGGATGGTGGCATGGGCGAGCGGCCAGACGTCCGGACGGCCCCAGACGACGCCCGTCCCGCGCGGACCCAGCATCCACTTGTGGCAGCCGGCGATGAAAAAGTCGCAGCCCAAACTCTCCATCGTCTCGTCTTCGGCGCCGAAGCCGTGCACGCCGTCGACGCAGAGAACGACGCGGTCGGCCTGCTTGCGGGACCGGTTGACGGCGCGCAAGGCTTCCGCGATGGCCCGGATGGGGAGTTTCACGCCCGTGCTCGAGTGGACCCAGGTCACGGCGACGTAGCGGGTCTTGTCCGCGATCTGCGTCACGAGCGAGCCCACGATCTCCTCGACCGTCACTCGCCGGGAATCCGCGTAGAGGCGGATCGTGCGCACCGTGGCGCCGGTCCGCTCCGCCCGCAATTGCAGCGAGACCTGCGTCGAGTAGTGGTCGTGCGTGGTGGTGAGGATTTCCTGGCCCTTGCGCAGTTCGAGCCCTCCGTAGAGAAGCCCGAGTCCCATCGTGGTGCTGTCGGTGAGGGCGATGTCCGCCGGGTGGGCGCCCATGTAGGCTGCGGCGGCCTGCAGCACGTCGGCCTCGAACCGTTCTTCGTTGTCGGCCCAGTAGTGGGCCGGATTCTCGTCCAGCCCCCGCCGATGCCGCTCGATGGCCTCCCGAACCGGAGCGGGGTGCGAGGCCAGGAGAAACCCGGTCATGTGGACGAAATCAGGCGAGAGGAGGAATTGGTTTCGTACGTCTTCCCAGGTCGCGACTGAAGGGGAGGTTGCGCCGGCCAGCCGATTGAGCGCAGGCAGGCTCTCGGCCAGCAGCCCGGCGCCCAGCAAGAGGCCGGTGCGCACGAGAAACTGCCGGCGATCCATACCGTCCATGCAATCACTCTACTGTGTCGCTACGGTCTGTGCAAGGTCAGCCCGCACGGTCAGGCATGTCCGAGAGGAAGTTCAAACAGGTCATCCAGCGAGGCCGCAGGGAGTCCGCCGACTGAGGCATACATTATCGCTATGTCGCAGGGAGGCGGGCGACCGAGAACGAAGCTGGAGGCCTTTTTCAACTTCCGGCCGCGCAGCGAAAGCCCGTGCCATGATTCCGCATCGTCGGCCGCGCCCCGTCGCGCGCGGTCGTGCGGAGCATGTGTTGGTGGTTGAGCCAAGAGCCGCCGCGGAGGGTTTTGAAGTCGCCGCCTTCCGGTCCCTTGGGATTTCGCTCCGGCGAGGTCTCGTAGTATTGGGGATCGTACCAGTCCGCCACCCATTCCCACACGTTGCCCGCCATGTGCATGAGCCCGTCGGGCGTGGCGCCTTCTTCCAATGTGGTCACCGGCACCGTCAGGATGCCTTTGACGCCTAAGTGGGCGGCGACGACGGCGCCGGTCTCGGCCCACCAAGCCTTGGTGTCCTCCTGCGAGCCGAAGTCTTTCTGCGCCCAATAGGCGGCCCCGTTCACACGCATCCGATCCTGCTGGTTGCCCCAGGGAAACAGGCGGCCCTCGACGCCCTTGGCAGCCCGTTCCCACTCCGCCTCGCTCGGCAGCCGTTTGCCCGCCCATACGCAATAGGCGACGGCGTCGGACCAGTCCACGTTGATCACCGGATGGTCGAGGAGTGTCTCGGCGATCTCAGGGCCGGTCCAGAGATTGTAGTCCGGGTCGCAGCAATGTTCGGGAATGCGATGGCGCGTGGCCACGACGAACGCCCGGTAGTCGCGGTTGGTGACTTCGTAGCGGTCGATCGAAAAGGCGTTGAGATGGATCGTACGCTGCGGATGTTCGTCGGCATCGCCTTGGCCCTCCGGCGCGCCGCGTTGAAACGGGCCCTCCGGAATGACGACCATGCCCCCCCGGTCATCGGCGACGGTGGGGGAGGAGGGCAAGGCGGAAGACAGGGTGAGGATCAGCAGCACGATGGGAGCCGGCACGAGGCCGAAGCTGCCGAGTCGCATCATGGGCCTCGTCAATGTCCCATCGCGGCTATTTCTCGCGTGGATTGTCCCGCCCGCTTGCACCCATGGCCGCCGGCTGGATCTCGCGGAGGGTGTGGCTGTAGCCGGCGCAATATTCGCGCGCCTTGGCCGGGTCCTTCTCGTACTTTTCCATGCAGAGCCGGTAGGCCCGAATGAGGTCCGCCGTTTCCGATCGGATGTCCGCCGTGCCCTTCATCATGCGGAACTCTTCATAGTAGTGGCAGCCGGCGAGCCAGCCGGAGGCCAGGAGCAGTCCTGTCATCGCCATCCAACGCATCGCGACGCCTCAGCCTTGGTAATTCTCCATCGGCGGGCACGTGCACATCAGATTCCGATCTCCGTAGGCGTTGTCGATCCGGCCGACCGCCGGCCAGACTTTGGACTCGCGCAGCCAGGGCGCCGGGTAGGCCGCCAGCTCGCGTGGGTAGGGTCTGGCCCAGTCGGTGGCCGTCACGACCTGCGCCGTGTGCGGCGCCTGCTTGAGGACGTTGGCGTCCTTGGGCATGCGCCCGTCGGCGATGTCCTGGATCTCGCTTCGGATACGGATCATCGCGTCGCAGAATCGGTCGAGCTCGGCCTTGGACTCGCTTTCGGTCGGCTCGATCATCAAGGTGCCGGCGACCGGGAAGGACATGGTCGGGGCGTGAAAACCGTAGTCCATGAGCCGCTTGGCCACGTCGTTCGCTTCGACACCGGTGGTGTCTTTGAATTGCCGGAGGTCCAGGATGAATTCGTGCGCGCAAAAGCCCTGCGCGCCCGTATAGACGATCGGGTAGTGCTTCTCCAGCCGTTTGGCCATGTAATTGGCGTTGAGGATGGCGACCTGCGTCGCCTTCGTCAGCCCGCGTCCTCCCATCAGCGCCATGTACACCCAGGAAATGGTGAGGATGCTGGCGGAGCCGTAGGGGGCGGCGGATACCGGGCCGATGGCCTTGGTGCCGCCGACAGGCCGAAGCGGATGTCCCGGCAGATACGGCGCCAAATGCGCCGCGACGCCGATGGGCCCCATGCCCGGCCCCCCGCCCCCGTGCGGAATGCAAAAGGTCTTGTGCAGGTTCAGATGGCAGACGTCCGCGCCGATGTCGCCGGGCCGGCAGAGGCCGACCTGCGCGTTCATGTTCGCGCCGTC
>FKKE01001005.1_pt5 | contig 12465 bp, 12 predicted proteins | sample 1106331 | NCBI WGS metagenome assembly FKKE01 (sample SAMEA3931202, study PRJEB13176) | freshwater metagenome | biome: Drinking water system; feature: drinking water; material: freshwater | place: China | collected 2013-02-06 | reverse complement strand
CAAAACGAACTCCCCGGGCCCCAATGATACGCATTCACGATAATTCCACCGAGCACGTGGATTCCGTGTAATCCCGTAAGCGTAAAATATATAGCGAGGAATGTACTCGTGCTCGGATACAGATCGTGGGAAAACTTCGCGCTGTATTCGAAAAACTTTATGACCAAGAAGACGAGCCCGGCAAGAATCGTGCAGCCGAGGTAGAGCCGATACTTCTTAAAATCGTTCCGTTCCAGCGAGGCCCAGGCCATGACCATCGTCCAACTCGAGGCGATGAGGACCAGCGTGTTAACGAAGGCGATCTTCACGTTAAGAATATCATGTCCCCGCGGCCACTCTACTGACCCGATTCTGAGCAGGATATAGGTAGAGAACAATGCTCCGAAGAGCATTACCTCTGAGGCAAGGAACAACCAGATACCAAGTTTCGCATTTGTTACACCGGTATCCGATCGAGCTTCGACTTCGTAAGGAATGACAATCGACATGGTTACGCTCCAACGGCCTTCTTGAATTGAACTTGATATCCTTCCGCGGCACCCGGCGCGCTGTACTCATACGGCCCGCAATACACTTGGGGAATCTTGGCAAAATTTCCATGTGGTGGTGGCGAAGGCGCCGCCCATTCAAGCGTTGTTCCCTGCCAGGGGTTATCTGAAACTTTGCGTCCAGCGAAGATGCTCCAGAAAAAATTTAGGATAAACGGAATTTGAAAGAGCGCGAGTGTCCACGCCGAGTGTGACATCACCTTGTTGAGCCAAATCACCTGTTCCGCGTGAGCGTAGGTTGCTCCCCCGTCCCAGAGCCGTCGTGAAACGCCAGCCAGGCCCTGAATGAGCATTGGGAAGAAGATTCCATTCATCATCACCAGCGAGCCCCAGAAGTGAATCTTGCCTAAGAGTCGATTCATCTCTCGGCCCGTAGCTTTCGGGTACCAGTGATAGATCCCGGCAAACATCGCAAAGATCGTTCCTGGAGCAACCACGTAGTGGAAGTGGCCGATGACGTAATAGGTATCGTGCAGGTGAATATCGGTGGGTGCTAAGCCAAGCGGTAATCCGGTGAGCCCGCCGATTCCAAACATCGGAAGGAAACCGAGCGCGAATAACATCTGCGTGTTAAAGCGGATTGATCCTCCCCAGAGCGAAATGAATAAACAGGTGAGGATTACCACCGATGGAATTGAGATAATCATCGTCGTTGTCTGAAAGAACGTGGCCATTGATGTACCCATGCCGGTGATGAACATGTGATGGGCCCAGACGATGAAGGACATGAAGCCCAAAAAGATCAGCGAGTACACCATCGGCTTGTAACCAAAAAGCGGCTTCCGCGAGTTATTGGCAACAACTTCTGCGATAATGCCGAGAGCGGGAAGAATGAGCACATAAACTTCTGGGTGTGCAAGGAACCAGAAGAGGTGTTGCCAGAGAAGCGGACTTCCTCCGCCAGCCACTTCAAGTGGCTTTCCACTTACGACGAGACCACTCGGGAGAAAGAAACTTGTCCCAGCGACGCGATCCATGAGCTGGAGGATTGCTGCCGCCTCAAGTGGAGGGAATGCAAGGAGGAGCAAGAGCGCAGTCACTAACTGCGTCCAGACAAAGAATGGGAGGCGGAAGAACGTCATCCCGGGGGCCCGCAATTGAATAATGGTAGTAATAAAATTTACCGCACCGAGGAGTGACGAGGTGATGAGGAAAACCATCCCGATAATCCACATCGACTGTCCGGAAAATATCTTGTCCCAAAACTCTGGAGAGGTTTGCTGTGCGACCACCGATAGTGGCGCGTAGGAGGTCCACCCTGAATTCGCAGCACCCCCTGGGCAGAGGAAGCTCACGAGCATCACGATGCCACCGAGAAGGAAGACCCAGTAGCTCGCCATATTGAGCCGTGGGAATGCCATGTCTTGTGCGCCGATTTGCAGTGGCACGATGTAGTTTCCAAATGCGCCGACTGCGAGCGGAACGATGCCGAGGAACACCATGATCGTCCCGTGCATCGCTCCAAGCTGGTTATAAAACTCAGGCGTCACAATTCCACCCGGTGCATTTGAGCTACCCATCAAACCACCGATCCCTCCGGGCAACGGTTGTTCAGGGTAGGCAAGCTGCCAGCGCATCACCATCATCAAGCTAAAGCCGAAGAGAAGAAACAGGAGAGCGGTAAACCCGTATTGCAACCCGATGATCTTATGATCCGTCGAGAAGATGTACTTTCGCCAAAATCCCATCTCGTGATGATCGTGGTCGTCGTGATGTGCCACTACAAACCTCCTCCGCTCGGCAAGGTTACGCTGATGTTATTCGTAATATATTGTGCTGCGATGTTCGGTGATTCCGCTTACGACGTTGGCCGCTTGAACACAAAATCTACTGATTTTGTTTCATTTGCGCCGATAGTTACCGTCTGGGATTGAGTTCCAAGCTTCTCATGCCACGCTTCGACTTCATATGTCCCCGGCTCAAGTCCTTTCAGCGTGAACTTCCCATCTTTCTCGGTGACGTCGAAGTACGGATGAGTCATCACTGCGGCCCAGGCACCCATCCAGGGATGGACGTCGCACTTCACTGGGAACATGAATTCTTCCTTTTGGAATGACTTGTCCGCTTCCTTCATTGAAGCAGGCATTCCGAGATTGAACTCACGGTTCTCTTTTGGAAGTGCGTGAACGTTATGGAGAATACCATCGTGATTGAGAAACTTAAGCGGTTGGTCGACCATTACGCCAACGACATGGGGCGTATAGACGCAACCTTCTTGTTTTATGATCACCGGCTCCGTGGGCGACGGAAATTTCTTACCCGCCGGAATCCCACTTTTCACTCGGACGAAGACATTTGCCATCGAGTTCCCCTCTCCAAGCACAAGCAGCTCCGCCAGTGGAGGATTCGGATGTTTCGCTTTGCAAGCGGGGTCAGCGCCCATATCAAGCGGCTTCATCTTTGGTACTTCACCTTCGAACTTAACTGTGCCGCTAATCTCTGCGAGCGCGACGGAATGAAAGAAAATTACTGTGACAAGAATATATGTGATTGACCGAAGCATTCCTGACCCCTCCTGGCCTCTGATAAATTACACAGGAAAAACAAATAGTTTCTAATACGCTAATCACGACTTTTGTCGTTCCGGAAGCTTAAAAATACTTCGAGGAGCGAGAACGATCAAGAATCTTACCGCATGGATTTTAGGGGGATTCTTGAATAGAAGATTGGTAACCGCGCACTCTCGTAGCGAATACCTCGTCATTGCGAGCGCAGCGAAGCAATCTCCAAGCACCGTCGCAGTTGCTATTCTCTCGATAGGAGATTGCCGCGGTCGCCGGAGGCTCCCTCGCAATGACAAGAGGCTGCCCGAGAATTGAAGCTAAGATATAAAGTGCTCGACCCAGGTTCGATGATACTCTGGATCCTCCACCCCTGCCGCGACCGTTGTGAGTCGAAACGGCTTGTATGCATCACACATTACCGCAAGCTCTTCGGTGCGTTTTGAGCCTATCGACTTCTCGTAGGCCCCAGGATGTGGGCCGTGCGGGATACCCTGTGGATGAAGACTAATCGACTCCGGAAGAATGCCTTTGCGCGAAGTGAAATTCCCATCGACATAGTAAAGTATTTCGTCCATATCCACGTTCGCGTGTCCATAAGGGCATGGAATCGCCTTCTCGTGGTAATCGACGAGCCGAGGAACAAATGAGCAGACAACGAAATTCCTTCCCGCAAATGTGGTGTGAATTGTTGGCGGAAGGTGAACTAGCCCGGTCTTTGGCTGATAGTCATGAATATTAAAGGCGACTGGATAGACGATGCCATCCCAGCCGACGAGTTCATGAGGAAACTCCTTAAAGTGATGCACAGTAAGCTCATCGGCGAGCTTGACGACGAGCGGATACGGCGCGTTTCCATGTTTTTTCCGGTCGAATACGAGGAGCGACTCAGGAATACGAAAATCGCGATGGGAGTATGGGGCGTACATCGTTAATTGTCCCCAACTGTTTCGGTACTCCTTGGGAATTGTAAGCTTCGGCCGACCTTCGAATATGAGAGCCGTCCCTCGGTCGCCTTTAAAATGAAGCCGGTAAGGAGTAGACCTCGGGATCAGTAAGTAATCATGTTCTCGGAAGGGGAGCATCCCGAAGAGACTTTCGAGCATACCACTCCCTTCGTGCACGAAGTAACATTCGTCGCCGTCGCCGTTAGAAAAGAATCGCTCTGGAGGCTGCTTCGGTTTTGTAACCCCAATGTGGAGGTCATCGTTTACGAGGAGCGTGCGCCTCGCTATCAAAAAATCGCCGTCGTACGATAACTCAGAGGACCGGATATGACGACGATGGAGCGGCTGGCGGGGGACAAGCTCAAATGGTGAGAACCCCGGTAGGCTAATCGTTTCAACCTCCGTTTCATCAGTCGGAGGGACCTTGTAGTAAAGAATAGAGTAGCTCCCTTCAAAGCCCTCACGAGTGAAACAGTGTTCCATCATTAACTTCCCGTCCACATATAGTGCGGTATGTGGCTTCGGTGGAATGACTCCGAGGGTGTGGCGATGAATCATTTACAGATTCCCTCGTAAAGCTTGTTCACGTTCGATCGCCTCGAAGAGCGCTTTGAAATTCCCCACACCGAAGCCCTGCGAACCGCGACGTTGGATTATCTCAAAGAAAAGCGTCGGGCGATCTTGAACCGGCTTCGTAAACAACTGCAGTAGGTAACCATCTTCGTCGCGATCAACGAGTACCCCGAGCTCAGAGATTCGTCGGAGATCCTCTTTGATCGCTCCAACACGTTCTGGAAGATCCTGATAGTAGGTTTCCGGTACGTAGAGAAACGGTACTCCCCGACGCCTGAGCTCTCCGACAGTGCGGATAATGTCATCGGTAATCATCGCGATGTGTTGAACCCCTGGACCATCGTGAAATTCTAAATATTCCTGGATTTGAGATTTTCGTCGTCCCTCAGCGGGCTCGTTGAACGGGAACTTGATTTTCTTCCCGTCGGTCATGACCTTTGACATGAGCGCGGAATACTCGGTCGAGATCTCCTTATCGGAGAAATGCTGGAGTTGACGAAACCCGAGAATCTTTTCATAGAACGATACCCACTCATTCATCATCCCGAGCTCGACGTTGCCGACAACATGGTCAATAGCTTTTAAGCCGACGCCTGGGCCATGCTCCATCGGCGGGAAGAATTTCGTATAGGGAACAAAGCCAGGGAAGAAGTTTCCCTTGTAATTCTTCCGCTCGATAATTGCATGCACCACTTCGCCGTAGGTGCAGATCCCAGCGCGCATCAGCTGTCCGCTCTCATCCTCCCACATCGCTGGTGGTTCGGCAGACCGAGCACCACGTTTCATAGTCTCTTCGTAGAAGGCCTCGCAGTTTCGTACGCGAAGTGCGACAACTCTCACTGAGTCTCCATGGCGCGCGAGGAAGGTGTTCATCCAGTGACCTGGCCGAACGGGAGAGGTAAGCACGAAGCGGATGTTCTCTTGCTCGAGAACATAGCTCACCGCGTCTTGGTACCCTGTCTCTGGACCACGGTATGCAACCGGGGTGAAACCCAGGCTATAGGCATAGAACAGCACAGACTGTCGTGCGTTTCCGCAGATGATTTCGATATGGTCGACCGCCTCGATGGCAAGCGGATCAGCGACATGCTCTTTCTCTGTGTTTGGATGCGTGGCCATGATGCTCATCCTTGGTTGAGTCGATTGTTTCCGTGAGCACTGCTTGTTTCAAAGGTTATCACGCCGGATCCTATCTATCAACGATTCGGCGGGGTTATGCCAAGTATTCCTCAGCGGAGCAACGCTCCGCGGACCCGGGAGAGCATCTGTGGCGGAATTTCATTTCCGGTAGCTAACGGCTGACGATAATTTTCAAAGGATTACGTTAGCCGGTTCTAGATTACGTTCGATTACGCCGACGGGATTATCCGGGACCGCGGCGCGTTGCTCCGCAAGTTATCACGCTTGACCGAAGCATCTTTCCCTCGTCGCTTTCTCGGATACGCCTGGAGCAAAAACCCACCGGCTAAAGTTGCGGCCGCAAGTATCAGCCACTCGAATGTGTAACCGAAGTGGGTACTCGGAGGAACATGAACGGTAATCGATTCTGCGGGAAATAGGCCATGGGGCGGGGGGCCGAGTCGTTGAACAAAAACGTTGGTGATTATTTCGTAAGGGAATTGGGCTTTCATTTTTGCCAGGTCGGGATAGAGCCACCGCTCGTTAAATTCATCACCTGGCCCGATGTCGGGATTATCGGGTGCAAGAAAACTCCTATGAGGAACTGTCGGCTGAACCACGGCGTCAAACTCATCAGTCGATGAAAAATTATATTTCTCCCAAGTCTCACGCGTACGATCGACAAAAGGGATAAAACCACGGCTCACGAGCACGTAACGCTCACTCCCATCAATCTGTAGTGGTGTCATTAACCAGTATCCAGGACCGGTCTCGTGTCGTTGATTGGCGATAATGAGCTGCCGTGAAAAATCATACCGCCCGGAAAGTCGAACCTTGCGGTGGAGAATTGCCGAAAAATCTTCGGCCGATGTTCCCGAGCTAGGGAAAGGAAGTGGCATCGAAACCGAATTCTCGGAGTAAGTCTCAAGGAGCTTGAGCTTGTAGTGATACCGTTCCCATTGCCAGAGCGAACAGCGAACCATCACGATGGCAAGGAGCAAAGAGACAATCGAAATCGTTGGAGAAAAACTGAAATTTGGAAACGTTTTCTTCAACATGAATGCGGGTACCCACTAACTACCTCTGCCCTCATTACTTACTACCGGGAATTGCCAAGCTTGAGAATACCGTTACCCACCTTTAAGACTTTGCTGATTTAAGCTAAATTGACGGGATTTCCTAATCACCAGCCTTCTCGCGAACTCTCTTCGTCCATTGCGGGAAGGGAGGCGAAGTTAATCGGGGTAGAGGAGCACAATCTGGTTTTACGTAGGGATCGGTTCCCTACACCAGTGTGTGACCGGCGCTTCCGAGGTTTAGGAGAAGGTCAATGAAGGTGTTTCTTTTGGGCGCTGGGCTTGTTGCGACTGTCACGGCGCTTATCGGTATCTACCAGTTATTTTTTAACCCAGCGTACAAGAAGCAGGCGAAGGACAGCTTGGCAGCAAGCTTCCTTACGGGGGTTGTGTGTGTGGTGTGTCTGTTGGCTTTTGGACCGATGTTACTTTACTCCTGGTGGAACTGTCGGCTTGAGGGGAAACTAATGGCGGTCGCTGCACTTGGCGAAAAGGAGTTTGGTCTCGTTGCAGTGATTCAGGATGCGGAGCCGCTCCAGCACCTACTCGCTGATCCTCCGCGGTCAGTCGTTCAGGTTCTAAAGCCCACGGAGGTGAGCCAGGAACTAATTGCGTGCGAGTCTCGTTCGAAGGAGAGCAACGCCATCCCGCGTGGTGGGGTCACGCTGTTTACCACGGGAACCGTATCCTCCCACGTAGCGCGTCTTGGAGAATTCGCATTCGAACTAGAACGTTTCGCAATGTATCCTCGCTTAAGTAATGCCCTCAACGACGAGAATTGGGCAAATGGCGTGGGAAGTATGGCCGGCCCGAGCATTCGGCTGCAACTCTCCGTTCTGAATCAAACGGCATATGTTCAAGTGCCGTGCACTGACCCTCGCGTGCTCGCGAGTATGACAGAGTGCGCATCCGAAAGCGGGATATGTGTCGCCTACGCACGAATCGAAGGCTCGACGCTCATCTTCACCCCGCGGAAAGCTATCGGCAAGGATGCCAACGCTAACCGGGCAGTCTTCGAGGAGCTTACGGCGAAATTTAACGCTTCGCTTAAGCGACCGAAGAAGACGCAATCAAGCGATGCGAGCTTACTCAGGGAGATCGTAGAGAAGGAGGTGTGGCACCAATGGAGAATAGGTTCGGGAAGAGAGAAAGGGAGTGCTCCTCTATACCGAACCAAATACTGGTTTGTTTGATTACTCAATAACGCCGTATTTTAGCGCAGCCTGAACCAGCTCAGCGTTACTGTTGATACCAAGCTTCTTCATAATATTCGCTCGGTGACTATCAACCGTGCGTGGGGAGATATGAAGTGTCTTTGCCACGTCGCGATTCGGACGTCCCTCACTGAGGAGCTTCATTACCTCACGTTCACGCATCGTGAGCACGGAGATCGGGCTCAAATCAGCCCCCTCTTCATCGATGCCGCGCGTTAGTACTCCTGCGCTTACTGACGGACTAAGATAAGTTTGACCTTTGATCAGCGCACGGAGTGCAAACTCTAGTTCAGTCGCTGGAGCGGTCTTTGGCACAAATCCTTGCGCACCTCGTCGGAGCGCTTCACGAACCGACATCTCGTCGTCTTTCGCAGAAAGAACCAGAACTTTTGGCTTCACTTCTAGCTTCTGCAGGCGAGCTATCGTTTCGACACCACCGAGATTTGGCATCCCGAGATCTAGGATCACAATATCTGGGGAGAATCGCTCAACGAGTGGCATTACCTCTAAGCCGTCATTGGCCTCGGCCACGACGTGCCACCCTTCAATACCGTTTAGCAACGATCGTAACCCTTCACGGAGAACCACATGATCGTCGGCTATAATGATCTTCACCATATGCCACGAAAGCCTCTCATCAATTAGCGTTCCATCTCACAGAACTCACTCCTAAGAGTTATCGGTCCGTTACAGATCGAACTTCAGCCCTTTTGGTCGAGCCAGAAATTTTGGACCAAGTCTTGCAAGGTCTAGGGGAGGTAAGTGCTAACCCCCTGATAATTCCCCTATTTTTCTCGCGGGTTTTATCTGGGGAGGTATCCCAAAGAGTGGGGTCCCGGCAGTGCTGAAAGCGTTAGCTTGCGATGATGTAAGAGGAAGTTCAGCTGGTTAGCAAAGTGGATAGGTGAGGAGTGAACGAACCACATGAGGTTTGGTCGAGCGTAGCATTCACGAAGTGAATGGATAATCGAGTGCCAAATGCCTGACTGAGCAAGGCAGATTTTGACGGGAACCTGCTCGCTCAACTGCTGGTAAGTTTTTTGAGGTTTTTAGATGATGAATCTTGTAAGCCTTGAGTCCATTATCGACGTTGGATTTGTTCTGCTCGTGCTCACCGTTTGTTTTCAATCGGTGGTGTCGAATTCACGCACCTCCAAAAAGAATTATGAACGTTGGAAGGCACAGCTTGAAGAGCTCGCGTCGATTTTACGCACATTGATCGACGAAGCTGCGGTGGCAAGCAATAGCTTCGACCGTAGCTTGCTTCGTCGTAAGGTCGAACTCCAAGACCTTCTCGTAAGAATAGAATCAGCCCGAGACGAAGTTCATGGTTCAGCGCAGCAAGTCATTGAATTAGAAGAGGCGAAAGAATTTGCCTCCGAGGATTTTCCGAACGATACGTGGCGTGTAAGCTCAAGCGTTCATAGACCAAAGCGACATGCACTGAGGTCGCGTATTGAAATCACACCAAACGACACACCATACTACGACTCACAGCTTACAGCTGAAGCGCCAGAAAATGAAAAGCGAGCTATCGCCAAACGCAACATTGAAGTTGATGATCCAATCGTAATTCGCATTGCCAAACGGTTACTCGCCCGTGGTCAGGAGATTCACGTTGTTGCACGAAAATTAGAACTCCCAATCGCTGAGGTTCGTCACCTCGATGCGGCGCTTCGCCGTGAGCTAGGCGATTTCTCTGAAGCCGATGACTTACAATTCGGGGAAGGCGACGAGAGAGAACATTGGACTTCAAATGAACCAACTGCCGAGCACGTCGATTTAGAACTTGATTTAGAAGAGGAGCTCGATCGCTAGTATGGACCGGGGATTATACTCTGCAGCCTCTGGTGGGCTACTCAATACCAGGCGCCTTGATGTCGTCGCGCACAATCTCGCAAACGCGAGCACCGTCGGCTATAAAGCGGTGCGTATCGTCGGCGAAGAACAGAGCTTCTCCGACACTCTCGCTGGAACACTGACCAAAACCCCGGTCCGCGCACCGGCGGACCATGAGCGAACGCCTGGGGTAGTGAACGTCGAGACGGTAACTGATTTTAGTGTTGGGCCGATCGACACGACTGGAAATCCGCTCCATGTCGCGCTCACCCGACAGAATCATTTCTTTGTGGTCGACACGCCCGATGGGGAAGCATATACGCGTGCAGGAAACTTCTCCTTAAATGCAGTTGGGACCTTGGTCACTGCTGATGGACTGCCGGTTCTCGGGGACGGTGGCCCGATTACACTCCCCGAAGGGCAAGTTCGAATTTCGGGAAACGGTACGGTTTCGGTTAATGGAGTAACCACCGGACGACTTCAAGTCGTCCAAGTGGACGATCTCGAGTCATTGAAACGGACTGAGGGGGTGCGTTTCGCCCTGACTGGAGGTCCTCGCCCACAGGCAGTAGAAGCCGAGGTTGTTCCAGGGGCGCTTGAGATGCCAAACATCAATATCGTTGAGGCGATGGTTGAGCTCATCGGCGCACAGCGCTCGTTCGAAGCCTACACCAAAACAATTCGAAGTATCGATGAGTTAAACGAATTAGCGATCCGTAATGCGCAAACAACTGGGTAACACACCGAAGGAGTGAGAGATGATCAGAAGTTTGTTTACTGCTGCGACCGGAATGATCGCGCAACAACTCAATCTAGACGTCATCGCAAACAACCTCGCGAACGTAAACACTTCGGGGTACAAGAAGAGCCGCGCGGACTTCCAGGATCTCATGTATCAAATCCTCCAAGAACCTGGAACGACTGGTGGACAGGAAGGTACGAGCCCAACGGGAATCCAAATCGGACTCGGGGTTCGTCCGGCAGCCGTGGGAAAGATTCACGCTCAAGGAGATTTCCAATCGACGCAAAATCCATTCGATATCGCGATTGAAGGCGATGGACTCTTTCAGATAACGCTCCCGAACGGAGATACCGTATATACACGCAGCGGTTCATTCAAGCTGAACGAGGACGGAAACTTTGTTACTGCTGATGGGTTTGAACTGAGCCCAACGATCACCGTACCGCCCGATGCCCTTTCCGTTACGATTGCTACTGATGGAATTGTGAGTGTTCTTCAACCGGGATCGACCACCGCGAGTGAGGTTGGCCAGATTCAAACTGTTCGTTTTCAGAATCCAGCAGGGCTCCGATCAGTCGGCCGCAACTTTTTCCAAGAGACTGAGTCATCAGGCACGCCGACGACAGGAACACCCGGTGAGGATGGCTTTGGCACGATCGCCCAGGGATTTCTCGAGGCCTCAAACGTGAGTGTCGTGGAAGAGATCGTGCAGATGGTAACGGGCCAGCGCGCCTATGAAGCAAACTCCAAGGTAATTACAACTGCCGATCAATTACTCGCTCTAGCATTAAGTGTGAAACGATGATTTCGATCAAGAGTAAATACCAACTAACGCGAAGCCGAAGCACATTCCTCCAATTGTTTGTGGTGCTCGCCTATATTTTTCCAGCGGAGACGCAGAGCGATCCACTCGCGCGACCGACAGTAGTGATTCACCCCTCGGTCGTAGTTGATGGTCCGATGATCACGCTCGGCGATATTGCTAAAATTAGCGGTGATGAGTCTCTCTACCGGGATCTCCTGAGCGAATTGAAAGGAATCGCGCTCACCGAATCTCCTCCGGCAAATGCGGCGATTACACTTGTTGGTGAGACAATACTCGCTACGATACGAGACGCTGGAATCGATAACGAATCCTTTGGTTACTCCATCCCAAAAACTGTGGTGGTGAAGCGAAAGGGGAGAGTTGTTGAGCGGACTGAAGTGATTCAGGAGCTTCGAGAACTGCTGAAGACTCATAACGCATTTGATCTCCAAGTGCGCGAGGTGGACTGGGAAGCAACTCATGTTGTTCCAGTCGGCCCATCAGTAACTCGGGTAGATCTTCTCGGTGAGCCACGTGCGGGCAAACTTCCGATCCGTGTCGAAGTCCTTGTTCATGACCGTCCCGAAGCTCGTTTTGTCGCAAACGCAACCGTTGATGACTGGCGAGAAGTTCCAGTGCTTCGAACCAATGTTGAGCGCGGAATGTTAATTCGACCGGAAGATCTCCAAGTTGTTCGCTTGAATCTCAATCGACAGCCAGCGGATGTCGTCGATGACCTCAAACAGCTCATCGGTAAGCGCGCAAAAAGTCGTCTCACTGCGGGCGAAACGATTCGCAAGAGTGTCGTCGATATCCCACCGCTCATTCCGCGCGGAAAATCAGTGAGCATGATCTATGAGCTGCGTGGATTTCGTGCAACTGCGGCAGGCATTGCCTTGGAGGATGGTCAGAAAGGCGATTCAATACGGCTCGAAAATTCAGTTTCTAAGCGAATTATCCGGGGAATAATAATGTCCTCAGACGAAGTACAGGTGGAGCAACGATGACTCGATACGCAACTCTAATGAAAACTAGATGTCATTGCGAGCGCAGCGAAGGAATCTCCAAGCACTGGTGTGATTGCTATCCCCTCGGTATGAG
>FKKE01011202.1_pt1 | contig 12475 bp, 14 predicted proteins | sample 1106331 | NCBI WGS metagenome assembly FKKE01 (sample SAMEA3931202, study PRJEB13176) | freshwater metagenome | biome: Drinking water system; feature: drinking water; material: freshwater | place: China | collected 2013-02-06 | reverse complement strand
CGCGCGAGCTGGATGGCGCGGTTCGTGGCCTCGGCCTCCGTCTCCATCGGCCGGCTCCGCGCGTGCCAGATCGGATCGGTGTTCCCGGCCGCGACCGTCTCCTTCACGATGATGTCGATCGCGTCGCCGTTCTCGGCGTGCACCATCACGAGGCCGCCGGACTCGTGCGCGGTCTGCATGACGCGGAAGAGCGTGTCGTCGTCGACCATCACGGCGCCCTTGTAGGCCATGAACAGCTTGTAGGACGTGACGCCCTCGTCGGGCAGCTTCGCGAGATCATCGAGCGTCCCGCCGTTCTGGAGGTCGGTGACGGCGATGTGGAAGCCGACGTCGATCACCGGCGGGCAGCGCTCGATCTTCTCGTGGTACTTCTCGAGCGCCTGCGCGAAGGTGTCGCCCGGCGTCTGCACGCAGAAGTCGATGAGCGTCGTCGTGCCGCCGAACGCCGCCGCGGTCGTGCCGGACGTGAAGTCGTCGCACGTGGTCGTGCCGCCGAAGAACATCTCGATGTGCGTGTGCGGGTCGATCGCACCCGGCATGACGATCTTCCCCGTCGCGTCGATCGTCTTCTCGGCGGTGACGTCGAGGTCTTCGCCGATCAGCGTGATGACGCCGTTCTCGGCGTAGATGTCGCCGACGTAGTCGTCGGAGGCGGTGACGATACGCCCTCCCTTGATGAGCACGGACATGCGGTCTCTCCCTTCTCTTCCGAGTTCTTCCCCGTGTATACGCGGTTTGCGAGGACTGCGTCAACCTGCTTGCGGCGGTCTCCTCTCGTGCCAGTCGGTGACGCGCTGGTACGCGTGGGCGGCGCGAAGGACGGTCGCCTCGGCGAAGCGGCTCCCGATGACCGCCAGGCCGACCGGGAGGCCCTCCGCGAACCCGCACGGCACGCTCGCGACCGGGAGGCCGGCGAGCGTCCACGGCGAGTTCGTGGGGATCACGCTGAGCCGGTAGAGGACCTCCTCTCCACCGACGGTGACGGTGTCCTCGCCGATGCGGGGCGGCTGGGCGAGCATCTGCGGCGCGACGAGCAGGTCGTACCGGTCGAGTACCTCGCCGAGCGCGTCGCAGTACCAGCGTCGTGCGCGGCGGGCGGTCGCGGTCGACGTCGCCGGCAGCATCATCCCGGTGAGGAGACGGATGCGGACGTCCGCGCCGTACTCCTCGAGCCGCGTGCGCATCCACGGCAGGTGAACTTCGCTGGCCTCGGGGAGCATGATCAGCTGCAGGATCGTGCCCGCCTCGTCGAGGAGCGGCGTCTCGGTCTCCTCGACCTCGGCGCCCGCATCCGCGAGGATGGCCACGGCGGTGCGCACGGCCTCCGCGATCGCCGGGTCAGCACGATCGACGAGCGGCGTCACGAGACCGACACGTAAGCCGTCGACTCCCTCCTCGAGCGCGGCGGCGTAGGACGGCACGGGCTCGTCGACGGTCGACGCGTCCAGCGGATCGAGCCCGGCGATCGCGTCGAGCACGAGCGCGCAGTCGTGAGCGCTCGGTGCGAGCGGCCCGACCGTGTCGAGCGTGAACGAGACCGGGACGACCCCGTGGTTGGAGACGCGACCCGTCGTCGGCCGCAACCCCGTGACGCCGCAGTACGCGGCCGGGATGCGGACGGAGCCCGCGGTGTCGGTGCCGAGCGCGAAGCTGGCGAGCCCCGCCGCGACCGCGACCCCCGACCCCGAGCTCGAGCCGCCGGAGACGTAGCGCGGATCGAACGCGTTCGCGGGCGCCCCGTAGGGCGAGCGCGTGCCGACCAGCCCGGTCGCGAACTGGTCGAGGTTGGTCTTGCCGACGACGATCGCACCCGCCGCTTTCAGCTTCGCGACCGCGGTCGCGTCCTGTTTCGGCGTGTAAGAAAAAGCAGGACAGGCGGCAGTGGTCGCAAATCCCGCCGCGTCGATGTTGTCTTTCACGGCGACGGGGACGCCGCAAAGCGGCAGGGACGGATTGCGCGCAGCCTCGCGTGCCTGCGCAATGGCCATAGCCTCGTCGGCAACGGAGATGAAGATCGCCGGATCGCCGCAAGCGCGAATGCGGCGGATGGATTCCAAGACGGTGTCTTCAGGCTTGGCAGCGCCGCTGCGATGCGCCTCTACGATTTCGCTGACTGTCGCTGGCAAGGAACACCTCGATACTTCTCTTATTGTATCGGGATGCCAGTACCATGCCAACTTATCGCGGCGGCAAATTAACAGCGGGTGCCCGCAAAGGCACCCGCTGCTTCGTCGTTACAAGTTCACCTTGCCGGGCCAGCGTGAGCAGATCGCGCTCGAAACCGGCTCGCACATCTGCGAGACGCGCCGTCCGGTCGCATTGCCGGAGATCGTCGCGACCCTGCCCGGAGGGCAGTCGCCGGCTACCACCTTCGAAACGTGGCCGCGCGAGACGAAAATGGATCCGACCGCGCCAACCGGCGCCGGAGAGCCGACGCGGCACCAATGGCTCACGAGATTGAATTCTGGCCCCGGATCGCCGTGCCCCTGCGAGACCATTTCCATGCGCATCGCGTAACCGCACCAGGCGCCCGGCGCACCCGCCGGACGCGCCGCGCCCATGTTCGATGCTAACCACGAGCCGCCGAGCGACAACCCGGCGAAGGCGCCGGGCTGTCCGAGCGAGGCATGCTGCGTTTGCGGCTGCGTCGCAATCCTCGCCTGTTGCGGTTGCATGCGCACCGCTCGTTGCGTTCTTTGTTTCTGCTGCGAAGAGTTAAATTCGCCGCGTGCCTCCGCGGCGAAGAACTCCTGTGCAGTCATGGCCGAAATTGAATCGGACACAAACATCAGCCCCGCGATTGCCAGAACAGGCAACGCGGCGATTCGAATTCTCTCCATCGAGATACTCCTCTGCCCCGCAGGCGGCAGAGAACTAATCCTCAATGAGTCCTGAGCATGGGACGAAAGAGGAATTTTCGCGATATGGGAACTTTCGCGCGGGTAATCCACGCGTGTCCGCTCGCGCCGTTAAAGTTCCGGGCGGCAATCAGGCGCGAATAAGTTCGAGCCAGTCGCGGACGCGCCGGTCGGGTTCCGCGTTCTGCGTGACGTCGCTGACCACGGCAATCGAATCGGCGCCGGCCGCGAAGACGTCTTTTGCGTGTTCGAGCTTGATGCCGCCGATCGCGACCAGCGGAATCTTTCCGATCAGCTTTTTCCATTCGGTGATTCGCGCGTAACCTTGCGGCGCGAACGGCATTTTTTTCAGCGTTGTTTCGTAAATCGGCCCGAGCGCGACATAATCAGGCTTGTGGCGCAACGCGATCTCGAGTTCGTCGTGATCGTGCGTCGAGATGCCGAGCGTGATTCCGGCTTTCTTGATCGTGGCGATATCCGCGGTCTCGATATCTTCCTGGCCGAGATGGACGTGGTCGGCACCTTCGCTGATCGCCGCCTGCCAGTAGTCGTTGATGACGACTTCGCACTTCGTGCCGTCGACGACTTTCAGCGCGTCGCGCACGAGTTCGCGGGCAGCCTCAGCTTCCAGATCTTTCGCGCGCAGTTGCAGCGTGCGGACGCCGAGCTTCGCAAGCCGCTCGACCCACGCGATCGTATCGACGATCGGATAGAAGCGGTCAGGATGCATTCTTGGCATTGGAGAACGGCGTACCTGCGACGGGCGTGGAGGCTTGCGCGAGCTCGCGCGGCTTCATCATGCCCGCTTCGAAAGCGGCACGGCCCGCTTCGAGCGCCTGCGCGAATGCTTTGGCCATCTTCACCGGATTGCCCGAGCCCGCAACCGCGGTGTTCAGGAGCACGGCGTCGTAACCCATCTCGAGCGCTTTCGCGGCATGCGACGGCGCGCCGAGGCCTGCGTCGATGACGAGCGCGACATCCGGAAGCTCGCTGCGCATGCGCTTCAGGGCTTCTTCGTGAACGATGCCCTTGCCGCTGCCGATCTGCGAGCCCCACGGCATGATCACCTTGCAGCCTGCTTCCGCGAGGCGCTTCGCGACCGTCAGGTCTTCGGTGCAATAGGGGAATACTTCGAAGCCGTCGTTGAGCAGGATCTTCGCGGCTTCCAGCGTGCCGACAACATCGGGCTGCAAGGTCGCTTTGTCGCCGAGCACTTCGAGCTTGATCCACTTCGTGTTGAACAGTTCGCGCGCAAGCTCGGCGGTCGAAACCGCGTCTTCGACGGAATAGCAGCCGGCGGTGTTCGGGAGCACCTTCACGTTCAGCTCGCGAATGATGTTCCAGAAAGCGTCGCCATCCTTGCCGCCCGCGTTCTCGCGGCGGACGGATACCGTGACGATTTCCGCGCCGGATACTTTCACCGCCTCCTGCATCACGGGAAGCGAAGGATACCGCGCCGTGCCGATCAGGAGCCGTGAAGTGAATTTCTGTCCGTAGAGTTCGAGCATGTCATCCGCCTTGCCGGGGAGTTACGATTTCGACGCTGTCGCCGTCTTGCAGAACGGCTTCGTTCCAGTACGTTTTGGTGATTACACGGCGGTTGACGGCGATTGCGAAGAACTCGCCTTCGAGTTCGAGTTCCGCAAGCAGCTCGCGCGGCGTCCGCGCATGAAGTCTCCTGCGCTCGCCGTTCACCGTGAGCGCGATTGCCGGTCTGTGCTGTACGGCTGCTTTCTGCATCTACCGTCCCTCCGCCGATCTTAATCGGATCAGGTTCAAAGGGTTTGGCTCTCGCCATCTCAGCCCGCCGCGGGCACCCCTCGGATGAAAAGGAACATAAGCGCTCGCCCCCGGTTCGCGCAAGGCTTCGGGCCGCATTCGGGGTGTTAGTGTCGGAACCATGAGAATCACGCGGCACACCGCGATTGGCCTCTTTGCCGTTCTGGCGTTTGCCATCGCCGAGCGGGCCGCCGGTCAGGGCCGGGCGGGCGAGCCGGTGCAGACGAGGCCGGATGTTTGCCTGCCGCCCGAGCGTCTGTTCGATGAAGACGGCGATGTCGCGCGCAACCGCAAGGCGCTTGCGAGCCGCGATCTTTGCCTGCGGCTGGACGTGTTCACGGAAGGGCGTATGCGGTGGGTCCTTCAGATCATCCAGAACAGGAAGCATCCCGCTGGGCCGCTCTGGGTCGTGCCGCATGACGACGAGGATGTCGCGTTCGATTCCGCGGTCTATGGCGTGCTTCGCTATGGCGGCACCGTGGTCGCGGTCGAGCGCAACGGCGACCGCTACAACCGGATCGGGAAGCGCAAGCAGGACCCGAACCGGAATTTTCAGGTTCGCGGCGAAGGCAAATGCCGCATGCAGCTTTCGCGCTCCCCGCTGTTCACGCGGAACGTGATGCGCTGGCACCACAAGGGCCATCCGGTCGTAGCACTCCATACGAACAAGCAAGGCTACGATCTCGTGCCCGAGTTCGACGAGGAGAAGAGCAAGGGTAACGTATCCATCGGCATCGAGCGGGGCGAGGATTCGCACATCACCGAGTTTCCTGCGGCGAGGCCGATCCGCGCGAAATCGCCGAACGACACACTTATATATGTCGCCTCGCGCCAGCGGCCCGGAAGCGACGCGCAGCTCGGCCGTTTCGTTGCAGCCCTGAACCAGAGCGGCATTCACGTTCTTTACGAGCATGTCGAGCGGAACGACTGCTCGCTCTCGAACTACGCGGTTTTGAGAAATCTTCCCTATGCGAATATCGAGGTTGTGGACGGCGACGATACCGGCGCGCAAACCCGCATGATCGACACGGTCATGCGGCTGATCCGGTCGGGGCAGGGGCCTCAGCGCTAGGGCCGCCGATCACAAAGTTTCGATTGGCTCCGGGTGCCGGGGCATGACATTGCTTTCCTGCCGCGGCGGCGATTACTCTTTCGTCTCCGGACGCGATCAGTGAAACAGCCCCTGGAATGCCGTCTTTACCGCCGGCCTGAATTTGCAGCATGGACGATTTCGTCGACGTCGAAATGACCAAGGGCGCCACCCGGACCCAAGGCCGCTACAAGCTGCCGCTCAGGATCGGGCGCGGGACAGGAAACAGCATTCGCATCGGCCATCTTCCCGACGACCCGACCGTGTCGCGCGTTCATACCGTAATCGAGTTGTCCGGCGGGCGTTTGCAGATCGTCGACAAAAGCACCAACGGCACCCTATATGGCGGCCGGCTGATGAAAACGGGCGAGACGCTCGAGTTTAACGACGGCGACGTTTTCGAGGTTCGCGGTAATGAGTTCCGGGTCGCGCGCGCGAAACGCAATCCCGACATCCCGAACGTGTTTTATGCCGCGATCCGGATCGGCGGCGAGCAGAAGCTTTTCCCGATCGGCGAGACCATGCTCCTGTGCGTCAAAAGCGAAAACGGCATCCGCTTCGAGGAAGCGCCGATGACGCCGGGCACGCATTTTCAGGACATCATCGGCCGCCAGCGCCTGCAAGGCGAAAATCTGATCGCGACGATCCATGCCGGCGGAAGGCTCGGGCTGGTCAAGTCCGCGGCCGAGGCGGCGCTTCCCGTCACCGTGAACAATCACACGCGCGTCGAGAGCGGCATGCAGGTCGAGTTGCGGCCGCTCGACGTCGTAAGCGTCGGCGGCGTGCCGATCGATATTCTTTTGCCGGATGTGAAAGCGAGCCGCTGCCACAACCATGGCTGCCGGCTGCTCAATCCCTACGATCCGCACGGGAATTGCCGCTGGTGCGGGCACCGCCTGACCGAAGGCGTCACCGAGATTGCGCTCTCCAGAAGGACGCGCTGAGGCGCAGGCCAGAATGATCAAGCTGCCGATCCTCCTCGATATCTACCAGCGCGGCGAAGGACCGTTGAAGCGGGTCGAACGGATTTCGCTGCCAGAAACCGGCGACTACGCGATCGGCCGGCTGCCGGAAAACCAGATCGTGCTCGATGCGCCGGAGGTCTCCAAGCATCATGCATGGCTTCTCGTGCGCGAAGACGGCATCGCGGTCGCGGACCGCGGCAGCACCAACCGGACGTTCATCGGAGACGCCGAGATCGACCGTTCGCCGTGGGATGGAGCGCTGCCGATAAGGATCGCTCAATTCGAAATCCATCAGGTCGCGCAGACGGCGGCGGGAGCGGCCAAGATCGGCGGCACGCAGGCGCAGGCGACCCGCGCGCTTTCGGGAAGTGCGGGCGCGCCTGCCCAGCCGTCCGCTCCGCGCGGCCAGTCGATCGAGGTTGCGCTGAACGCGCCGGGTGTGCCCGACGAAATCCGTTTCCCGCACAACATCTTCAACGACCAGATCGTCTCCGCTGACGAGTTGAAGGCCGGTCCGTATTTCGCCGGCGAATGCACGTATCTCACGGTAGGCGCGGGCATCGGAAGTTTCGTGTGGGCCGATCACCTTCGCATCTTTGGTGTGCCGAAGAAGGATATTCGTGCGATAGGCGACGATGTGATTCCTTACGCGAATTATCAGCGGCTTTGCCGCAATTCGCAGATTCCGCCGCACGAACGGCTGCGCTCCAACTCGATCTCGACGCCAGACAACATCTGGGGATTTCCCGGTTACGCGAGCCGCGAAACGTGGCGCGACCTGAAGGAATTCCGTTTTTCAGGGCTGAAGCATATTTTCCAGGTCTTCGGCGAGGCGTCGCTCGCGCAGAGTTTCACGCCGCGCTCTGGCGACGTATTCCGGGCGATCGACAGCGAGGCGAAACGCATCGGCTGGCGCGACATGTATGTTTCCGGCCGCGTGCTCGGTATCCGCAAGACGAACGACGAGCGCTACGCGGTCGCATACCGGATTTCGGAAGATCAGGCGCGCGGCGGTATCCGCGAGCGCGTCATGATCGGGAAGTACTTGCATATCGCGACCGGCTATCCGGCGACCCGCTTCACCGGCGACCTTCAGGCGTTCAAGGCGCGTTTTCCCGAAGAAGCGCGCGTGTTCAACGCCTACGAGAACCACGAAACCGTCTATCGCACGCTCGAGCAGAATCCGAAGGCTGCGACGGTCGTCGTGCGCGGGCGCGGGATCGTCGCCTCACGCATCATCCAGCGGCTTTACGAGGCGCGCAGGAAGAACCGGAACATCACGATCGTTCATCAGATGCGAAGCCCGGTCGGCAGGAACGAGGGACATCGCTACAAGCGCGCGCAGCGCTACGTCTACAATCATATCGAAAACCAGGCCTTCAACTGGCCGAAGGCGTGCTGGGGAGGCGAAATTCTGCGCGAGGCGGAACGCGCGACCCCCGAAGAGCGCGCGAAGATCTACGAGGCAATCGGCGGCACCACCACGGCCGACCGCCGCGACTGGCGGAACATCATCCAGACCGGAATCGGCGGCGGCTGGTACCGGCCGGTGTTCGGCGATTTCGAAACGCTGGAACTGGTGAAGACCGATCAGGGTCCGAAGATCGAAATGCGGTTGCGCGCACGCGGTAACGAAGCCGCGGTGGAGGTCGTCGCCGATTTCGTGGTCGACTGCACGGGACTGATCGGCGACATCATGCATTCGCCTTGCCTGCGGGATCTCGCCGAGACCTACAAACTGCCGCGCAATCCCTCTGTTTCCGGCGAGAAAACCGGCGGGATCGGTGTCACACCGGACTACGAGATTTCCGCGCTTCGAAACGGCAGCGGCCGCGCCTATGCTGCCGGGCAGATCACGCTTGGCGGGCCGCAGCCCGCGGTCGACAGTTTCCTCGGCCTGCAATATGCGGCGTTGCGCTCTGCCGACCACCTTGCCGTGCTGGGTGCGCCGCATATTTCGCTGTTCGGGCCGTTCCGCTCGTTCTCGCAATGGATAAAGTGGTGCACAAATCTCGCGCCGTAGCCGCTGGCGGGTGAACCGGGTTTTGTCTAGAGGTATCCGATGCTGCCGACACTGAAGGGCCGCTGGCTGACGAGAATTCTTCTGTTTTTCTGGATCGGCTTGCCGGTAACCTTCGTATTCTCGCTCGTCATTGCCGGACCGGAAAGCCCGGCGCTGCCGCTGCTCGGCTGGCGTTACGACACCTTGCCGTTTCAGCTTCTTTTTCTTCTGCTGATCGTCGGCCTGCTCCTCGACCCGGTCTATATCCATTTCCAGCAGTATCGCTGGGAGCGCGACTGGCCTTTTGCGTTTCAGTTCTTCTTCTCGATCGCCGAATTTCTGATCGTGCTCGCGCTGGTGTGGCAAGGGGCCCTCGATTTCACTCGCTCGCCGCTCGATCTGCATACGCCGGAGAATTACCTGCTTTTCGCAGTTCATTTCGCCTGCGTCTTTATCCCGTCGTTCCTTGCGCTGCTCGGCTTCATCCAGATTTTCATGATCCGCTGGCGCTTCAAGGGCGGGGAATGGGGCCGGATGTGAGCGCGCGCCGCAGCGCATATCTCGCCGCGCTCCTCCTGTGCACGGGAATCGGACTTGCGGCTGCGCCGCATGCTGCATCGGCGCAGCAGCCGTCCTTCGTTCCGGCAACCTCGGTTCGCGACAACATCGCAACCACAATTCAGAACATCCGCCTCCTGCGCGGGGTACCCGAAGGCACGGTTACCTGCCTCGGCAATCGAGCCGGCGCGCGGCCAACGATCCGTTGCGATGTGCGCTATGTGGACAGCATCGCCGTTACCGGGATCGAGATCACCGAGCGGGATAATCCGGCAAACATCTGGGCGGCATCGTTCCGCCCCTTCTTGCATCAGGACGACGACACCGCCTACCTGTTGCTGGTCGATCGCAGCGACTCGGAGAGGGCCGCAGCCGTCCGCCGCTCTGCACAGGATCTCGCGGAGCTTTTCTCGAACATCGCGCCGAAGCAACGCGTGGCGGTCGCGGCGTTCGACACGAAGCTCGAGGTGCTTCAGGATTTCACGGCGGACGGAAAGGCCATCGCCGCCGCGCTCGCCGGGGTTCGTTCCGGAGACGATACGGCCGAACTCTACCGGCTTTCGCTCGAAGCGGTGCGGAAACTCGGACAGCAGGATGCCCTGCGCAAGGTGCTTGTCATCGTATCGGACGGGAAGTTCGACGACACGGTCTACAACCACGCACAGGTAGCGCAGGAGGCAAACCGTCTCGACGTGCGGATCGTCACGATCGGCTATCACAACAAGGCGACCGACGTCCGCGATCTGCAATCGCTGCGGCGGCTCAGCGCGGATACCCACGGATTCTTTTTCGAGACGCCGGGGGGCGGGGCCGGAATCTCCGCGAGGGGACGCAACGAGTTTTTCGCGCGGATGTATGCGGGCGCCATCATAGAGGCGGAAGCGCTTGTGCGCGGCGTGCCGCGCGCCTTGCAGATTTCGCTACGCCACCCGCAGGGTGCCGCGACTTCTTTCACGGTGCTGTTGCATCCGGGTGTTGCCTCTCCCGAAAGCGGCAACATCCCGACCACCCCGATGGACAGCAGCGGTTTTCTGTCCCGTGCGATTGCATGGATCGTTGAAGATCTCACGCGCGCCGCTGCAATTCTGGCAGGGCTCGCGATTCTCCTGACCGGTTTCCTCGTTTCGGGTTTTGCCTGGCGTTCGTCCGCGAGAGGGAAGCGGAGCGAAACGGTTCCGGTTTCTCCGGTGCCTGAGCCGGCGCCCGCAACAGTTGCGAAGACGCAGGCGCAGCCTGTGCCTCCGACCGAGGCTGGCCGGAAAGCGCCCGTCGCGTGGCTCGAGTTCAATGGCGCTCCCGGATCGGTGCCGATCCATAAGGACCGCGTCTCGATCGGGCGCGAGCGCGACAACGACGTTGTGACGGACGAGAAGGAACTCGCGGTATCCCGTCATCACGCGGTGATCTCGATGAACCCGGACGGTTCGTTTCAGATCGTCAACCGCTCGGCCGACTACCGCACCGAACCCAATCCCATTCTCGTCAACGGCGTTCCGACCGAATCCGGGAGAATTGCGGACGGAGATGTGATTAAACTCGGAGCGGGAAACTATGGTTTTCTGTTTCGCGAATCCGGCAAGGCGGATCGATAACGGGCCGGCTTCAAGAAAAGCCGGATGATGGAAATGGCAGACGGGAAGAAAGACGACGGCGCTTCGGCCCCCACGCGAATTCGCGAAGTGCGGCCGGCAGGCAAGGCGATGGGCGCGCAAGGCGAAAACGCGCTTGCTGCTGCCGCGACGAAAGCTTCGACCGGAAACGCGGCTTCGCCGACCGTTATCAAGGGAACGGCTGCTGTAAACCCGCACACTACCGCGCAGCCGAAGCGGCCTGAAAGTTTCGATCCGGTCGTGGGCTGGCTCGTCATTGTAGAAGGACCCGGCCGTGGACAAGCGGTCAACGTTCATTCCGGCATGAACAGCCTCGGCCGTTCCGCGGGCCAGCGTATTCGTGTCGATTTCGGCGATGCGTCGATCTCGGGCGAGGGTGCGGCATTCATCACGTTCGAGCCGAAACGGCAGACGTTTCACATCAACCACGGCGGCAAGGCGAATATCGTCTATTTGAACGACGAGCCTGTGCTGTCGCCCATGCCGCTGCCGGACAGAAGCAGCATTGCGATCGGCGAAACGAAATTCCGCTTCGTTCAGTTCTGCGGTACGGATTTTTCCTGGGAAGCTTCCGAATGAAATTCCATGCCGCTGCGCGCGCCATTCGGGGCAGCAAAAACACGCAGGAAGACGCATTCCGGGTCTTCGACGTGAAAGGTGCGGATGCTTCCGGGATCGCGGCGAGCGATGCCGGGGTCGCGCTTTCGGGCGGAGGTCTTGCGCTGGTCGCGGACGGTATTGGCGGTTACGTCGGCGGGGATGTCGCGAGCCGCATTACGGCGGACGCCTTCGCGGGTTCGTTTTTTTCTTCTCGCGGAAGCACGGAAGAACGGCTGCGTACGGCGCTGCACGCAGCAAATCAGGCGATCGCCGATGCACAGGCAAGCGATCCAGGCCTGCGGGACATGGGTGCGACGCTGGTCGCGGGATTTGCCGAGGGCAAAACGCTGGCCTTCGCAAGCATCGGGGATTCCCTGATCCTGCGCTACCGCGAAGGCGAACTGCATCGCGTGAATCTCGATCACTCTTATATGGAGATCGTGGACCGCGAGGCGCTCGGCTCGGACGATCCGAACCGGTGGCGCGATGCGATGACACGGGCGGGCAGGGACTCGATCACGATCGCGGTGCTGGGGCGGGCGCTCGAGGATTTCGGCCACGCGCCGCAGATCGAGAGCCGTCAAATACAGCCCGGCGATCTGTTGATTTTCGCGAGCGACGGAATCGAGACGCTTTCGATGGTGCAGATCCAGAATTTCGTGCGAACCCTGCTGCCGCAGGGCCTGGCTGCGGTTGCCGATGGGCTGATCGGAGCGGTCGGCGGAATCGGCGCAAACCGCAACTACCAGGATAACGCGACGCTGATCCTGGTGCAGGCAAACGGCGCGTAGCCGGAGCGCGGGCCGCCCGCAACCTTGCCGAAGCCGCGTCCGCTCGCTACATAGCCGCCGAACTCCCCCGAATTCGAGCACGGAGCGCGGCCGCGCATGGCGTCCTGGCAATATGTTTATCAGATGATCGGGCTGTCGAAGGCCTACCCCGGCGGGAAGAAAGTCCTCGACAACATCCATCTCTCGTTCTTCCCGACCGCAAAGATCGGCGTGCTCGGCGTC
>FKKE01001313.1_pt1 | contig 12493 bp, 10 predicted proteins | sample 1106331 | NCBI WGS metagenome assembly FKKE01 (sample SAMEA3931202, study PRJEB13176) | freshwater metagenome | biome: Drinking water system; feature: drinking water; material: freshwater | place: China | collected 2013-02-06 | reverse complement strand
TATATCATGAATTTACCAATGATACCCGGCCAGAATAAAAGAGGGAAAAACGGGGCTAATGTTGTTACTGTACCAGAAAGTACAGGAACAAACACTTCTCCTGCGGCCATCTTTGCCGCAGTGCTTACCGGCATTTTCCCGTTTCCAAATATGCGGTGAGTGTTTTCAATAACTACGATCGCATCATCAACTATGATACCCAATCCAAACAACAAGGCAAACAATACGATAAAGTTCAATGTCACGTTTGTTCCAATGATCCAATCGCCAATAGGTAAGAACATGAAAGCCACAAATACACTTAAAGGAATGCTTAGTGCCACAAAGAATGCATTGCTAACCCCCATAAAGAACATCAATACTATCAACACAAGTATAAATCCAATAACGATCGTATTGATCAGCTCGTTAAATGAAGTTTTTGTTTGCACACTTTGATCACCTGTTACTGATACATTCAGATCGGGCGGTAATTCTCCCCTTTTCATTTCTTCAATGATCGCCTTCACTTTATCTGATGTATTAATAAGATTTTCCCCGGCACGTTTTACCACCTGTAGGGTTACTACATTTTTTCGCTCAAGCCGTGAATAGCTTTCTTTTTCTTTTACCGTATCAATAACCTGTGCAATATCCCTGAGGTAAACAGTAGCTCCATAAATATTTTTTACTACAAGGTCCTGCATTTCAAGAGCAGATTTGTATTGGCCTCTTACCTGTATGGTGGGTTGCATTTCCCCGATCTTCACATTGCCTGCACTCAGATCCAGATTCTCACTTCCGATGGCCTGTGCTATATCATTAAAAGAAATACCGGATGATTCCATCTTTAGTTTATCAACATTGATCTGTATCTCTCTTTCCGGTGCTCCTACAATGTCAGCCTTATTCACTTCACTAAGAGATTCTATCTTATCCTGAATATCTTCCGCATAATCTTTCAGCTTTATAGGTTCATAATTACCACTTACGTTCACAAACATGATGGGGAAATCAGAAAAAGCAACTTCTATCACATTCGGCTCTACTGTAAGGTCTGTAGGCAGATCTGTTCTTGCTTTATCAACTGCATCCTTTACTTTTTGTTTGGCATCGGCTACATCCACACTTGTTTCAAACTCTACCAGTATGCTGCTGAAATCCTGGATCGAAGTACTCTTGATATTCCTGATCTTAGCGCCGGTAATACCCTTCACCTGCTTTTCAATTGGTCTTGTTACCAGTTCTTCCATATCTTTTGGTGATGTACCCGCATACACAGTTGATACATAGATCTGGGGAATAACAATATCAGGATATGATTCTTTCGGAAGAGTGGTAAAAATATTCAAACCCCATAGGGTGATCACCAGCGTAGCGACATAGGTAACTGTTTTATGATCGATCACCCAGCTGGTTGGCTTGAACTCTTTGAATTTATTTACAATTTTCTCTTTAAGGCTCATAAAATATTTTTTTGTCGTCGGGTTTTGATTTTGTATTCATCATAAGTTGCCCCTAAGGCATATTCTTCGGTTTCCAGTTCTTTTATCAGCTTATAAAGTACCGGATGTAGTAACAGTTTGTCCTTCGTATAAGCTTTGATAACCCTGGGTAATGAGCTGGTCACCCTCTGCCAAACCCGCTTTTACTTCTATCTGCTCGCCATATATATCGCCTACTACTACTTGCTTTTTTCTTGCTATCTTTTTTCCATTCTCTGTGGCAAGTACATATACATATTTCCCGTTTTCATCAGTTTGAAGCGTTGTTAAAGGAACTACTATCGCTTTTGCGTTTGCATAATCCTTTATACGAACCTGCGCCACCTGGTTTACATATATTTTATTGTTGTGTGGAATTTTTGCTTCCGTGGTGAGAGAACGGCTATTGATACCAATCGTTTGATTGATCAATGAAATAGTACTGTTGAATTCAAGGTTTACATCGGGTAGTTTTATATTCACCGGTGTTCCTTTTTTTATTTTACTGATGTAATTTTCCGGCACATCGGTTACTACTTTCAATGAGGATGAATTCACGATCACAACCTGGGGTGTAGTACCGGCAAATCCACTAAAGGTTTCTCCTACTCTTAAGTTCAATTGTTCCACATATCCATCCACTTCTGATCGTACATTGGTCATCTGCCAGCTTTCTGTCAATGTATTTATCTGGTCATTCAATGACTTCACATTGTTCTCGGCAGTTTTTAACTGTACTTCTGTTCCAATGCCCTGGTCCCACAAATTCTTTTGGCGCCTGTAAATATCTTCTGCAAAAGCTTTTTGTGTTTTTAAGCCTTCAAGTTGTTTCAGCTGTACAGCATCATCAAGCTTCATTATTACTTGTCCTTTTCTTACATGATCTCCTTTCTTTATATACAATGCCTTTACCTGGGCGGGCATTCCCCGTGGTGTGAGGTAGGAAATATTATCCGCATCAACCCTTCCCTGCAGATCAATATAATGTTCGAATGGCTGATAGCTGACGGCAGTAACAGCTACAAGCTTTGGTGCAACAGCTCCTGCTGATGGGTCCTGCTTTGCGATCTCCTGCTGCAATGACTGGATCTCGGTTTCAATTTTTGTTTTTTCTGTTTTTAATTTTTCGAGCTTTACCTTCTTATCATTCAGATCACCTTTTGGATCCTTGGCTCCGCCACCGCATGATGTAATGATCGCTGCAGCAGTAATTGGTAGTATCATCAAAAACTTGTTCATGGTTTCCGGGTTTATTTTGAATTATTTTTTACTTAGTTAACTTGTGCTTTTAGTTGATGTGTTCATTCAATGTTCAATTTGCATTCTCAAGCCCGGCCTCCCTCTCCTTCAGGAGAGGGAATGAGGGTGAGGTTCTATAGTTTACCCAATGCTCTTTGGTAACTTATTTTAGCAACGATGGCATCATACAATGCTTTGAAGTAATTTGATTGCGCCTGCTGAAATTCTGTATCGGCTTGTAATATTTCAAAGCTTGATCCCAATCCCTGCTCATATTTTTTCTTTACCGTGTTATATACATTTTGTGCCAGCTCCATATTTTTTTCCTGGGAATCCATAGTAAGGATAGCGTTGGTCAATGTATTTCTTGCCACAGTTTTTTCAAGATCAATTCCTTTCCTTGTTTGGTCCAGGGTATTCTGCACTTTTTCCAAATGGAACCGGGATTGCTGGATCTTGTATTTTTTCTGAAAGCCATCGAATATGGGAATATTGACAGAGAGACCAACTAAGTTGGTGCTGTACCAAAACCAGGGTTCGCCTGATCTTTTTTGACCATTGCGCTGATAATTATAAAATGCAGCTACAGTTGGAAAATATGATAGCTTATACCGGCGGATGTCATAGCCTTGCAGCTTCACTGCATTGTTCAGTAATTTTATTTCATTCCTGTCCTCGTAGTTAAAATTATCTTCAAGAATCCCTTCCTTTATGTAGCCGGCTGAAAGCGTATCTTTCAATACAAGACTATCGGCCTGTGATAAACCAAGGTTCATTTTTAATACAGCCAACCCGATCTTAACAGCATTTTGTAACTGAAGCGCCGTGGTTCTTGTGTTGTTTAATGTAACAGTTGTTTTATCAATATCCAGTTTCTCTACAAAACCCTGCTTGAACATTTCATTCTGATCTCTTGCCAGTTTCTCCAGTCGTATAATACTTTCCTGTAAAAACCCAACCTGCTTTTGAGAGATCAATACAGCATAATAACTTTTATACACCGTTTCTCTTACTTTATCTTCCGCTACTTTTATCTGAAGATTGCTTCCTTCAAGTAATGCTTTTCTTGCTTCCAGCCCTACAAATACCTGCGGCTCGAAGAGTAATTGATTAACTGAAATACCTCCATTCAGATTCCACGGAACAAGGAAGCTGAAATTGCGGTATTGAAATTCTCCTTCTTTTGTGATCGGGTTTCCTGAAGCATCTCTTACGCCTTCTTCTCTCAATATATCATATATCTGTACTTCTGATCCATCAGGAAATTGAATTTGCGGCAAAGACAAATAATGATTTCCCTGCACTGAAGCACTCACCTGCGGCAATGCCATGCCGGTTATTTCTTTATTTCTTGCTTCGGAAATTTTAAGATCAAGTCTGGCATTTTTGAGCCCTGCTGCATTTTTAAATGCCAGATCAACTGCTTCCCTTGCATTGATAGCATAAACCTGTGGCGGCTGTTGCTGTTGTGCATGTAAGCCAATAACAGACAAGAGGATGATCAAAGTGGTAAAAATGGTTTTCATTCTATATCCCATAGGTCATTTGTTTAATCGTTGTTGCTTATATTTTAATATCAGTTTATATCCTTTTAGTGTGGCAAGCCCGTATAAAAAATGTTCCAGAATCTCCTGCTGCAGTTTTACAAGATTGTATTTTGATGTAGGAAACAAATCAGCATTAAAGGCGAGCATCATACTTTCAAGCCGGAATCGGGCCATGATCTCCACATCTATTTCAGGACGGTATAACTCTTCTTTAATTCCTCTTTCAATATTTTTCTTCACCATTTCATAGAGGAATTTATTTTTATGCTCAAGGAACTTTTTATATCCTGCGGGATGATATTTCTCCAGGTCATGCAACATGGAAGGATTCATGTTCCTGAACATTACTTCTACAAACTCCATCACTTTAAAGATCTCATCGATCGCATTTTCTGAAGCGGCCGTATCCCGCACACAACATTGCTGTGAAAATTGTATCTCCTCCACCGCTACGGCATCTACCAACTGATCTTTATCCGTAAAATACTGGTAGATCGTTTTTTTTGACATGCCCAGCTGCGTAGCGATCTCATCCATTGTAACAGAGCGGATCCCGTAGCGACGAAATAATTCATCTGCTTTTTGCTTTATTCTTTCCTGTATTTCCATTATCACATTTACTAAAGGGAGGCAAAACTAAGGAAACTTTGTACGTTGCCAAAGTTTCCATCAGGATTTTTAACCGCTAGTCCATTTGGGTTTATCTAATTTTGGCATATGGAAAATCATTTTACGTTTAAAAAACCAAAAAGGGAATCCTTTCGCTGGAAAAAGATCGTTCAATATTTCCTTCAGGGGCTTTTGATCATTGCACCATTGGCCATTACTCTTTATGCCATGTATTGGGTTATTTCTACGGTGGATAGCTGGGTACCTATTTTTCGCCAGCCAGTAAAAGATGCCCTGGGCAATACGATCGGGTATGAAGTAAAAAATTATGGTCTTGGTTTTCTCATCATCCTGGTAGCCATTATAATAATAGGTTACCTGAGTTCATTCTTTATCCAGTCCCGCCTGTTTGGTCTTTTTGATCACTGGCTGGAAAAAACTCCGGGAGTAAAATTTATCTATACAAGCACAAGAGATTTTTTTGAGGCATTTGCCGGTAACAAAAAAAGATTCAATAAGGCAGTGCTTGCAAATGTTTTTTCAGAAGATGTCTGGATCGTGGGATTTTTAACTGATGATGAAATGCAAAAATTTGAACTGGGAGCTGATAAAGTAGCGGTGTATGTTCCCCAGGCATATAATTTTGCCGGGCAACTTTATATTTTACCAAAAGAAAAAGTTAGAAAGATAGATAAAATATCTTCCGGTGATGCAATGAAGTATGCCGTAACAGGTGGCGTAGTGGATCTTGAAGCGGAAAAACACAAAGAATCGAAGGAGCTTAAGAACGAATTACTGAATACTGACCACTAAATGAAAAGAATAATCTTATTCATATTACTCTTTTCATTTGCCCTGCAAACTTATTGCTGGGGATTCTTCGGACATAAGAAAATAAATTATTACGCAGTATTTCTTTTGCCACCGGAGATGATGCAACTTTATAAATCTCATATTGATTTTATAAGTGAACATGCCATCGACCCTGATATGCGCCGCTATGCAATACCTGAAGAAGGGCCACGACATTATATAGATATTGATCGGTATGGAACATATCCTTACAACGAGCTTCCAAGAAGATGGAATGATGCTGTGACAAAATTTACTGAAGATACATTACAGCAGCATGGCATTGTGCCCTGGTGGGTGCAAACCATGTTGTATAAATTAACGAATGCTTTTAAAGAAAAGAACCAGGTTAAGATCTTAAAACTATCGGCGGAGATCGGGCATTATATAGCCGATGCTCATGTACCACTTCATGCAAACAGCAATCATAACGGGCAATACAGTGATCAGCGGGGCATCCATGGTTTTTGGGAAAGTCGTATTCCTGAATTATTAGCTGATAAAGAATGGGATTTTTTTATTGCCAAAGCCGATCATTTAAAAAATCCGGGTGATTTTATCTGGCAAAGAGTTTTGGAAAGCGCAAAAGCATCAGATTCTGTTTTGACTATTGAAAAAGAATTGACAAAAACATTCCCTGCCGACAGAAAATTTTCTTTTGAAGAGAGAAACGGTATTACTATCCGACAGTATTCAACTGAGTTTTGTATTGCCTATGATAAAAAATTAAATGGCATGATCGAAAGAAGGATGCGCCAGTCAGTTTATGCCATTGCATCTTTCTGGTATACGGCATGGGTAAATGCCGGGCAACCTGACCTCAGATCCCTTTCCAACAAAGAACTTTCTGTTGATGATCTTAAAGAATTTGAAGAATTGAATAATGCCTGGAAAAAAGGTACTGTAAGAGGAAGGGATCATGAAACTCCCCAACCTTAAAAGTGAGTTTAGAAAAAATTGAACGTATTTTAATTATTTACTTTTCTTTTGCAGTTTCAAACCCGAAAGCACCAATGCTGAATAAAGAAAAAGATGTTAGTTCAAACCTTCGTTCGCTTTTAAAGGGGACGGGGGCCATCCATAATTTCAATGCCGGTCCTTCTGTACTTCCCAAAGAAGTTTTTGAACAAGCCAGTCATGCGGTACTTGATTTTAATAACACGGGTCTTTCAATCCTTGAGATAGGTCATCGTACAAATTTGTTTCAACCGGTAATGGAAGAAGCAATTGCATTGGTAAAAGAATTGATGAACCTGGATACTGATCATGAAGTATTATTCCTGCATGGCGGTGCTACCACGCAGTTCATGCAGGTACCCATGAATTTGTTAAATGAAAATGAACTTGCAGCATATACGGATACTGGCACATGGGCCGTCAAAGCGATTAAAGAAGCAAAATTGTTTGGCCATGTGGAGATCGCAGGTTCATCAAAAGAAAATAATTATACTTCAATTCCCAAAGAGCTTTCGGTTAGCCCCACGGCCGCTTATTTACACATAACAACAAATGAAACAATTGCCGGCACACAATGGAAAGTGATTCCCTACAATTGTGGCGTGCCCTTAGTAGCTGACATGAGTAGTGATATTCTAAGCCGGGTGCTTGACTTTAATAAGTTTGATCTAGTATATGCAGGTGCGCAAAAAAATATGGGAGCTGCTGGTGTAAATCTTGTTGTCGTTAATAAAAATATTTTAGGAAAAACTGCAAGAGCCATCCCCACCATTCTTGATTATCGGAATCATATCAAAGAAGCAAGCATGCTGAACACACCGCCTGTATTTGCAGTGTATGTAGCTATGCTTACGTTGCGTTGGTTAAAAAATATGGGAGGCATTGCGGCCATAGAAAAAATAAATAATAAGAAAGCAGAATTATTTTACCAAACACTTGACAGCCTCCCTGTTTTCAGAGGAGTTGTTTCAAAAGAAGATCGTAGCAACATGAACGCTGTGTTTGTAATGGAAGATGCAAATTTGGAAAAAGAATTCCTGGAACACTGCAAACAAGAAGGAATGGTTGGCGTAAAAGGACATCGCAGTGTGGGCGGCTTCAGAGTTTCTATGTACAATGCTTTGCAATATGAAAGTGTTGTAGCGATCACTGATTTGATGAAAGAATTTGCAAAAAAGCGGGGTTAGAATTATTAATTAAAGATTATTAATTAATTGGTTTCCTGGCGGGTGATAATAATCAATAATTAATAATAAATAATCAAAAGAATATGGCGATCATAAAACCGTTCAAGGCATTAAAACCAAAGAAAGAATTAGCAGAACAAGTAGCTTCAAGACCTTACGATGTTCTTAATTCAGAAGAAGCAAAGAAAGAAGCTGCAGGCAATAACTCTTCATTTCTCCGCATTACAAAATCAGAAATAGATCTTCCGGATGGAATGGATATCCATAGCCAGCAAGTGTATGATAAAGCAAAAACCAATCTTGAATCATTTATACAGAATGGCACTTTATATTCAGAAGAAAAGCCCTGCTATTATATTTATCAATTAGTAATGAACGGAAAAAGCCAGACCGGCCTGGTTTGTGTTTCCTCTGTTGAAGATTACTTTAATGATGTGATAAAAAAACATGAGTTGACAAGACCCGAAAAAGAAAAAGACCGCATTGATCATATGCTAACCATCCGTGCACAAACCGGGAATGTTTTTTTAGCCTACCGTGATGTGATGGAGATAAATGCCCTGATCAATGGCTGGAAAGTAAAGAATGCTCCTGAATATGATTTTACAGCAACTGATGGGATAAAACATACTGTGTGGGTCATCAACCGGGATGATGTCATTAATTCGATCACCAATTTGTTTGCATCAAAAGTTCCCAATACGTATATCGCAGATGGTCATCATCGTGCAGCTTCCGCTGCAAAGGTGAGCAAGCAGTTGGCAGATAGTGAAAGTGCTAAATATTTTCTCACTACAATTTTCCCAGCCAGTCAATTAGCAATACTCGATTACAATCGTGTTGTAAAAGACTTGAACGATCTAACTACAGAAGAATTCATTGGTGCCTTGCAGGAAGATTTTATGATCACCTATAGTCCCGAGCCTGTAAAACCTGCCCTGCTTCATGAATTTGGTATGTATCTTGAAGATGAGTGGTATATTTTAACAGCAAGAGAAGGGACTTATCGTAATGATCCGATCGGTGTATTAGACGTAACTATTTTACAAAAAAATGTTTTAGATAAAATACTTGATATCAAAGACCCGAGAACAGATACCCGTGTTGATTTTGTTGGGGGCATCCGGGGTCTTGAAGAATTAGAAAAAAGAGTGAACAGCGGGGAAATGGCGGCAGCATTTAGCTTATACCCCGTTACTATTGAGCAACTTTTTGCCATTGCAGACAGCGGAAAAGTGATGCCGCCTAAAAGCACCTGGTTTGAACCAAAGTTGCGTGATGGCTTATTGACACATTTAATTTAATTCTTATTACCCTTTTAATAGAAATTGGGGTACGAGGTAGTGAAATAAAATATAATCTTTAACAAGGAAGCTTTACATCGGAAGAAGTCCTTTGGACACCCGGTCTCTTTTAATTTACTTTGTACTATGAAAAAAACGTTGTCACTTCTTGTATTCTGTGTTCTTTCTTTTTCAGCTTTTACCCAGGATGATCCAAAAACCCTGCACCAAACTGCCCGCGGCTTTATGGCCCAGGCTGATTGGGATAATGCCATTCTGGTATTGAACCGCTTACTTACCATTGACAAGAATAATCTCGAGTACAATAAAGACATGATCCAATGTCATTATTTTAAAAAGGACTTTGATAAGGCTGTGGAAGGAGTAAAAGCGATCATTAACCGTGATGATGCAGATGTGATGACATTTCAATTAGCGGGTAATGTATATAAAGCAATTGAAGACCCTAAAGAGTGTGAGAAAGTTTACAAGGCAGGTTTAAAAAAATTCCCAAAAAGCGGACCGATATATAGTGAATATGGCGAATTATTGTGGGCAAAAAAAGATTATAGCGCTATTGATCTTTGGGAGAAAGGAATAGAACTGGATCCTGCTTTCAGTGGTAATTACTACAATGCTGCCCTCTATTATTTTTATACAAAAGATAAAGTGTGGAGCTTGATATATGGCGAAATTTTTGTGAATATGGAAAGCCTGAGCCAACGCGGCGCTGCGATGAAAGAGCTTTTGTTCCAGGGTTATAAAGAAAAGTTGTTTAAAGATGCTGATGTAATGAAGGGAGAAGAGAACAATAAAAACCCATTTGCAAAAGCATTTTTACAGGCAATGAATAAACAAGCACCTCTTGTTTCAAGAGGAATATCTACTGCAACCCTTACCATGGTACGAACAAGGTTCATTCTTGACTGGTATGAGAATTATGCAGCTAAATTTCCGCATCGTCTTTTTGATTATCAGCAACAGCTGCTCCGCGAAGGAATGTTTGAAGCCTATAACCAATGGCTTTTTGGCACAGTAGAAAATTTAACCGCTTACGAAACCTGGACAAGAACTCATGCTGATGAGTATAAAGGGTTTGTTGCTTTTCAAAAATCCCGGGTTTTCCGAATACCTGCCGGCCAGTATTACCAATTAAAGTAAGTAGTAGGCATACCTAACGCTTAATTTATAAATTCAGGTAATAAGAATACTAAAACTCTGTAAAGTAAAAGGGAATTTTATGTCCTGCACTTAGTATTGCCTGTTTTTTTACGCCGGGTTTTTATTTGTTCATTAATACTGGATTTTTTACTGCTTGGCCGCACTCTTCCAATACCGCTTTAATAGTATTTTTTACATTTATCAGTAAAATTTGAGTATAAACCCAGACTTTTTTATTCTTTTGTTTTTTTCCTAATTTGTAAGGTAATCGTTTGCCACCTGAACAAATAAAACTCTATTGATGCAACAACCTACACGATTGTTTGATTGCCTCGACTACCAATTGGAAAAATATCCATTGCCGGATATGTTTGCTGCAAAAGAAAGCGGCACATGGAAAAAATACAGCACAAGTGAAGTATACGATCTCGTTAATCAACTTGCTGCCGGGTTATTAGAACTTGGTGTTTCAGCAAATGATATGTCGGTGGAAGGAAGAGATAAGGTGGCTATCGTCAGTAAGAACCGGCCGGAGTGGTTAATGATCGACTTCGCCGTACAAAAGATCGGTGGCGTATTGGCTCCAATTTATCCCACGATCAATGTGAATGAACTGCAATTCATATTAAACGATTGCCAGGCCAAAGTGATCTTTGTTAATGATGAAGACCTGTACTTAAAAGTAAAAAGCATAAAGGACCAGGTTCCCTCATTAAAACACATTTTTACATTTGAACATGTACCGAATGCGGTGTATTGGAAAGATTGTCTTAGCACCGCCACAGAAGAAAAGCTTACAGCAATAAAAAATATCACATCAAAGATCGCTCCCTCAGATCTTGCTACTATCATTTATACTTCAGGAACAACCGGCACTCCAAAAGGTGTGATGCTGAGCCATAATAACATCATCAGTAATGTTTGCGACAGTAATTGTGTGTTTCATGAAATTGGCGTAGGGGGAAAAAGAGCATTGAGCTTTTTGCCATTGAATCACATATTTGAGCGAATGGTAAGCTATATATACATCTACAACAGCGTATCTGTTTATTATGCGGAGAGCATGGAAACCATTGGCGAGAATTTGAAAGAAGTAAAACCTTTGGTATTTACCACGGTTCCCCGCCTGCTTGAAAAGGTGTATGAAAAAATAATAGCAAAAGCGGCAACACTAACGGGTGTAAAAAAGAAATTGTTCAATTGGGCTTTGAGTCTTGGATTAAAATATGATATCAATAAGAACATGGGGCTCGGGTATAATATTCAATTGGCCCTTGCCAATAAACTTGTTTTTAGCAAATGGCGTGAAGCATTAGGGGCAAATGTAGAAGCGATCGTAACCGGTTCTGCAGCCTGCCAGGTAAAACTATTAAGAGTATTTACTGCAGCAAAAGTTCCTATTCTTGAAGGGTATGGTTTAACAGAAACATCACCTGTGATAAGTGTGAACCGAATGGATCCTAAGAACAGGATGTTTGGGACAGTAGGTACTTTGATCGACAATGTAGAAGTAAAGATCGCCGAAGATGGTGAGATACTTTGCAAAGGGCCCAATGTAATGATGGGTTATTATAAACGTCCGGATCTGACTGCCGAAGTAATTAAAGATGGATGGTTCCATACCGGCGATATTGGTGTAATGATTGACAAAAAGTTTTTAAAAATAACCGACCGTAAAAAAGAAATATTTAAAACCTCAGGGGGCAAATATGTGGCGCCTCAGCCGATCGAAAATAAAATGAAAGAATCAAAATACATTGAGCAAATGATGGTGATAGGGGCAGGAGAAAAATTTACTGCGGCATTGATCGTTCCGGCTTTTAATCCATTAAAAGAATGGTGTGAACAACATGGCATTTCATTTAATGGAAACGAAAGCCTGATTAAAAATGAAAAAATATTAGACCTGATAAAAGATACTGTTGAACGATATAATCAACACTTCAACCAGGTAGAACAAATAAAAAAATTCGAATTGCTGCCGAGGGAATGGAGTGTAGAAGGAGGAGAATTGACTCCTACTCTGAAGCTAAAACGCAAAGTGATCCTTGAAAAATATAAAGACGCTGTAGAACGCATTTATCATTAACCCGGATATTGAGAAAATAATTCCCTGTTCCATTTTTTCCCGCCTTTAATTCCACCTGGATATTTTCAAATCATCTCTAAAATTTTAATTGTTTCGAAGTTGATGT